>OHHS01000696.1_pt1 | contig 15356 bp, 9 predicted proteins | sample 1568161 | NCBI WGS metagenome assembly OHHS01 (sample SAMEA3879519, study PRJEB24766) | human gut metagenome | biome: human-associated habitat; feature: feces | place: USA | collected 1985/1987
TCTTATCAAGTCTGTTTTGTCAAGAACTTTTTTCATTTTTTTGAAAAATTTTCTTTCAATCGGTTTTGTCCGATCTGTTATCTTAAACGCGACAACTTTGATATCTTATCATGTGTTGTTCTGTTTGTCAACAACTTTTTTGTTGTCCGCTGTCAGATCATGTCATGTCCTGCGGTCAGCTTGACTATGTTACCATCTGGGTATTATTTTGTCAACCCATTTTTTCCAAAAATTTCACTTTCTTATGTGTACTTTCGCAAAGTGAATTTTACTGTTTCAGTTCATCTTTCCAGAAAAGATATATTTCCACCGTATTTTATTTCAATATCGCATCCATCGCATCTTTCACTGACCTCACACCAGTCAGGCGGATTCCCTTTGGCACAGATCCACTGTCCTTCATGGAATCCAGGCTGACCTGGGGCAGAATGCATTCATCAAATCCAAGTTTTTTTGCTTCTGTCACGCGCTGCTCTGCCATACTGACGGCACGCACTTCTCCGCTTAAGCCCACTTCTCCGAAACAGATCGTCTTCTCATTGATCGGGTTTTCACGGTAACTGGATATAATGGCAAGCACAATGCCAAGATCGATCGCTGGCTCATTCATTTTTACGCCGCCCGCGATATTCACATAAGCGTCACAGTCTCCAAGTTTTAATCCCAGCCTTTTTTCAAGTACTGCCATCAGAAGATTTACCCTGTTAAAATCGGTGCCTGCAGCCGTTCTCCGCGGAATTCCAAAATTACTGTGGCAGACTAACGCCTGTACTTCCACCAGAATCGGTCTGGTTCCTTCCATAGAACACGCAACAACCGAACCGGATGCACCTTCCGGTTTCCCGCTCAGCATGTATTCCGAAGGATTTTCCACTTCCATCAGTCCGTTCTGTCTCATCTCAAACACGCCAATCTCATTCGTTGAGCCGAACCTGTTTTTGACACCGCGCAGTATACGGTATGCCGCATGCCTGTCCCCCTCAAAATAGAGTACCGTATCCACCATGTGTTCTAAAACTCTCGGACCCGCAACCACGCCCTCTTTCGTCACATGACCGACAATAAAGATGGAAATTCCCATCCCCTTTGCAATCTGCATAAATACCCCTGTGGATTCCCGCACCTGTGATACGCTGCCCGGTGCAGAGGAAACTTCTTCGTTATACATGGTCTGTATGGAATCTATGATCACGATCTGCGGTTTTTCCCGGTCAATCACCGTTTTTATCGTGTCTAAGTTCGTTTCACATAAAAGTGTCAGCGAATCGCCAAAGGTTCCGATACGTTCTGCCCTTATTTTGATCTGCTGCAGGGATTCCTCTCCGGATATATATAATACGCGCACACCTTTCTCCGATAAATTCCGGCATACCTGCAAAAGCAGTGTTGATTTACCGATTCCCGGATCACCGCCCACTAACACCAAAGATCCCTGTACGATTCCGCCGCCAAGTACACGGTCAAGCTCTTTCATATCCGTCGACATGCGTTTGTCCTGTGTCATCTCGATCTGTGAGAGCGGAACGTTCTTCGCCTCTGCCGCTTTTGCCGCTACCCTGCCGCCTTTTGCTGCACTTTTTTTATCGATCATCTCCTCAACAAATGTATTCCATTCCTTACATGCAGGACACTGTCCCATCCACTTTGATGATTCGTAACCACATTCCTGACAAAAAAATACTGTTGTTTTTCCCTTCGGCATATTCCTTCTCCATCTCTTTTTATTGTTTATCAGTATACTTACTTTATCTGTAAAAAGCAACTTACTTTCTATGACAAAAACCGGAAAAAGCAATCCGCTTCTTCCGGTTTTTATTATTATTGCAGAATTATTTTTTTACTTTAATTTTCACTGCTGAACTCCTGATTGTAAAGTCTGCAAGTAATTCATTCCTGCCATTTACAACCACTTTGTAATAATATGTTTTTTTCTTCTTTGCTTTTTTATCTGCAAAAGACGTCTTCTTTGTGGTTCCAATCAGAGTATACTTACCGTTCTTCTTTTCTGCACGGTAAATCTGATAAGTTTTGGCACCTGTTACCTTATTGTAAGAAACGGTAACCGTTCCTTTTTTGTTATTTTTTACTTTTGCAGCAACTTTGACACCATATATGATGACTGCCGGCTTACCGGAAGCAGCCTGTGTACCATATTCCGAGGTCATATAAGAGGCAATTCTTGTTCCTTTTTCCCCATATGCACTGACCATATAATAATATTTCACACCTTTTTTCAACCGTGCCCTGTCATATGCCGCCGTGCCTGTAATGGATCCGTCTTCGCCATAATATTCCCGATAGTGAACCTCACTGTAATATCCTGTCTCATCATTGGAATCTTTTGCGATCAGGTTACCTGTTGCTGCATAAAGTTTTTCGTCCGTATTACATAACGGCGTATATACAGAACGGACGACTTTATAATATTTCGCACCTTTTACCTTTTTCCAGGTAATCTTTACTGCATTCTTTTTCGTATCATAAACAGCTTTGATGGATTTTACTGCTGCAAGTGATGTAGATTCTTTTGACGATGACCATCCACTGTATTCTTTTTGGGAATTATAAGCCCTTACCGATACATTGACGTATTCTCCGCTCGATAATCCTTTAATGGTGTATTTATTTTTCTTTACCGTTACATATTTTTCTGCAACTGTTTTTTTCTCACCATATTTATCATATACCATGTATCGGATCTGATAGCCTGCAGCGTACTTGTCCGCATCCCATTTAACGCTTACATTTTTGCCTTTATTGGTAAGGACGAGATTTCGCGGCTCCTCGAGCTGCATTTTAACTCTGGTCGACGCGGTAATGTATTTTAATGTTTTTCCGTCTTTATAATATGCACAGATCAGATAGGTGTAACTCTCACCGAATTTTAACTTTTTGTCCGTGTATGTTGTCGTTTTTGCGTTTGTGATCGTTTTCACCAGTTCATACTTTGCATTTTCTACTGTTACGGCACTGTTGCCCGAATTGATCCATCCTGAAATTTCTGTGATATCCTTGTCACTCTCAGAAGTTCTGTAAATCTCATATTTTGTTGCAAAACCTACTTTTGTCCAGGTCAGTTTCACTGTATTTTTTGAGTTCTTAGCCACCTTTAATACAATGTTATTTACACGGCTGGTACTTACAGTAAAATTTTTATATATACTGTAACTTTTCGTTTTTCTGTCCGGATCATAATAATAAGAGCGTACCTTGTAGGAGTATTTTGTGCCTGCCTTTAAATTCTGATCTGTATAGACATAGTCTGTGGTCGTTGCTATTTTCTTATATTTTTTACCTGAAAGACGATAAATCTCATATCCGGTACAGTTTCCTCTGGTAAAAGATAACTTTATACTGTTTTTCCCCGCCTTTGTATATACACGCGGTACGGATACCTTATCCGTATAGCTTACCATATTCGAAGCAGGACTCATTGCCGTATAATAAGTCATGCCAACAGATATATTTTTATATGTTTGATTTTTTTGAGCATCTGTTACTTTTATTTCCTTATTTACGGTAAACACCGGCTTCTTTTGTATGTTATAAAGAGAACTGCCTGCATCATAGGTATGCGCAACAAATGTATATTTTACGCCCGGTTTTAAAGAGATTGCACTGTATGATCCATCGATTCCCTTCACTTTGTAAGAACGTACATAACTGCTTATTTCCTTACTTTCAAGCTCCGTAAGTGCATCTTTTAAATAAAGTTTTTTCTGCTGTCCCTGACCATCCGTATAGTAACCATAAGCGTTCAAAAGCTCATAATTATAATGCGCCGGCTTCTTTCCTTCTTCAAAAACATAAATGACTACATCCGCATCGATTGGCGTCCATGAGAGCTGCCAGTCATCTCCATTGTACGTCTTTTCTATTTTGAGATTTTTTACTGTCGGTATGTTTCCATTAATGCTGGCCGTTGCAGTTATGACATCTGAATAACTTCCATCTGAAAAATATCCTTCTTCCGCAGATTCCAGTCTGACGGAACAATAAAAATATGGCAGTCCTGAATCTATTGTAATATTACAATACGGATCTGATGCATACTCTGAATCCGTTTCATAGGAATCGTTTTCTCCTTTTGCATTTACATAAGCATCGTACAGCGTTCCCCTCTTATTGTAAAACTGTAAAAAGCTCTCTATATTCGTAATATTTAACGGTTTGCTGCTTCGCAGGTAATACACACGATAGTGATCCACTCCGTTTTGTGCATTCCAGGTAACTGACATCTCTTTTCCCTTTTCAGAAACTTTTGTACCGGTTACCGGTGATAACTTCTTTAAAGAGTAATTTTTATAAGTATAGGTGTCCGACCATTTACCATACATGTCCACCACATATTTCGTCTGTTTCGATTCTATAATATATTGGCTATTATCATTCCAGTTCCAATATACCTCCTGTTTGTTACTTGTCACTTCATGATAATATACAGCACGGACTTTTACGCTGACCTGCTGTCCTGAATTCAATATGACATATGGCAGTCTTGCTGCATCTGATGTTATCATCTCATGTACGGTTCCGTCTGACGCATCCAAAAATAATCCCGGCATATTATAGACCTTGGTATTTCCATCGCAGACCACTTCATATCCAACCTTCATCATGTCTCCGGCTTTATTTTTCATTGTGGCCGTATCATTATTAACCGGATTCCAGCTTATTTTTACATAAGTTTTTTCAAAAGAAATCTCTTCATAAGCATTTGCATATACAACATATTTATATTTTTTCGATGCTGAATCATATACCGATTCATACGTTAATTGCTTATAAAAATGTCCATTATAACTATAATAAAGAACCTGTGTATCATTTTTTACTGCATACTCATCTATCCGCTTTTTGGCATTTTCCGATGAATCACTTACAGTAATTTCTGTAATTTCATCACCTTCTGTCACATAATGATACCCTGTCGCATCACATGACCGCAATACTCTATACGTCTTACCATTGACTCTATACATTCCATATGCATCTTGATATTTATCTGTTTTGCCTTTCAGTATGGCTTCTGCCTTATTATACAGGTTTACAAATCCGTCAATATCCGTACCGCTGCACTGACCATAATAGTTATTTTCATACTTGTATAATCCTACGGTCTTATCCCAGAAATTGCTCCTTTTTGTAATCTTAAAACCTGCAATTTCGTCTGTCGTACCTGCTGCAATCACTCCGTTCTGGAACCGATTCACATAAACATATCTCAACTGCCGGCCAGACGCTGTTGTTATAATACTTCCGTCATCTTTTCCTCTTACATTGATTACCTTTGACGGTTTATCAATTGCAGCGAGTTCTTCCTCTTCAGTCTCTTCTTCGGTCTCTTCTTCTATTTCTTCTTCCGATTCTTCTTCCGTCTCTGTTTCCATCACTTCGGTATCATCAACAGCCTCCGTATCATTCACGTTTTCTGTCTCTTCTACAGTTTTCTCAGTTTCTGATGCCTCTGATGTTTCTGGAATTTCCGATGCCTCGCTGTTCTCTGTCTGCCCGCTGTCATTTTCTGCAGACTCACTGTCCGTTTCGCTTTCTGTCTCTGTCTGTTCTGTTGCTAAAGCTGCTTCCATCGCATCTTCTTCCTGTATCACAGCCTCTGTTACTGTCTGTACATCTGTCTGCGGCAATCCAGCAGCACCTGCTGATGTCCAATCTCCGACCGTCAGCGTAAGCGCCATCGCAAATGCCGCCATACGTTTCCAACCCGTGAGTCTCTTTCTTTTCATAACTTTTCTCCTTCTGATTTATTGCACATTGTCACGCGCATTTTTTATGTTAATGTAACAGTTTATCCCCGTCAATCGTACTTTCGTACTTGAAAGCGCAAAAAAAGCTTACATGCCCTTTTGACATGTAAGCTTCCTTTGATCTCACTTTTCCGTTCTTAACACTTTGTAACTTTTACATCTACCGGATGGTCGCCAAGTTCTACACTTAAGCTTAATTTGCCGCCAAGATTTGTCTTCATCTTTCCTGCATCTGCGCCATCGATCGTGATGTCGTACTCTGACTCATCCTCAAGTTCTACTGTGATCTGTGCATCTTCCGGTCCCTCTACCTGAAATGTCAGGCCTGTATCTGTTGCATTCAGATTCATGACAGCCGTTCCCGGAACAGATTCATATACGAACATGCCATTGCGCTCTAACTTGGTGATCTCGGAAAATGTCTTCACCTTGTAGATATCTCCCTGATGTTCGAAATTATCAAGTTTCGCCTTTGCACCTAATGTGTAATCCCCAAAACTGATCGTTCCATCTGCTTCTGAACGAATTAATTCGCTGATCGTTGCCATTTTTTCCTCCTGTGATAAAGTAGTTTTCTCTTTATCGTAAAATTTTGTGCCCTTATTATATAATATCCCCGTCACGATTTCCAGTGCTTTCCCGGATATTTCAGTAAAATTTTATTTTGTTTCGAACACGACTTTTTCTTTGTGGATCGTCACGACCACTTCCGTATCTTTTTTCACTTTGCCGGACAGGATTTCTTCTGCCAGTTCATCCTCGATATCGTTCTGGATCTGACGGCGCAGCGGTCTTGCACCATACTTCGGATCATACGCTTTATCGACAATATGCTTTTTGACGCTGTCACGCACGGTAAGGTGGATTCCCATCTGTTTTTCACAGCGGTCTGTAAGTTCTTTTAACATCAGTGCAACGATCTGTTTCATATCGTCTTTGTTTAACGCTCTAAATACGATCGTCTCATCAATACGGTTTAAAAATTCCGGTTTAAAAATACGGCGTACTTCTTCCATCACGCTGTTTTTCATGCGGTCATAATTCTGTTTTTCATCATCCGAAACTGCAAATCCAAGTTTTTTCGGCTCAATGATCGCCTGTGCTCCGGCATTTGACGTCATAATAATGATCGTATTTTTGAAATCCACTTTGCGTCCCTGGGAATCCGTGATATGACCGTCGTCTAACACCTGCAGTAAAATATTAAATACATCCGGATGCGCCTTTTCGATCTCATCAAACAGGATCACCGAATACGGATTTCTGCGCACCTTTTCGCTGAGCTGTCCGCCCTCCTCATGGCCTACACGGATCATAGACTGTTCGCTGCCAAACACTGCCTCCGCAAGTGCCTTTGAGATCTCTGTTTTTCCGACACCGGTCGGGCCTAAGAACAGGAAAGAACCGATCGGGCGCTTCGGATCTTTTAATCCGACACGTCCTCTTCGCACAGCTTTTGCCACTGCACTCACCGCATCCTCCTGACCGATGACACGTTTGTGTAAGGTAGCCTCTAATTTTCTTAAGCGGGCAGCCTCCCCCTCGGCAATCTTTCTTACCGGGATCTTCGTCCATCCGGATACCACATCCGCAATATCGTCTTCTGTCACTTTTAACTTTTTACTGCGGCTGTCTTTCTTTGTCTTTGCCTGTATTTTGGCAAGCTCTTCTTCACACGCTTCTTTTTCGTTCTTCTTCTGCTTTGCACCTTCCACATCACCATCGTGCAGAAATTCTAACATTTCCTCTTCTAACAGGTTGATGCGATGTCTTAATTCAACGACTTCCTCCGGTTTTCCACCCGCGCGCAGACGTACCTTTGCTGCAGCCTCATCCATCAGATCGATTGCTTTATCCGGCAGGAAACGGTCATTGATATAGCGCGCAGACAGGCGTACTGCTGCCGATACCGCATCATCCGTAATCTTTACCTGATGATGTTTTTCATACTGTTCCCGCAGTCCCTCTAAAATCTGCACTGCCTCCTCTTCCGACGGCTCTTCTACCGTAACCGGCTGGAATCTGCGCTCTAGCGCAGCATCTTTTTCAATATATTTGCGGTATTCATCGATTGTCGTTGCACCGATCAGCTGCAGTTCCCCACGCGCAAGTGCAGGTTTTAATATATTGGAAGCATCGATTGCTCCTTCCGCTCCGCCCGCTCCGATGATTGTATGCAGTTCATCGATGAAGAGCAGGATATTGCCGGCTGCCCGTACTTCCTGAAGTACCTTTTTAATGCGCTCCTCAAACTCACCGCGATATTTTGAGCCTGCCACGATTCCGGACATATCCAAAGATACCACCCGCTTTCCCGCAACGGTATCCGGAACCATTCCGGTTGTAATACGCTCCGCAATTCCCTCAACGATCGCAGTCTTTCCAACGCCCGGTTCACCGATCAGACATGGGTTATTCTTTGTCCTTCTGCTTAAGATCTGGATCACACGGTCGATCTCTTCCTGTCTGCCGACTAACGGATCTAATACTCCCTCTGCCGCCAATGCAGTCAGATCTCTGGAGTATTGATTTAATACCGGTGTATCCGATGCTGTTTTTTTCACCGGCTTACCATTCATGAAATCTTCTTTGTACAGGCTCGCATCTTCTCCCATTGCGATCAGGATATCCACATACATTTTCTGGATATTGACCGCTAAGGTATTTAAAAGGCGGGATGCCACACACTCTGTCTCTTTCATCATCGCGATCAGGATATGCTCCGTCCCGATCTCCTCTGCATGAAAACGCGCTGCCTCCCTTGCTGCCCCTTCTAACACCTGCAGTGCCCTCGGCGAATATTCCTTAGCCTCTGCCGTCAGCACCTGTGCATCCGGTGCAATGAGTTCCTCGATCAGCTGCATGACTTTGTCAAGTTCTACTCCATTATCATTTAATACCTGCGCAGCGACGCCCGTTCCTTCTTTTAAAAGTCCGATCAGGATATGCTCCGTTCCGATATAATGATGATGCAGTGATTTCGACATCTTTGAAGCCTGATCGATTGCTTTTTTTGCTTTTGATGTATATCGTATCTGCATAGTTTCTCCATTCTTTTTCTATTTATAAATCATTTAAATCGATGATCTCTAAATCATCTTCTTCCTCTTCTTCTCTCGGAATGTGTTTTTTCTCCGGAGTATGTTTCCGCTCCGGCTTTTCTTTTCTCTCCGGCCTTTGTTTCTCCTCCGGTTTTTCTTTTCTCTCCGGACGCTGTTTTTCTTCCGGTTTTTTTCTTTCTACCGGCAGGAAATCTTCGTCCTCTTCCCAGTCCTCATCGTCAAGATCGTCAGACATGCCACGTCCAAACAATCCCGCACGCACTTTATGGATCTTTGATACGCCGACTTCGTTCTCTGTATCGTTTTCTTCCACATCATCCGGCTCTTCTTCCACTTTTTCTTTTGGTTTTCTGTGGAAAAATCCTTTTCTCTGTGTTTCTTCCTCCTCCCAGTCAGCGTCTTCCGGATCATCTACTTCCAAATCATCTTCTTCCACGCCAGGATTCTCTTCTATATTATCATCTTCTTCCAGATCAGTATCATCTTCTGCGTCCTGATCCTTTCCCTGTTTTTCGGACTTCCAGTCCCAGTCATCCTCTTCCTCATCCCAGTCGTCACTCTTACGTCCTCTCAATAGAAGATTGATAATAATAACGACAAGTACTGCGATCACAAAAGCCATAATTCCCATCATATTTCTGGAAAAAGACTTTTCTTTTGCATATTGTTCAGAGAGATCATTGTATTCCTGCTGGAGATATTCCATATTAGAAACATCTTCCGCTTCTTCTGTTTCAAACTCTGTGTTCTGGTCTGCTGCCTGTCCATCTGTTCCATCCGCCGGCTGGTCTGTTGTCTGACCGTCTGTTCCATCCGCCGGCTGGTCTGTTGTCTGACTGTCTGTTCCGTCTGCCGGCTGGTCTGTTGTCTGACCGTCTGTTCCATCCGCCGGCTGATCCACTGTTCCGTCTGCTGTCTGTCCATCTTCTCTGGTCAGTGTGATCGTATACTGGGCGAGTGCTCCGTTCTGCGCCTTCACGACTACTTTTATCGTATTTGTACCGACCTGCAGATTGTCATTTCCTGTGATCGACTGCACCGTCGCAAATTCATTAACCGGTGTTGCCGTCACTGTAACGCTTGTGACATCATTCGGTACGGTAGCTGTATATTGTACTGTCTTTCCTGTAAAGTCCGGGGATAATGTTCCCGCAGAAAGTGATAACACTTCCAGCGAATTATCTGCGGAAAGTGTTGTCTGTGCAGCAGCCACCTGGATTCCGGCAGCCTTTATGTCTGCCGCAGGTTCTGTCACAAGACATCCCATGCAGAAAAGTGCAGCTATGAATCTTACTTTTCTCTTCATTCGTTTCACACTCCCTCTATTGCCATCATCACTATGGAATTATATGAGATATTCGAAAATGCGTCAACCTCAAACTCCCTCATTGTCAAATTCCGGAATAAAACTCCCCTCCGCCGTCTCCCCCTCCTGGATAAAACCGTTTTCAATCCCTATATCGATTGCAAAATCAATAACCTCATCATATTCCCGATCCGTGATCTTACGGTTTAATTCCGGATATTTTTTCACGTTAGAGAGCGGTGTAAACTGGTGCATGATACTGATATATATTTGATTCTCATAGGTTTCATGCAGATATTTCAAAACTGCTTTGGAATCTTTCGTGCACCCCGGCAGGATCAGATGGCGCACGATCGTACCACGCTTCATCAGGGAATCCTCCCCGTTTTCAAAAACTGCCGCACCCGTCTGACGCACCATCTCCGCTATCACCGCCTTAGCCACAGCAGGGTAATCCGGCGCATGGGAATATTTTGCACTCAAAGCGGTATCAAAATACTTAAAATCCGGAAGATAGATATCCACAATTCCTTCTAAAGAACGGATCGTATCCACATTTTCATAGCTGCTGGTGTTATAAACGATGGGAATCTTTAAATTCTGATTTCTTGCAAGCTCTACCGCTTTTATGATCTGTGGTACAAACTGCCCCGGTGTCACAAGGTTGATATTATTTGCACCCTTTTCCTGGAGTTCCAGAAAAATTTCGCCAAGCCGCTCCGTACTTATCACCTTACCAGCTGTGCCATTTGCAATATTTTCATTCTGGCAGAACACACAGTGCAGTGCACAGCCGGAAAAAAAGACCGCACCGGAACCCATCTCCCCGGAAATGCAGGGTTCTTCCCAGAAGTGCAGTGCCGCACGCGCCACCTTAATCTCTGTGGTCTGTCCGCAGATGCCGCGCTCACCGGATTTTCGGTCCACAGCGCACATTCTAGGACACAATGTACATATTTTCATGGTATACCATCACTCTTTCTATTTAATTTAATGATTGCGCAACCGTGCCTTTTTTTGTATGATAGACATTGCAAAAAGAAGATCAAACACAAAGGAGTTTTCTTATGAGTCCAAAAAACTGTATGGTAGCACAGTCAGGCGGCCCTACTGTTGCGATCAATGCCAGCCTTGCCGGTGTGATCGACGGTGTAATGCGTTCTGACATGTATGACACGGTTTATGGTTCCTTAAACGGAATCACAGGTATTTTAAACAACGATCTGACAAATCTTTCTGAATTAATGCAGCAGAATTCGGAATATCTCGACCGCTTAAAGGTCACTCCGGCAATGTATCTTGGCTCCTGCCGTTACAAACTGCCAAATTATTTAGATGATGATTCTTCCTATGTATTCATTTTCAAACAGTTTGAAACTTACCATATTGATGCTTTCTTTTATATCGGCGGCAACGATTCCATGGACACCGTCTTAAAGCTCTCCGAATATGGCAAAAAAATCGGCAGTCCGGTGCGTATTGTCGGTATTCCAAAGACCATCGACAATGATCTCTGTGAGACAGACCATACACCAGGATTCGGTTCTGCCGCAAAATATATCGCATCTTCTCTTTTAGAAATCGCACATGACACATTTATCTATGCAGTCAAAAGTGTGACGATCGTGGAAATCATGGGACGTGATGCCGGATGGCTGACCGCTGCTTCTGCACTGGCAAGAAACGGTTATAATACAGCACCACATCTGATCTATCTCCCGGAGGTTCCATTTGACAAAGAGGACTTTTTACTGGATGTAAAGCGTATGCTTTTCGAGCGCAATAACGTGATCGTTGCCGTATCCGAAGGTATCCGCGATGCTTCCGGCAACTATATCAGTGCTTCCGAAAGTTCTGTTGACACCTTTGGTCACAGCCAGTTAAGCGGAGCCGGAAAAACACTTGAATTTTTAGTCAAAGAAAAACTAGGCGTTAAAGTCCGTTCCGTGGAAGTCAACGTATTACAGCGCTGCGCTGCACACCTTGCTTCAAAGACTGATCTTGATGAGGCTTTTACTCTCGGTCAGAAAGCGGTTGCTCTCTCCGAGGAAGGTGTTACCGCTTCCATGGTAACAATGCGCCGTATCTCCGATGCTCCGTACGAAATCGCCTATGAGCATGCCGAGATCCGCCACATTGCAAATGAGGCAAAATCAATTCCGAGAGAATGGATCAACGATGCAGGCAATGATGTCACACAGCCACTGATCGATTACCTTTCACCTCTCATACTCGGTGAAGTTCCGGTAAAATACGAAAACGGTATCCCTGTCTATATGGATGTCAGTCATTTAGCAAAACATCAATAAATTTACCGATCTCAACCCACGCTCTTTTAGATTCCGGCAGCATTTTTGCTGCCATCTGAAAGATGTGGAACATTCCTTCATAAATACTGATTCTTACTTTTACTCCCTGTTCTCTGGCTTTTGCAGCCACATCCACAGAATCCGAGAGCAGCATCTCATAGGAACCAACCTGTATCAGCATCGGCGGAAATCCCCTGAAATCCCCATATAAAGGCGAAATATAAGCATTATACGGATCGTTATCCCCAATATAATCTTTATTATAAATAAGGCTGTCCCTTGTTTTTCCAAATAACGGGTCGCGCTCAAAGTTTGTCTCGTAAGATTCCCCGCTCGCCGCAAGGTCTGTCCACGGTGACATGGCTACGATCCCACACGGAAGCTGCTTTCCGTGATCTTTCAGATAATGGCATAATGCCATCGCAAGACCGCCTCCTGCGGAATCTCCTGCGATGATGATCTGCTCGGAAAACCACCCCTGTTCCAACAGATAACAGTATGCGGCATAGGCATCTTCTAAAGCTGCCGGATACGGATGTTCCGGTGCCACACGGTAATCGGGTGTTAGAACACTCATTCCATGGCTGACTTCACAGTAAAGTCCGGCAAACATACGGTATGCATTCCGCATCGCTCCGACATATCCGCCCCCGTGAAGCTGTAAGATTACTTTTTCCGTATTCGGATTTTCTTTTGCCTGTAAATACTCCATGGAGAAATTATCCATCTCGATCACATCTAATGAAAAACAGTCCGGACATTTCCACGGCGGCTCCGAATCCCCGATTTTTTTCCTCAGTTCTCCATTTTTTATCTTTTTCCCAATCAGGTGATCATTTGTCACATGGGCGATCAGGTCCCTCATGACTCTTCCCCTGATACTCGCTTCGCTCTCTCTCATCCGATTGCTCCTGTTCTTTTTATTCTAAATATAACTCAGCGGACATGAAATCTTCGTTTCAGTTCCACCCTTGCCCTGCGGTCTCCGATGATCAGTGTTCCAAGAAACAGAAACAGGGAAAACGCAAATGCGATCAGTGCAAAAAGCTGTGCCGTCACGATACCGGTAAAAATCAGTATTACCGGAACAATGCTGCATAAAATCATAAAAATCTGCCACATCATATAGCTCTGCCAGTTTCTGCGGTTTACGATCATACAGATGATAATACCAACATCGACTAAAATGATCGCCGACGGCAATGCATAATTGACAGACCATCCGCGGTAGCCGACCAGAAAATCGATTGCGATCACGATCAGTATCGCCATCAGCGTGAGTACCGTGATTTTGGCGCGGTAACCTGTCTTTCCAAGAATTGCAAAACGGATCAGCATATATCCGTAAAAAAATCCAAGCCCCGTGATCGCACTCCATGCAATCTGTGACTCGGTGACCACATTGATATAAATGAGCAGCACCTCAACCAAAAGTGCACAAAACAGATAGATTTTACTGATCATTGTCATTTTCCGGGTGTGCACTCTCACATCCGGGTACATATTCTCCACTTCACCTGTGTATTCTAACACGGATCCGCAGAGTGGACAGCGCTCTGTTTCATCTGATATTTCCACATTACAATTTCTGCATTTACTCATAATTTACTCCATTACTCTTTATTTCTACCGCAATCCCATCCGAGGCTATTTTCCGGAAAAATCCACGCTGCACAGACGCATCGACAAGATCATAACTGAAACTGAATACAAGTGTATCCCCGTAAGAGCAGATCGTTCCTTTCAGATGCTGCCCCTTTGACATGGCAAGGAATGCATGAAACATTTCCACATAAGGGCGGTACTCTTCTGTCACGGAAATATTGCCGATATTTGTGATCGTCGCAGTATTGGCAAGTGCAGAAGTTGTATATACATACTTCATTGCAAGGTTTTTCAGGAAAAGCGGCACAACTCTTGCAATCAGCAGTTTTTCATTGGAAACGTTATAGGAAAACAGCTTTTCAAGATTTTCCCGGTTGATCTGGCTTCGCAGGCTTTCCTTCACGATTGCAGCCACCTCTGCAAACGTATAGGTCTCTTTGGTCGGATGAAATTCTGCGGACACCATGACAAAAAAGTTTTTCGTGGTAATAGAATTAAAATACGGCCGCAGATTAACCGGCACCGCAACACGGATCGGACACTTTGACGGCATGCCGTGCAGACATTCTGTATAAACGCTCCAGATGTACACACTTACCAGATATTCGTTGATACTGATTCCCATCGCATGACAGACCCTTTTCAACTCCGGTATTTTCATATAACCGTGCATCACGCCGAACTCGCCCGGTCTTAACTTTTCTCCACGGATCAGATATGCCTTTTTTGTCTGGTATCCTTTTGCGGAACTTTTTTTGTAATTTTTTAAGAAACTGTCTTCCCGGTTCAAAGACGTATCAACACTTAATGAATCTCCCAGCTTTTCCTGCAGGTCTTTATGTGCCAGACGCAGATACTGGTAAGTCAGCTCTTTTAAGAAATTGATTCCTCCCATTCCATCCGTCAAAACATGGAATACTTCCAGATTGATCCTGCATTTATAATAGGTCACACGGAACATATAACTGCGGTTTTTATTCTGCTGGATATATCTGCATGGAAAATTGTTCTCCATGCGAACCTTTGGCGCCGCTTTTCCGTTTTCCTCAAAATAATACCAGAACACCCCCTGCCGCAGTCTTAAGTTAAACCCGTCAAACTTCGGAAGCACCATATCAAGTGCCCTCTGCAGTAATTCCGGATTGATCTCCTCTTTCAGTGTAACACTGATCCTGTACACATTGCTCATGCTCTCCCCGGCAATGACCGGAAAAAGGTGTGCTGTATTATCAAGTCTGTCCCAACGGATATCACGGTTTGTCGGAACTCCTTTACTCTGTTTTTTCATATATTCCTCGTTTCTGCATAT
>OHHS01000727.1_pt1 | contig 14867 bp, 16 predicted proteins | sample 1568161 | NCBI WGS metagenome assembly OHHS01 (sample SAMEA3879519, study PRJEB24766) | human gut metagenome | biome: human-associated habitat; feature: feces | place: USA | collected 1985/1987
TTCCTGTGATCTGCTGCCTGCCCGTTACTGTGGCTGAATACTTTCAGAGTCAAAGATCAGTGTATAGTCGATCTCATGAGGCACACTCATGGCTGTGGTATCTGCGATCACTTTCTGTTTCTGGTCAAAAACAGTGACCGGGATCTCAAAGGAAGAATTTCCTTCTGTATTTACAGGCTCATACTTTTCTTCTCCCACTTTCATATAATCATAATGAGAGCTGCCCCAGGTGATCACAGCCGTTGCCTTTCCATCCTGGATCTTTAACTGCGTTGGCGTTTCCACAGTTGTACGGCCGGAACCGCCTTCCAGTTTCACTTCCACTGTGTATGTTCCGTCTTCCAGGCCCAGGCTTTCCACAGTTTTCATGTTCCCCTCTTTGTAGGCTTCCATTGGAAGGGAAGATGCCCGGACTACCAGGGTCCTGTCATACCAGGTTTCTTTCTTTTTGCTGTAAGCTGCACAGTCAATTCCTTTGTCTAAGGCTTCTACCGGGATCTCAAATACATTCTTTCCATCTGCACTCTCTTCTGCCTGAATGTAATCTCCTTCCCCTGCTTTTTCTGCCTCTTCCCCGGTTCCCATAAATACTTTTCCATAGCCGGAACCGCTTAAGGTCAGCTTTGCGCTCATCTTTCCATCAGCAACCGTCAGTTCTGCCTCTGTAATGTGGAACATGGAAGAGCTGGAGTCCACCTCTACCGGATAAACGCCGTCTTTTAACGCATCTGCTTCAACAGGCACCATATCATCTGTTACTACCTGCACTGTAGGAGCCGTTTCTTTTTCTGTTTCGGCACCTGCTGCACCAGATGTTTCTGCATTTTCTTTTGTATCTGCCTGTTCGCTTACAGCCTGGGAAGTTGCCCCGCTGTCTGTCTTTTGTCCGCATCCGGAAGACATCCCCACTAAACCAACGATCCCGGCACACAGTATATATTTTCTTATTTTCATCTTTTTACCATCTTTCTCACTGTCTATAGGTCCACTGCCAGACACATCACCGGCACATTTCCCATATGCATTGCAACAAAAGGCAGCCAGAATTTTCTCTGACCGCCTTTTTTATTTTAACTTAGCATCCTAATGCAAAATCGATTATTTTGCAAGACTGTCAACAGCTGCCTTTGCATGTTCTACAAACAGCTGCTGGATCGGCTCTAACTCACCTAAACCTCTTACCAGGCAGGTTACTTCATAACCAGCTTCTTCAAAAGTGGTCTTCCAGGAACCTTCTTCATCACCTGCCATATCGTTGTTTGCGTGATCACCGGCAACGATCATTAAAGGCTCTAATACAACTTTCTTATAGGAACCTTCTTTTACCTTTGCTACTACATCTTCCAGACTTGGAGTTGCTTCTACAGTACCTACATAGTAGTGCTCAAAGCCTTCCTCTGTCAGCATATCCTGCATCTTGGCATATACCTGATTGGAGTCAGCCTCTGTACCATGACCCATAAAGCAGATCGCGGTCTCGCCATCATCATATTCCTTGGTTGCGTCTGTAATTGCCTGGATCACTGCCTTAAAGTCATCATCGGATGTAAGTAATGGTTCACCTACAACAACCTTCTCAAAGGAGTCTGCATTTTCTGCAATTTCATTTACCAGATCTGTATATTCAAGACCATTCATCAGATGGGTTGGCTGAACAACCAGAGTCTTTACACCATTATTTACTGCACGGTCCAGAGCTTCTGTTACATTATCAATAGTAACATCATCCCTCTTCTTTACATGGTCAATAATGATCTGGCTGGTAAAACCTCTTCTTACGGAATAGTCCGGGAATGCGTTCTCGATGGCGTTCTCGATGGCGCCGACTGTCAGTCTGCGGCTGTCATTATAGCTTGTACCAAAGCTTACTACGAGAAGCTCATTCTCGCCGATCTCATCCTGATTTCTTGTGTTGTCCAATGCTGCATCTCCTGTATCGTAGTTTTCTTCGTCCTCTTCTTCAGCAGCAGTTTTCTCTTTCTGGGTCTCCTCTGCTGTGGTCTCTTCTTTTGTTTCCTCAGCATTTGTCTCTGCTACAGAAGCGGCTGTTGTCTCCTTTGCGCTTCCAGAGCATCCTGCTACGGTACCTGCAGCTACTGCTGCCGCTGCGAAAAGCAGCATTGCTTTTTTCAACTTCATTTTCATTTTCCTCCTTGTCCTAAGACACATAATAATATGTATCGATCCGGAAGAAATTCCCGGCAGGGCGCAGGAGTCCATTTTCCTGTGTGAGTCAGAAATCCTGATCCATGATAACACGACTGGAACAATTGCCATGATCATCTTTCAGGACCGGCACGATCAATTACTCGTGACCCGGAATGAACCTTCTCCTGTACCAACAAATGGCAGGTTTCCTGGCTTGCTGCTTTCTACATACAAAACTGCCTTCCCGGTTTCCCAGTGGCGGATATTCTGTCCTTTCTATCCACGTTTTATATGCATGGGATCTGGATGATAACTTTCCGGATCTCCTTTACAGCTTACAGTGACGAGATCGCGCAGGTACTTCCCCTGCTTCCCTTTTACCTCTTTATAAATAGACACGACCGCTGGTCAGCGGCTGGTCCATAAACAAAGAGCACCATTTGCTCTTAACTCGATATAAAGCTATCCTATCACCTATTAGTTTAAAAAGCAACTTATTTTACTGTCACAGCTGAATATAGCACTTTATACCCAGGAACAGATCAGGCTTAAGTTACCCTCAAAAGAGCAGGTCCCAAAATCAGCAGGAATGATAAAATGATCTCCCTTTTTGATCTTTCTGCCGTTTATGCTTCCTTCTCCTTCAATCACACTGGCATTTACAAAACCAGCCTCAAAAACATGGTCCCAGGTTCCGTGGATATCGTATTTTTCTACTGTATAATAAGGGCATGTTTCCAGATGTTCCAGGTCAGCTCCTTCTGTATGGGTGATGCTTCTCTGGTCCTTTGCAGGCTGGAATGGAGTTTTGATCACATCCAGACTCTGTTTTACATGAAGTTCCCTAAGCTTTCCGTTCCATTTTCTGTCATAATCGTATACACGGTAAGTAATGTCACTGGACTGCTGGGTCTCTAAAATAACAGTACCGCCTTTGATGGCATGGACACAGCCAGGATCGATCTGATAAAAATCGCCTTTTTTTACCGGCACTTCACGGATCAGGTCTTTCCAGCGCTTTTCCTCTACCATCTGCATTAATTCTTCTTTGTCTTTTGCATGATGGCCGATAACGATCTGGGTTCCCGGCTCACTGTCTAAGATGTACCAGCACTCTGTTTTTCCCAGAGAGCCGTTTTCATGTTCTTTTGCGTAGGCGTTATCCGGATGTACCTGGATGCTTAAGTCAGATTTGGCGTCAATGATCTTAATAAGAAGGGGAAATTCTTTTCCATATTTTCCATCTTCATTTCCAAACAATTCCGGATGTTCTTCCCACAATTTTGACAGATGCTCTCCCTTATAAGTGCCTTCTGCGATCTCACAGTCTCCATTTTTGTGGGCTCCGATGCCCCAGCACTCCCCGGTACTGTCGCTTGGTATCTCATACCCAAAATCATCCCGAAGTTTTCTGCCTCCCCAGACAGCTTCTTTGAAAACCGGTTTCATAAACAATAATTCCTTCATATTTATATTCCCCTTTCTGCTTTGCAGTTGCTTGTTTTGCCATGCATATCAAAAACGCATTAGCAACGCGTTTGAAGATTTCCCTGCGCTCATTATATTATAGCGCATTTTGTTAGTGTCTTCGATATAAATTTGACATTTTCCCCCTTTTGCTTATAATAGAACTGCTTATGAAATACTTAAGACTTGCAACAAATGAAGAGGTGCATCATGGAATTACTACAATTACGATATTTTTTAGTTGCGGCCCAGTACCAGCATATGACAAAAGCAGCAGAACACTTACAGATCGCCCAGCCGGCTCTTTCCCAGGCCATCCACAGGCTGGAAGCAGAACTGGGTGTTCCCCTGTTCGAGAGAAAGAACCGCAGCATTGAATTAAATGATGAAGGAAAATTTCTGCAAAAACGGCTGATCCCTATTTTAAGCAGCTTAGACCGGCTGCCGGAGGAACTGCGAAAAGGAAAGGAAGCTGCCACCCACACTGTACATCTTCGTCTCCTTTCTGCCTCTGCCCTGATCACCAACCGGATCATTGCCTACAGAAGCCTCCGCCCGGATGTAAATTTCCAGCTGTACCAGATACCAGGACAGGAAGACGATTTTGACGTATGTGTTACAGCCCGGAGAGCCGATACTGCCCCAAAGGAAAATGACGATGCCACGGTTATGTTAGAAGAAGACCTGTATCTGGCAGTGCCATCCCATTCTCCCTATGGATCCAGGGAGTCCATCCGTTTAACAGACACAAAAGATGCCGATTATATCTGCCTTGGCGGTTCCAAGCCCATCCGCCAGATCACAAACAGCTATTTTATGGAAGCTGGCTTTACTCCCCATATCATCTTTGAAAGCGACACTACGGAGTCTGTGCGAAACCTGATCGCAGCGGGAATGGGCATCGGTTTCTGGCCTGCCTGCTCATGGGGACCTCTTACTACTAATTTTGGTGGTTCGCCTGGTCATTTTCCGGTAAAACTTCTGCCCATCACAGACCAGAAATGCCGCCGCCAGATCATCCTGACCCGGTCCGAAAAAGGAAAGAAAAGCCCTATTGTAGCTGATTTCTGCGATTTTCTGGTAGAACATAACAACTGGCTGTAACTATAAAAAATATATAACGCAAAAACAGCGTACCTTCCGGCGCGCTGCTTATGTGATCTATAATGTGATCTATTATAATCCATGGTATTCACTGCCCTTATGCTGGCTGGCTTTCAGACGGCTGAGGGCACGGGCCATGGATGCTTTTGACATATAATATTCTCTGATACTCTGTTTCTGACGAAGCTGTTCCTGGGCCCGTTCCAAAGCCTGTCTGGCCCGGACTTCGTCAATATCTTCCGGCCGTTCCGCTGTATCTACTACAACCGTTACACGGTTATTTGCTACCTGTACGATCCCAATACCTACAACCGCTTCCCGGTACTGGTTTTCCCCGGGAACGCGAAACCGCAGTTCTCCTTCCTGGATTGCCAGGATCATAGCCTCTCTGTGAGGAAGGATACCTACTTCCCCATCATGAGCCGGAACCACCAGGGACTCGCAGTTTCCATTATAAAATACATGGTCACTGGCTATGACCTTAAGCCAGAATGCTGCCATTATGACGCTCCTTCCTGCATCGCCTTCGCTTTTTCCACTACTTCGTCAATGGTACCCACATTAAAGAAGGCTGCTTCCGGATATTCATCCATTTCTCCGTCAATGATCGCCTTAAATCCACGGACCGTTTCCTTTACAGGTACATATTTTCCCGGAACACCGGTAAAGTTCTCTGCCACATGGAATGGTTGGGATAAAAATCTCTGTATCTTTCTTGCACGGTTGACTGTCAGCTTATCTTCCTCGGAAAGTTCCTCCATACCCAGGATGGAGATGATATCCTGCAGTTCTTTATACTTCTGCAGCATCTCTTTTACTTTATTGGCTACTTCATAATGCTCTTTTCCTACAACATCCTCTTCCAGGATACGGGAAGAAGACTCCAGAGGATCCACTGCCGGATAAATACCCTGTTCTACGATCTTTCTGGAAAGGACTGTAGTTGCATCCAGATGAGCGAAAGTAGTAGCAGGCGCCGGGTCTGTTAAGTCATCTGCAGGCACATAAACAGCCTGAACAGAAGTAATAGAACCATTCTTTGTAGAAGCAATACGCTCCTGAAGTCCGCCAAGGTCCGTTGCCAGTGTCGGCTGATAACCAACTGCAGAAGGCATACGTCCAAGAAGGGCGGAAACCTCAGAACCAGCCTGTACAAAACGGAAGATATTATCAATGAATAAAAGCACGTTCTGATGCTTTACATCACGGAAATACTCTGCCATGGTCAGTCCTGTTTCTGCTACTCTCATACGGGCACCCGGTGACTCGTTCATCTGTCCAAATACAAGGGCTGTCTTCTTTAAAACGCCGGACTCGCTCATTTCCGTCCAAAGGTCATTTCCCTCACGGGAACGCTCTCCAACACCGGTGAAGATTGAATATCCGCCGTGTTCCGTTGCAATGTTGGTGATCAGTTCCTGGATCAGCACCGTCTTACCAACACCGGCACCGCCAAACAGACCGATCTTACCGCCCTTTGCATAAGGTGCTAACAGGTCAATGACCTTGATACCTGTTTCCAGCATTTCCACAACCGGGCTCTGGTCTGCAAAACTTGGGGGATCTCTGTGGATGACCCATTTTTCTTCTCCCTCCAGGCTCTCACCGCCATCTAAGGTGTCCCCAAGGACATTAAACAGACGTCCCAGTGTCTTTTCACCAACAGGAACAGCAATTCCCTGTCCTGTTGCTTCTACTTCCATATCTTTATATAAACCTTCACTGGAAGCTAACATAATACAGCGGACTACATCTCCGCCAATATGCTGGGCTACTTCCATAACGCAACGCTTTCCATTGTTCATTACAGTCAGCGCATCCTGGATATGAGGAAGGTTTCCATTTTCAAAAGCCACATCTACTACAGGTCCCATTACCTGTATGATCTTTCCTTTATTCATGATTTACTCCTTATCTCCGCTTCTTCCGCTGTGCCCTTGCACCGCCTACCACTTCCGTGATCTCCTGGGTAATGGCAGCCTGGCGCACCCGGTTATATTCAATGGACAGCTCATTTAAAAGCTCTGCCGCATTGTCGCTGGCAGACTGCATTGCCATCATACGGGCATTCTGCTCACTGCAAAATGACTCTACCAGGGCACCGAAGATAAATCCTGTTACATAGTTTGGCACCACATGGTCCATGACCGCTGTAGGGGATGGGACCATCTGGATCTCTTCCTGATGGATATCCGCAGGAATGACCACATTGCTGAAATCTTCCTGCTTCAGGGGAAGAAGCTGCTCCATCTGTGCTTCCACCTTCATGCTGTTTATCATCTGCGTATAAATGATCCACACCTCATCCAAACGTCCTTCCAGATAATCCTCGATCAGGGAAGAGGCGATCAGACGGGCTCTGTGCATGGTAGGGTTCTGCACCGTGTAGTGGAACTGTTCTTCTACCGGCACATGTCTTGCAGCAAAATACTGTCTTCCCAGCTCTCCCACGACATACAGACGGTTTTTATCACTTTTTTCCATCCATTCATGGGCAAGTTTCAGTACATTGTGGTTATAAGCACCTGCCAGACCCTTATCACCTGTAATGACTACCAGGCCACGGACACGGTCCTCTTCTTTGATCTCTTTTCTGGCGTTAAAATAAGGATGCTCTGTATCCCCCATATGGCGCAGGATACGCCGGATCAGGCTCTGAAGGGTGTAAAAATAAGGTTCTGTATCTTCCAGAAGCTTTTTGCTTTTCTTCAGCTTGGTTGAAGAGATCAGATACATGGCATTGGTGATCTTACGTGTATCCTGAATACTTTTTATTCGGTTTTGGATCTCTCTTGCGTTTGCCATACTGCCTCCTTAAACTCCTTCGCTGCCTCTACGATCCGTTCTGCCAGCTCATCGCTTAAGACTTTCTTTTCCGTGATCTCATTTCCAATTTCAGGATGTTTGTCCTCAAACCAGGCAAGCATATCCATCTGGAACTTTTTGATCTGTTTTACATCCACACTTACCATTACTTTGTGGGTTGCTGTACACAGGGTAATCACCTGCTCTGCCATGGAAAGCGGACGTCCCAAAGGCTGTTTTAACAGTTCCATCAGACGTTTTCCATAAGCCAGCTGTGCTTTTGTCGCCTCATCCAGGTCAGAACTGAACTGGGTGAACACTTCCATTTCACGATACTGTGCCAGGTCGATACGGATGGTACCGCTGGCCTTCTTCATTGCCTTGGTCTGTGCAGCACCGCCTACTCGGGATACAGAAAGACCTACGTTTACTGCCGGTCTCATTCCTGAGAAAAACAGGTCGCTTTCAAGGAAGATCTGACCATCTGTAATAGATATTACATTGGTAGGAATATAGGCTGATACATCTCCTGCCTGTGTTTCAATAATAGGAAGGGCTGTAATAGAACCTCCTCCCAGTTTATCTGAAAGACGGCTGGAACGCTCCAGCAGCCTGGAATGAAGATAGAAAACATCTCCTGGATATGCCTCACGTCCCGGAGAACGCTCAAGCAACAGGGACAATGCACGGTAAGCTACTGCATGCTTGGACAGGTCATCATAAACAATGAGCACATCTTTTCCCTGGCGCATGAAAAACTCTGCCATGGCAGTTCCCGCATAAGGGGCAATATATTGTAAAGGCGCCGGATCACTGGCTGTAGAAGCCATAACAATGGTGTAATCCATGGCGTCATTTTTCTTTAATGTATTTACCAGCTTTGCAATGGTAGATGCCTTCTGGCCAATGGCAACATAGATACAGATCACATCCTTGCCCTTCTGGTTTAAAATAGTATCCATTGCAATGGAGGTTTTACCGGTCTGACGGTCACCGATGATCAGCTCACGCTGTCCCCGTCCGATAGGGAACATAGAGTCGATGGCCAGGATACCTGTCTCCATAGGAACTCCTACGGATTTACGTTCTGCAATACCAGGTGCTTCCTGTTCAACCGGCAGGTAATCCTCTTCTTTTGCAGGTCCCATTCCGTCAATGGTCTCTCCTAAGGCATTGACAACTCTTCCTAAAAAAGCCGCTCCAACAGGAACACCTGCTTTTTTCTTTGTTCTGGTAACTTTTGTTCCCTCTGTAATACCTGTATCTTTTCCAAACAGGATACAGCCGATCTCATTTTTACGGATATCCTGGACCATGCCCTTGACTCCGTTTTCAAATATAACGATCTCTCCATACATGGCATGATCAATACCATATACAATGGCAATGCCATCGCCTACCCAGATCACAGAACCAGTCTCATTAACCTGTCCTGCATGAGCGTCATAGTCTTCGATCTCGCCTTTGATAATGGAGATGATCTCCTGAGAACTGATTGTACTCATAGTAATAACTCCTATCTGCCTGCAGTCTGAAACAGCCGCTCAAGCTGCCCTTTCAGGCTGTAATCATATTCCACATCTCCGGTCTTTAAGACGAAACCGCCCATCAGTTCCGGAGCAGCAGCCATTTCAAGCTGCACATCCTTCTTTTTATATTCCCTGCACAAAAATTCCAGGATCCCTGCAAGCTGTTCCTCATCTGGTCTGGTCACATAAAAAAGACTGGCTGATAAAATACCCGCTCCATCTAACAGACATTTCTCCCAGACCTTTATCATATCTTCCATCTGCCCGATGCAGCCTTCCTCACAGGCCTTCTTTAAAAAATGAACCATTGTACTGGAAAAATCAGGTTCTTTCCATATTTTTCCAATAATGGCTTCCTTTTTTGTTTCCTGCAATGTGGGATCATCAAGAACTGCCTTAAGTTCTGGATTTTCCTGGAAAATGCGCCCGGTCTCCCGGACCATTTTCTCAGGTACCTTTAATTCATAAAGAACGGTTCCGTATAATCTTGCCTGCTCAGTCATGTTTTTCACCTGCGCTTGCTAAAAATGCCTGATAACGTTTCTTGTCGCTTTCCGGTCCTGCCTGCTCAGACAAAAGTTTTGCCGTTGCAGTCATTGCCAGACCTGTAACAGAAGCACGAAGATCATTTAATGCCTTTTCTCTTTCCAGATCGATCATTTTCTTTGCATCTTCCAGCTTTTTAGAAGCATCTGCATCTGCCTTTGACAGGATCTTCTCGTATTCCTCTCCTGCCCTTTCCTTTGCCTGGGCAACGATCCTGCCAGCCTCTTCATCTGCTTTTTCAAGGGATACTTCATACCTCTCTTCCAGAATGGACATCAGCGGCTTCATAAGGAAATGCTTTAAAAACAGATACAGCACAACAATGTTGATGATCGTAAAGGCAATATTCCAAAAATTAATATTTAGCATATGTACTGCCTTTCTACTTCAGGAACAGGATGATCAGAAGACCGATAACGAAACCGTAAATAGCAGTTGCCTCTGCCAGTGCGCATCCAAGAAGAAGTGCCTTTGTGATCTTGCTGTCTGCTTCAGGCTGTCTTGCAATAGCATCTACTGCTTTGGAAGTAGCCATACCAATTCCAAGTCCTGCTCCAATTCCTGTAATTACTGCAACTGCAGCTCCAAGTGCGATTAATCCTGACATGATGATTTCTCCTTTTGTTTAAAAATTTTTGTTTATTTACTCAATTGCTTCTTTTATATATAAAGATGTAAGGAATACAAACACATAAGCCTGTATCACTCCATCGAATATATCAAAATACCCGCTAAATGGCAGTGGCACCACTAAGGGCAGCAGATATTTGATCAGTGCCATGACCACTACTGCGCCAAGCACATTTCCAAACAGTCGCATGCACAGCGACAGCGGCCGGATAAACAGCTCCAGTACATTAATAGGAGCGATAATGGGGATCGGTTCCGCAAAACTTTTCACCCAGCCCTTTACACCTTTTTTCCGGATACCTGCGGCTTCCACCAGCACAATACTCATAACAGCTAAAGACGCGGTCACATTTAAGTCTTTTGTGGGGGATTTAAAACCTAACAGACCGATCATATTGGCGATGGCTATGTAGATAACAACGGTGATCAGATAAGGAATGTAATCTTTTCCTTCTTCTCCCAGAAGATCCAGAAAGAAGTTATAAAGGAAAGAAAAACCACTTTCCAGTGCTGCCTGTTTTCCGCTTATTTTACGGATCTTAAGCCCATGCACCCAGATTAGGGAACCGATCATGATAATGGCCATAATGATCCATGTGACCACCACCGATTCCAGTACATCGATCCCGCCAAATAAAGGAATGGTAAATACTGTATTACAGTTTAATTCCTCCATCAGGGAGTCTACCAGCTGGTCCATTTTTTCACTCTCCTTCCTACCTATTTTCTTGTCTTTTTTGTTTCGTCCGTTATTATAGCCACATGAATTTTCCTTTTCAATTCTGAATTTCTTATTATTTCATAACACAAATGTTATCAAACTAAATATTGCATAATTATTATGGATTATTGTTTATTTTTTTTGGAACATTTCAGAATATATGTTTAGAAGATGTTAAGACTTTTTTCTACATGTTTTTAAATGAATACAAAAAAAGATGCTTCTGTTCTTTCACTTTTTATAAGTAAAAAAACGAAGCATCTTATATCTCTTTATTCATTTTCCGGAAGAACTCTTCCACTGGCACCGGCTTTCCAAAATAGTATCCCTGAGCCAGATCACAGCCCATTTCATACAGCATTTTGGCCTGTTCCTCTTTTTCAAAAGAGCGCCGGAGGCGGTCTTTCCTATAAAGTAAAAAACTGCCGCGAAATATTTTCTTATTTCGCGACAGTTTCATACTTTTTTCTCTCAGATTTGCGCTATCGCGCTTTTCTATTAGAACAGTCCCGGGAACAGGGTAGCCGGAATAGCCAGCCAGAAGTTTGGGAAGATAACTAACAGCAATAATACTGCGATGGAGGATAAGAAATAAGGAAGAGTTCCCTTAAATGCATCCTCGATGGTAATACCACTGATAGAAGAAGCGATCAGCAGGCACAGACCATAAGGTGGGGTTACCAGGCCAAGAGCCAGGGTAACAACGATGATCAGGCCAAGGATGATCGGGCTGATCTGCAGTGAAGTAGCAGCCGGAAGAATGATCGGAACAAACAGGATCATTGCCGGTACAGCATCCATGAAAGTACCTACAAACATAAAGAATGCAACTACTACAAGAAGGAATACCAGTCTTCCGCCTGGCATATTAGCGAAGAAGTTCTGTACAATTACATTCAACTGATAGTATGCTAATAACTCGCCTAATGCATTTGCTGTAGCCAGAGCGAACAGAGACAAGGAAGACAGCTTCATAGTCTCGATCAGGATACGTGGCAGGTTCTTAACCTTAATGGTCTTGTAGAAGAAGATACCAACTAATAATGCATAGATACATGCAAATGCTGCAGACTCAGTAGGTGTAAACAAACCGCTGACGATACCACCGATCAGGATGATAGGAGTAAGCAGTGCTGGCAGAGACTGAAAAGTTCTGCGGCATACTTCCTTAAACGGAACACGATCACACTTAGGGAAGTTCTTTCTCTTGGAGTAGTACTTAACTACTGCCATCATAGCCAGACCAAGTAAGATACCTGGAACCAGACCGGACATGAACAGCGCACCGGTACTTACGTTAGCGATACCTGCGTATACAACCATGGTGATACTTGGAGGGATAATGGAACCTAATGTGGAAGATGCTGCGGTAACACCAACAGATGTTCCCTTGTCGTATCCCTGCTTCTCCATTGCAGGAATGAAGATCTTACCAACACCAGCGGTATCAGCCTGGGAAGAACCGGAGATACCAGCGAAGATCATGGATACAAGTACGTTTGAATAAGCAAGACCACCGCGAAGGTGTCCAACTAAAGAGTTACAGCAGTCGATCAGCTTTTCAGTGATCTCACCTTCGTTCATTAGGTTTGCTGCAAGGATAAACAGCGGAACAGCTAACAGTGTAAAGCTGTTCAGACCATTAAACATTTTCTGGAATACAACTAAATTCGGAATCTGTCCCAGAGATGCGATACCGGTAAAAGATACAACGCCAAGTGCGAATGAGATCGGCACACCAATGGCAACAAAAACGATAAACATTACTACTAATAAAACACCCATTACTTGTTGCCTCCTTTCATAAGAGCACCGATTTCTTCAATGATCTGCGCGATCAGATAAATAGTAGAAGTTACACCACAGATTGGAAGACAGGTCCATGTAGGTCCACGCTTAAAGGACGGAATATTGGTCCATGTATAGTTCCAAAACTTCTGTGTTAATTTATAACCATAATAAGCCATTAATACAGCAAACACCAGCATAACAAGAGAGATGATGATTGCTAATACGCTCTTAATTTTCTCGTTTTTCAGCATATCGCTGACGGAAGTAAACGCAAAGTGACGTTTTTCATAAACCATAGCGCCTGCGCCCATAAATACAGCCCAGATAAAGGAATACATAGATACGTCCTCAGTCCAGGTTGCTGCGATGCCAATGTAACGAGAGAGCATCTGGAATACAACTGTAAGAAGGAAGATGCAAAGGAAAAATCCTCCTACAGCAATCTGGATCTTCTGCATCCATTCAATTGCTTTTTTCATAATGTGTTCTCCTTTCAGGAAATCTTAACACCATATTAACACTCTTTTAAACCTAACATCAGCCATCCAGTCGCCCAGATGGCTGATATCCTCCGGATCAGGAAGACCTGACCCATTTCATTTTTCTTTCGTAAATGTTCAGAACTTTATAAGTCCCTTATGTTCCGTTCTGCTTACAGATTACTCTGCTGCTGCACGGATCATCTCTAACTCAGCAGTCATGTTGTTATCAGCTGCGAACTTATCCTGGATTGGAAGAGCCAGAGCCTTGAATGCATCGATATCAACATCTTCAAAGTTGGTAACTTCTGCGCCATCAGCGATAACTTTCTCTTTGGACTCTTTGAACATACGGTAAACTACCTGACGCTCTTCTTCTGTACAAGCCTCAACAGCCTGATCGATCCAGCCCTTCTGCTCATCAGTCAGACTATCATAGAAATCGCCGTTCATCAGTAACAGACGGGTTGTGTAGTCATGATGTGTTTCAGAGATGTAGTGGCCGTTTGGAGTCTTGTGATGCTCTTTTAACATAAAGCTGGTGTAGTCGTTCTCAGCGGAGTCAACAACGCCCTGCTGTAATGCCTGGTATAACTCGCCCCATGCTACAGATGTTGGGATAGCGCCGCAAGCTTTCCAGAAGTCCTGCTGTACCTGAGAAGACTGAGTACGGATTGTCATACCCTTTAAATCTTCTGGCTTGGTAACTGGCTTTTTGCCGTAGTAATCACGAACAGAGGAGCTCCAGTAAGCCATAATACGGAAATTGTTTCCGGTCTTTTCCTTAACAACTTCTTTCATCTTGTCACCGAATTCGCCATCTAAGCACTTCTCCCAGTGATCAAAGCTGTCAAACAGATATTCCAGTGAGAAGATATCTACTTCCGGAACACCGATAGCGGTCATGAAACCTGGGGAAGCAACTACCATAGATGCAGCGCCCATTTCCAGCTTCTCGATCAGCTCGTTCTCGTTCTCGCCTAAGGTTCCCTTATGAACAGTTACAGCGATCTTTCCGCCGGAAACATCCTCAACTACCTCTTTGAACTTGTCCATACCATAGGAATATGGGTTGTCTAAAGAAGTCTGGTTGGAAGCGATGATCAGCTCTAACTCTGGAGCTGCATCAGATTTTGCTGCTTCTGTTGTGTCTGCTTTTGCATCTGCTGCTGCAGCGGTTGTCTCGCCAGCAGCTGCTGCTGTTGTTTCAGCAGGTTTGGATGATCCGCATCCAGCTAATGATGATACCATCATAACACCTGCCAGTACTAATGCTAACCTTTTTTTCATACTTCTACTTCCTTCTCTCTTTTATTTTCACGGACACTTTCATGTCCGTAAATCTCGTACATTCAAAGAGGTTTTTATCCCCCTTGCTGACTGATTTTCTCAATAAACTCCATTTGAGATCCGCAGCACTTCTATGCACAATTTTAACAAAAAAATAACTTGATTTCAAGTTTTTTTGTGCGATTGTTTTCTTTGCAATCGGTTGTGTTAAGAAGCTATAAAGATATTAACATATTTTTTTCTAATATCAACTGGTTTTACACAATAATTTCGCACAAAATACACTTTCGATATTTGTACATAATTTCCAAAAGTTGTATACAAACTAAAAGCTGGCAGGAAATATACTTACGATTT
>OHHS01000731.1_pt1 | contig 14715 bp, 9 predicted proteins | sample 1568161 | NCBI WGS metagenome assembly OHHS01 (sample SAMEA3879519, study PRJEB24766) | human gut metagenome | biome: human-associated habitat; feature: feces | place: USA | collected 1985/1987
CCCCAACATTAAAAGTGTTGTGCTCTACCAGCTGAGCTAGCGAATCATCCTGTGCGTTACTTTTGTAATGCGAGTGCAAAGATAGGGGGTTTTATTTTATTATACAAATTTCAAGAGGGGTAAATTTTAGTTTTTTCATGGGGAGCAAACGCAAGAAACAAGATATAAGCACTTTACATCACGTATTACATCATGCATAAACCGGTTACATATCTTCACGAGACGAAGACGAACCACAATCCTAAATCGTTAGGATCACACAACCTAAAGCCACATGATCGCACAGTCCTAACCACAACGCCGCACAACCTCTCCTACCCTCATTTATGATAACGCTAAAGCTCAACTTCCGAGGAATAGCATATCTACCGGCTTCTTTCACAAGAGAATTGAACCAAGTAATCTCCACACGCCAAACTTGGCAATCGGTAGATATCTGATACCTATGATCTTTGTTCATTTGTAAAATAAAAGATATTTACGTAGATTTGTACACCATTATTTTAAGTTAAGGAACCAATTAACACACAAAAAATTATATGGCAGACGATAAGAAGATTATTTTCTCGATGGTAGGCGTGAACAAGATCTTTCCGCCTCAAAAACAGGTTTTAAAGAATATATATCTGTCCTTTTTCTATGGGGCGAAGATCGGAATCATCGGATTGAATGGTTCCGGTAAATCTACGTTGCTGAAGATTATCGCCGGTATCGATAAGGATTATCAGGGAGAGGTGGTCTTCTCCCCCGGGTATTCCGTAGGGTATCTGGAGCAGGACCCTAAGTTGGAGCCGGGCAAGACCGTGAAGGAGATCGTGCAGGAAGGCGTGCAGGAGATCGTGGACACCTTGAAAGAATATGAGGAGGTGAACGAGCGATTCGGCGATCCGGAGGTGCTGGAAGATCCGGATAAGATGGATGCCTTGATCAACCGTCAGGCGGAGTTGCAGGACAAGATCGACGCTACGGACGCATGGAACCTCGACAGCCGTCTGGAACGTGCCATGGACGCTTTGCGTTGTCCGCCGGAGGATCAGGTGGTGGATACGTTGTCCGGAGGCGAGCGTCGCCGGGTGGCCCTTTGCCGATTGCTGCTCCAGCAGCCGGACGTATTGCTGTTGGATGAGCCGACCAACCACTTGGACGCCGAGTCGATCGACTGGCTGGAGCAACATCTGCAACAATATGCCGGTACCGTTATCTGCATCACGCACGACCGTTACTTCCTAGACCACGTGGCCGGATGGATCCTTGAGCTGGATCGTGGCGAGGGTATCCCTTGGAAGGGTAATTACTCCTCTTGGCTAGACCAGAAAACGAAGCGTATGGCTCAAGAAGAGAAGCAAGTCAGCAAGCGCCGTAAGACCTTGGAGCGTGAGCTGGAATGGATCAATATGGCGCCGAAGGCCCGTCACGCCAAGGGTAAGGCACGTCTGAACTCGTACGAGGCCCTCTTGAACGAGGACCAGAAGGAGCGTGAGGCTAAGCTGGAGATCATCATCCCGAACGGCCCTCGCTTGGGCAATAAAGTGATCGAGGCACAGCATGTGGCGAAGGCGTTCGGCGATAAGCTGCTGTTCGATGATTTGAACTTCATGCTTCCCCCGAACGGTATCGTGGGAGTCATCGGGCCAAACGGTGCCGGTAAGACTACCTTATTTAAGATGATCATGGGCATGGAAAGCATCGACAAGGGGACCTTCGAGGTGGGCGAGACCGTACAAGTAGGTTACGCCGACCAGACCCATAAGGATATAGACCCGAAAAAGACCGTTTACCAAGTCGTATCCGGCGGACAAGAATTCATCCGTATGGGCGGCAAGGAGGTGAACGCACGCGCTTACCTGTCTAAATTCAATTTCGCGGGAGCGGATCAAGAGAAGCTATGCGGCGTACTCTCCGGAGGAGAGCGTAACCGCCTGCATCTGGCGCTGACGCTGAAAGCGGACGCAAACGTATTGCTGCTCGACGAGCCTACCAACGATATCGACGTGAACACGCTACGTGCCTTGGAGGAGGGGCTGGAGAACTTCGCCGGTTGCGCCGTCGTCGTCTCTCACGACCGTTGGTTCTTGGACCGTATCTGTACCCATATCCTGTCGTTCGAGGGCGATTCCAACGTGGTCTTCTACGAAGGGACCTATTCCGAATACGAGGAATACAAACGTAAGACCTTGGGCGACGCCGAGCCGAAACGGGTACGCTATCGCAAACTAATCGTTGATTAATCATACTATAAATAGAGTTTAATGCCATGAAAAAAAGAATGCTATCTTTGGCTGTATTAGCCGCTTCCCTCTTCTGTTTCTCCGATGGGGCGAACGCACAGAAGACCGAGAAACTGTTCAACGGGAAAGACCTGTCTAACTGGAATTTCGTAGTCGACAAAAACTCCGTCCCCGCCGATCAGGTCTATTCCGTACGCGACGGTAAGATCTTCATCACCGGCCAGCCTTTCGGCTATATGTACACCAAGGAGAAATACAGCGACTATAAATTGCACGTGGAATGGCGTTGGCCGAATGGGGATTCCAACGCGAACAGCGGCATCTTCCTGCATATCGCAGACCTAAAGAACCCCTTCCCGAACGGGATCGAGTGTAATCTGCAAGCCGGGAGGGCCGGATTGTTCGTACTGCTGGGAGGCTCCGACCTTGTCGAGTACCAGCAACGCCCGGGAGAGGAACGTCCCTTCTTCCCTGTCGTAAAGAACGTGAACCCGTCTAGCGAGAAGCCCGCCGGAGAGTGGAACGAGGCGAACATCTTCGTGAAAGACGGCGTCATCACCGTTTACATCAACGGCGTATACCAGAACACCGGAACCAACAAGGTGAAGGAAGGCCATATCGGGCTACAGAGCGAGGGTAAGGAGGTTGAGTTCAGAAACGTAACCCTCACCAAGTGGTAAGCGGAGCCGTTTCCGGCGCATCTGTAATAATTAAACGGAATCTTTTAAATAGTATTAAAATAATATAGTACATTCGCGAGGATTCCTTTTCAATGAGGAACATATCATTGCAATAACCAATTTAAGAGGTAATGAAAAGAGACAACATCATTTTTGACATTATCGAGAAGGAGCACCAACGCCAATTGAAAGGCATTGAGTTGATCGCTTCCGAGAACTTTGTCAGCGACCAGGTCATGCAGGCCATGGGAAGCTGTCTGACCAACAAATACGCCGAGGGATATCCCGGCAAGCGTTATTATGGGGGTTGCGAGGTAGTAGACCAAAGTGAGACGATCGCTATCGAACGGTTGAAAAAGCTATTCAACGCCGAATGGGCCAACGTGCAGCCTCACTCCGGGGCGCAGGCCAACGCAGCCGTATTCTTCGCCGTATTGAATCCGGGCGACACGTTCCTCGGGTTGAACCTGTCGCATGGCGGACACCTGTCCCACGGTTCACCAGTAAATAGCTCCGGCGTTCTCTATCACGCTACCGAATATAATGTAAAGGAAGATACCGGACGGGTGGACTACGACCAAATGGAGGAAGTAGCCCTTCGTGAGAAACCGAAATTGATCGTTGGCGGTGGTTCCGCTTATTCCCGTGACTGGGATTACAAACGTATGCGCGAGATTGCCGACAAGGTAGGCGCCTTATTGATGATCGATATGGCTCACCCGGCAGGCCTGATCGCCGCCGGTTTGCTGAACAACCCGCTGGAGTACGCTCACATCGTAACGTCTACGACGCATAAGACCCTGCGGGGTCCTCGTGGCGGTATCATCCTGCTGGGTAAGGATTTCGAGAATCCTTGGGGCAAGAAGACACCGAAAGGCGAGATCAAGAAGATGTCTCAGTTGTTGGACTCCGCCGTATTCCCGGGTATCCAGGGTGGTCCGCTGGAGCATGTGATCGCGGCCAAGGCCGTAGCCTTCGGAGAGGCTTTGGAGCCGGAATACAAGACGTACCAAGCACAGGTGAAAGCGAACGCCGCCGCTATGGCCAAGGCCTTCACGGACAAAGGGTACAAGATCATCTCCGGCGGTACGGACAACCACAGTATGCTGATCGACCTGCGCACGAAGTTCCCCGACCTGACCGGTAAGGTGGCCGAGAAAGCCTTGGTAGCCGCCGACATCACGGTGAACAAGAACATGGTTCCGTTCGACAGCCGCTCGGCCTTCCAGACCTCCGGTATCCGTGTGGGTACGCCCGCTATCACGACCCGTGGCGCTAAAGAGCCGCTTATGGGCGAGATCGTGGAACTGATCGACACCGTATTGGCCGCTCCCGAATGCGATAAGACTATCGGCGCCGTTCGTGAGAAGGTGAACGGTATCATGAAGGAATATCCTATCTTCGCATGGTAAATAGGAAATTGAGAATTGAGAATTGAAAAGGATGCCAAACGGCATCTTATCTTCAACTCTCAATTCTCTTTTTAAACTCTCAAAAACATCTAAACAATATTCAATTTTCAACTTTCAATTTTTAATTCTATGAAAAAGCTCCTTGCTACAATCTGCGCCGGCGCTGTCTTGGGCCTGATGGCCTCGTGTGATGATGCTCCCGGTAAAGCGAAAGCTTACAACCAAGGTATCAACATCATCCCGACACCGGTCAGCCTTACGCAGAACGAGGGAAACTTCAAGCTAAACAAAAACACGAAGATCTACGCTTCCACCCCGGAGGCGAAAACCGTAGCCGAGTTCTTCGCGGCTAAAATGAACACGGCGACAGGCTACCAGATAGCTACCGCCGACAAAGAGACCTCCGACGGTATCTCGTTGGTTATCGACGGCTCTCTGGACGTAAACGACGAGGGATACACGTTAGACGTAGCCGACAGCGGCGTCCGTATCAAGGGCAAGACCCCTCAAGGTCTTTTCTACGGTATGCAATCGTTCTTGCAATTGCTGCCCGCCGAGATCGAGAGTCCTTCCGCCGTGAAAGGTATCGCATGGACCGCTCCGGCCGTATCTATCAAGGACGAGCCTCGTTTCGGCTACCGTGGTATCATGCTAGACCCCTGCCGCCATTTCATCCCGGTAGAGAATATCAAGAAGCAGCTGGATGTATTGGCCTTGTTCAAGATCAACCGCATGCATTGGCACCTGACCGACGACCAAGGATGGCGTATCGAGATCAAGAAGTACCCGAAACTGACCGAGATCGGCTCTAAGCGCATCGATGGCGAGGGTACCGAGTACGAAGGCTTCTATACCCAAGAGGAGGTGAAGGATATCGTTAAATACGCGGCGGATCGTTTCATCACGATCGTTCCCGAGATAGAGCTTCCGGGACACGAGATGGCCGCTATCGCCGCCTATCCGGAGCTGTCTTGCGAGGGTAAGCAGGGTACTCCCCGTATCATCTGGGGCGTGGAAGACATCGTATTATGCGCCGGGAAGGAAGAACCCTTCCAGTTCTTCGAGGACGTGATCGCCGAGGTAGCTCCCCTATTCCCGGGCGAGTATTTCCATATCGGAGGCGATGAGTGCCCGAAGACGAGCTGGGAGAAATGCCCGCTTTGTCAGGCCCGTATCCGTAAGGAAGGCTTGAAAGGCGACAAGGAGCATACGGCCGAGGAGAAACTGCAGAGCTATTTCGTGCAACGCATGGAGAAGGTCGTAAACAAGCACGGCAAGAAGATGATCGGATGGGACGAGATCCTCGAGGGAGGTCTGGCTCCATCGGCCACGGTAATGTCTTGGCGAGGTGAGGAAGGCGGTATCGCCGCCGCTAGCATGAACCACGACGTGATCATGACCCCGGGAAGCGAGGGTATGTATATCGACCAGTTCCAAGGCGACTACAAGATCAACCCGGTATCTATCGGAGGATTCACCACGGCGGAGCGGGTCTATAAATACAACCCCGTCCCCGACACGCTGGCAGCGGCCGGTAAAGGACATTTCATCAAGGGCGTGCAATGCAACGTATGGAGTGAGTACCTTTATAACACGGACATCATGGAGTACCGTATCTATCCTCGTATCCTAGCCCTCTCCGAGATCGCTTGGAGCCCGCTGGACCGGAAGGATTACAAGGACTTCGAACGCCGTCTGGACAACGCTCAGGTTCGCCTAGACGGACACGATATCAACTACTACATCCCGCAGCCCGAGCAACCGAACGGTTCTTGCAACTTCGTGGCTTTCACGGACAAGGCTACCATGACATTCACCACGAACCGTCCGATGAAGATGGTCTACACGCTGGATGGCACCGAGCCTACCCCGGAATCTACCGTATATACGGCTCCTTTCGACATCACAGAGACTACGACCGTGAAGATCGCTTCCGTGTTGCCTTCCGGCAAGATGGGTAAGCCTCGCACGATCCTCGTGGAGAAACAAACGCTGGCTCCCGCCAAGGAGGTAGCCAAGACGACCCCGGGCCTCGACATGGAGGTATTCGATGGCATGTACCTAAGCGTAAATAATCTGGAGGCCGCTCAGAAGACCGGTAAGAAACAGGTCATCAAGACGACCCGTGAGCTGACCAACCAAGTGCCCGCCCCCGAATCCATGCGAGGCGTGAAGCAATACGCCGCTATCGCTACCGGCTACGTGAATATCCCGGAGGATGGCGTTTATTACATCTCTTCGGATTTAGAGGAGGTATGGATCGACGGCAAGTTGATGGTCAATAACGGTGGCGAGGTAAAACGCTTCTCCCGTCATGACACCTCCGCGGCCTTGGCAAAAGGCTTGCACGAGATCAAGCTGGTATTCCTTGGACACATCATCGGAGGTTGGCCTTCCAACTGGAACGACGGCAGCGTACAACTCCGTAAATCGGATGCCGAGAAATTCACGCCGATCACGGCTGAGATGCTAAGTCATTAAGATCATTTCCGAAGGGGGGAAGCGAGCGATCCTCCCCCCGATATAAACCGCAGGGGCGGGATTCGTCCGCCCTCCCACGCATACACGGCACGGGAGGCGGACAGATCCCGCCCCTACTGCATTCTTCCGGCGAATATAATTGTGTTTAATAGTGAACACTACTGGGTTCAACCATGGATACTATTGTGTTCAACCGCAAACACTACTGTTTTTTTACCCTCAACTCATACAAGTCGTGGCGACGGTCCCGAAGGTTACGCACGCTACCATACGTATGCAACTCGTTGAGCAAATCAAGGTCCACGTCCGATACAAGGATCATCTCCGTATTCGGGGTTGCCTCCGCACGCTTGCCATCGGTAGGGAAAGCGAAATCGCAAGGCGTGAACACACCCGACTGGGCGTACTGTATATCCATATTATGCACACGAGGCAGGTTGCCCACGCTGCCCGCTATCACCACGAAGCACTCGTTCTCGATCGCCCGGGCTTGGGCACACACACGAACCCGAGAGTAACCGTTCTGCGTATCCGTAAGGAAAGGCACGAAGAGGATCTGCATCCCTTGGTCGGCCATGATACGGGAAAGCTCCGGGAATTCCACGTCATAACAGATCAGCACGCCGATCCGGGCGCAATCCGTATCAAACGTCTTCACCATCTTCCCGCCCGAGAGTCCCCAGCTCTTCTGCTCGTCCGGGGTGACATGTACCTTCTCGTACATCTCGTAGGAGCCGTCACGACGGATCAGGTATCCCACGTTATACAGCGCCCCGTCCTCCTTCAGCAAAGGCATGCTACCGGTGATGATATTGATATTGTAACTGATGGCGAGGTTCACGAATCGCTCACGGATCTCCTCGGTGTACTGGGCCAGCCCACGGATGCTCTGCGCCTCGCCCAGATGGTTGAACTTGGCCATCAGCGGAGCGTTGAAATACTCGGGGAAAAGGACGAAGTCGCTCTTGTAATCGGACACGGCGTCGACGAAGAACTCCACCTGCTCGAACACGTCGTCCAGTGTCTTATAAGGCCGCATCTGCCATTGTACCAGACCGACACGCACGGTTGTCTTCTTATCCACGTAATCCGTCGTAGGCGGCTGGTAATAGATATTATCCCATTGCAGCAGGGTAGCGCAATGCTTCGACTCCTCGTCGTTCGGCAAGTAGTTCATCATCACTTTCCGCACGTGGAAATCGTTGGAGAGCTGGAAGGTGAGCACCGGGTCGTAGATCTGGCGTGAGCGCACCTTCTCGATGTATTCCTTCGGACGCATATGATCGGCGTATTTATAATAGTTCGGGATACGTCCGCCGAACATGATCGCCTTCAGGTTCAACTTCTCGCACAGCTCCTTCCGGTACTCGTACATACGGCGGGCCAGCCGGAGGCCCCGGTAGTCCGGATGGATGAACACCTCTATACCATATAATATATTCCCGTTCGGATTATGCGTGCTGAACGTCTCGTTGCCCGTTACCTTGGCGTAGGTATGATCCCCTTTCACCATGTCATAATCCACGATGATGGAGAGGGCACATCCTACGATCCGGTCATCCACCAGCGTCACGACCTGTCCCTCGGGAAATATCCGTATCAACGTCTCGATCTGCTTGCGGGTCCAGAAAACATCCTTGTCGGCGTACACCCTCTTGAAAGATTGCGACAACTGCGTATAGTCCTCAAGCTGCAAACTTCGGAGCTCTACCTTGTTTATCTTATGCATTGGTTCCATAACACATTTTTTTTGTTAAAGTCGCCGCGAAGTTAGGATAAATACAGATAAAGTGTACCGGCCCTCCTGCCCTATCTGACCTACTCCATGTATAATTTCAAGATCGTCACTGAATTAGGCGGGAAATTATAGATAAACGGGCCGCTCATCGGGAATACGATAGGCTCGGTGACAGGCGTTACGGCCCCCGGGTTCTCAAACGTATTACGAGCCTCCGGCTCCCCTCTCAATTGGATCAGCTCCGCCTCGTTACGGATATTCACTCCCTCAATACGCAAAGAGGTCTTCTCCTCGTGGCGGGTCGTATTCACGACCTTCAAGTAAATCACCCGGTTCTCCTTGTCGAGGGTAGCCACGGATACCAACGACGGGATCGGACGCATATCCACCTCATGCAGCAATACGCCGTCCACATAGCAACGGACACGCTCGTACTCGCACGTCATGCGAACCGTATACCACCGGTTACTCTCAAAAGGGAAGCGCACGGGAGAGACCAAGCTATCCTTCACGCCACCTACTTGATGGTACAGCTCGCTCGTTCCCGCCCCGATCGTCAGGGCGATATAATCCGCCTGCTCGCCCGTCCGCCCGTTGTCGCGGAGGCGAAGCTGTATCTGCCCGCTACCTTTCGTACGCCGGACGGTAGCCGTATATTCATAGGCGTAGCTCGTAGAGTCGCCGAACAATACCTGGTTCCACCGGTTGGCCTCCGGCACCAACATACCAGCCTCCGGGACCCTCCATCCCCCGCTCATCACGGATATATCCGATACGGGCACGCCGTCGATCCGCACGTCCTTGAACTCATAGCTATTATCAAACATCTCTACGCCCGCCCGGCCCGTACGTACCTGTGGCTTCTCGTAGGTATCCACGATCGTCTTCAGCACCTCATCCCCCCGATGGCGGGTAAACATCTTTAATAAATGGTAGGAAGGAGAGACCACCGCCTGATGGGTGTTGAAAGAGATCAACGGATGGCGCTGGTTCTCGAACCCGGCGTTGCCCAATACCGGGGCATACGCCAAGCGGCGTACCATATCCGGGTTCTCCTCCGCCCCGACCAAGAAACAGGCCTCGGCCACCGCCGCCCGGAGCGTACCGGCCAAGGGTCGCTCCGTCGTCCCGAACTCCCCGATAAACACCGCCGGCGAACGTCGGGAATACCGGTCGCTATTAAACCGGCCGGAGTTCGATAGGAAGAAATTCTCCCCGGCGTAATAATGGGAATCCACCCACTCGCTACGGCCTCGCTTCGTGAGGGGCGAACTGCTGATAACGGTAATCTCCGGATAGGCCTCCTTGATCGCCTTGCGGAAAAGCTCAAAGCGCCTGAAATACTCCCCGCCATAGTTCTCGCTGCCGATCTCGACATACTTCAAGTTGAAAGGTTCCGGATGCCCGTTCCTCGCACGCAGGGCGCCCGGCAGGGAATCCGCCGGGGCGTTCGCGTAGGCGATAGCGTCCAAGGCATCTCCCGTGAGCTTATCCATCGCCGTGATATCCTCGTAGCGGGGCCGACGGCTTTGGCTCGTGATCCCGCTATTAATAACGTAGATAGGCTCCGCCCCCATATCCTCGCACATTTGCAAGTACTCGTGGTAGCCCATGCCGTTCGTCGTACCATAGGCCCATACGTTCCAGAAATGCTTACGCTCCGAGATATCGCCCAGCGTCTCCCTCCAGATAGGGTACGTACCCGCCGTATACCCCTCCACGAAACTGCCTCCGGGGAAACGGATAAAACGAGGGGCCAAGGAATCGACCAGCGCCGCCAAGTCCGGTCTCAGCCCGTTCTTCCGTCCCTTCCACGTATCCTCAGGGAAGAGGGATACCACATCCAGCCAAAACACGGCGGAGGTATCGGCCGTGATCGTCAAGACCGCGTTCGGCGCATCCTCCGTAGCCGTAAACGTATGCCTGTATCGTTTCCACTCGTATAGCGGCGCTACCTGAAACACATCGCTCAAGACCGTATTAGCCATCGAGTCCTCCAAGGCCACCCGGATGGTACGGGGCACCATATTCGCCCCCTTGGCGAAAAACGAGAGATCGTATCGTTCCCCTTTCCGGATCGGTATCCCCCGGTATCCCTCGGCTATCACGCCTCCGCGCCCCGACTCCCCGGAAGTCGATACGGCCACGAGCAACGACCGCCGGTTCTTATCATTCACCAGCTCCTTCATATCCGGGTATATCTGTGTATTAGGGACGATCCGCCTCCATCCCGGTACGGAATCTCCCCGCATGAAAGGGATCGTCCAGCCATTCGGGGTAATCAAGACGTTCCGGGCGGCGTCGTAAGGGCAGTTCAAGGGTGGCACGCCATCCTCGAAGCTCCGGTTCTGGATCAGCTCGGCGTACAGCCCCCCATCGATCCCATGGTTAATCTCCTCAATGGTCAAACCATACAGATCCGGGTTCACGGGAACCGTCAGGCCATCCGCCTCCACGGTTATCGTAGAGATCACCGGCATCTCCGGCTGGCAAGAGGACAAGCCCATCCCGACAATAGCGCCAACCAATAAATGAATAACATCAAAATCTATATATTTCCTCCAACGCATCTTCGAATACTCATCTCATTTATGTGCGTACAAACTTAATCAAAAAATCGCAGTTTCCCCTATTTTCAAAGTCCGAACTGTTTTTTCAAAAAAACAATTGAAAAACATAGATTTTTTCAATTTAATATCCTAAATTTGCATAATAGATAAAACAAAAGACGACAATATTATACGACTCTATGGAGAAATCTGTTCTTTTAGTGGATGACAAGCAAGAAATCGCAAAGATAATCATGCTTTATTTATCAAGTACTTACAAGGTATCCTATAAAGAAAATCCTTTGAAAGCGATCGCTTGGCTTCAAGAAGGCAATTTACCGGATTTGATCATCTCTGACTTGAATATGCCAGAAATGTCCGGAGAGGAATTCTTGGTTTATTTAAAAGCGAACGATATGTTCAGCCATATACCGGTCTTGATCCTATCGAGCGTAGAGAGCAGCTCAAATAGAATACGTTTGTTTGAGGAAGGGGCGGAAGACTTTATCTTGAAGCCTTTCAATCCAGAGGAATTAAGGGTAAGGGTAAAACGAATATTAAGATAATGAATTATGTCTTTTTCGGTAATAACGTGCCGTTGGCCGAACGTTTACGTAAGGCATTAGGCACCGGGGTCATAGAATGTATAACGCTTCTGCAGATGAAAAACACGCTTCTTCCTGCCGAGGAAATGGATTATTGTGTATTCATCGAGAAAACAGATCCTACGTTAAACATTCCTGCGATCATGCATTTGCATAAGACGTTTCAAAATATATATATCGTATTAATCGCCCCGGAAATGACCCGGGAGGAGAAAATATCCTATTTGCAAGCCGGAACGGACTGTGTCATCTCCGAGTCTACCTCTAAGGAAGATTTAGTGAAGCTACTGGGTATCGCCGAGAAATGCAAGAGAATGGAAAAAGCGCGTAAGCCTCAAATAAAAGAGCCTGATCTCGCCATTTTCAAGCTGCCTTTATGGAAAAGGGTCTTCGACATCATTTTCTCATCCATGGCGCTCCTCTGCCTCTCCCCTATCTTTATCATCACGGTGATTTGGATCAAGCTGGAGGACAAAGGCCCCGCTTTCTACAAGTCGAAACGAGTAGGCAGCAACTATAAGGTTTTCGATTTTTATAAGTTCCGCTCTATGTATATGGACGCGGACAAGCGCTTGACTGAATATAAGAAACTTAATCAGTATATGGAATCTATTGATGAAGAGGCCGTGGCCTCTTCATCAACTTCTGTGAATTCACAGAAGCAAGCTTCTTTTTTTAAAGACGATGAGCAAAATATCATTTTATATTCCGACAATGACGCTACTCCTGAAAACGACTATTTAAAAGTAAAACGTCACGAACGCTCCAACGCTTTCATCAAATTAGAAAATGATCCCCGTATAACGGGAATCGGCCATATTATCCGGAAATACAGCATTGACGAACTTCCCCAGCTATTCAATATATTAAAAGGAGACATGTCAATAGTTGGTAATCGTCCTCTTCCCGTATACGAGGCGGAATTATTGACCAGCGATGAATACATACAACGCTTCATGGCTCCTGCCGGCCTTACAGGCCTCTGGCAAGTAGAGAAACGTGGCAATTCTGGTAGTATGTCCGCCGAGGAACGTAAACAATTAGATATTAAATACGCTCATACCTTTTCTTTCTGGCTAGACATAAAGATTATATTCAAGACGTTTACGGCGTTCGTGCAGAAAGAGGATGTATAAACTATACATAGCTGATAACAAACATAATTCACATGAAGATACTATTTATTCTATTATTCATATTAAATGCTTTTTCAATTGTCGCACAAAAAAAGAAGACATACTTCGATAAAGCGACAACAATAGAAGTAACTTCCGGCACGGATTCTATAAATGCCATGCTAGATGACTATGAACGTATTCAATTACCACCTCTATCGGTTTTTCTGGAATCCGTATATGACCATCCTTCTGTCAGAATTTATGAAGCTAAAAGAGATGAGGCTAACGCCGATATGAAGATTACAAAAAGAGAATGGTTGGACTATTTCAGGGTATACGGCCAATATCAATATGGGCGATTAGTTCAACTTTCTACAAGAGAAACCATAGAAGATCCTTCATTTCTCACCAGTATAGGCAGTAATCAGCATACTTACAGTGTAGGTATTTCCGTGTCTATCCCATTCGGAGACTTATTCAGCCGAGGCCAAAAAGTACGGATGAAGAAAGCTCGTTTCCGTCAATTGGATTATGAGTATGAAATGTCCATAGAAGAACGGAAATTAAGAATACTGGAAGCTTATAATAGTGTCTTACAAGCATTGGCTACATTAAAAGCTAAATCAGATGCTGCCGCACTTTACAACGCCCAGATGAAAATCTCCGAACAAGATTTTATTAATGGAAAAATTGATATTATCTCATTATCCATGGAACGTGGACGTCGTTCTGGTGCCGTGATTTCTTACCAAGAAGGTCGTGCGACCTTACACAATGCCGTAACTTTATTAGAAATGCTCACAAATGTTAAGATTATAAATCGATAACCCATGGATATAACACTTTATATATCGCGTTTTATATATAGAATCCGGCATCAATTAGTATTCGGAACGCTAATAATAACAGCGTTGGTTGCTTATTTCAGTCAATTCTTAGAAAAAAAATATACAGTTACCACCTCAATTTACACTGGCATTACGTCTAATACAGGATTAGATGATGAGACTCGGCCTGATTGGCAAGCTGTGAATAACACCTATGATAACTTGGTAAATCTAACCAAATCAAGAGGAACCTTAGAAAATGTCTCATTGAAATTACTAGCTCTAAACTTAATGCATGGAGATCCGGAAATAGATAATCTATATATAACAGCAAATAACTATAAAAAGTTGATAGCTTCCGTGCCAGAAGAGATCTTACTTTTAGTTGATACAACTTCTCTTGACAAAACCGTTAACTTATTCAAGGAGTATAAATACAGCGACAGTCGTAATTATTTACATGAGTTGTTTAATGGATCTAGTGCATTTTACAGTTACAATGCCTTATCCAGTATTATCATCAGAAGGCAAGGAAACAGCGACTTAATAGAGATAGCTTATACTTCTACCGATCCCGGTATTACATGGAATACGGTCAAATTGGTGAGTGAAGAATTAAAATATTCGTATAACAACTTACGATATCAAACCGCAAATGATATTGTTAAATATTATGAGGAAGAACTTAAGAAACTTCGTGTACAACTGAATAAGCAAGAAAACGAGCTTACTGATTATAATGTAAAGAATAGTGTTATTAACTATATTGAGCAAACTAAAGCTATCGCCCACTCTTTCGCAGACTTTGAGAATCGATATGAGGAGACACGGCGAAATTACGAGAGCTCATCCAGCATTATCAAAAATCTGGAGCAGTACATGGATATTCGTACTAAATTAGTTAAGTCCAATGAGGAATTCATTAATACCTTAGCCGAGGTATCCCGTATTAGTGGTAAAATAACAGAAATAGAGACTTTCACCTCCGATGAAATGCTAAGTAAAGACCAAGAGTTAGTAAAATACAGGGAAGAACTACGAGATGCCGAAAAGAAAATAGGTCTAATTACTAATAAT
>OHHS01000741.1_pt1 | contig 14514 bp, 10 predicted proteins | sample 1568161 | NCBI WGS metagenome assembly OHHS01 (sample SAMEA3879519, study PRJEB24766) | human gut metagenome | biome: human-associated habitat; feature: feces | place: USA | collected 1985/1987
AATAATCTATAAGAAATTTTTTATTTTATTTGCAAAATTATCATTTTAAGCTTAACATATACGTCATTTTACGTTTATTACCAATGTGTAACCAGACTATATTTCTATTTTATCCTAAATACTTCTTTTTCACTTTTTAGTCTTTTAGTTAAAATGAACGTTCAAGGTGGTATCAAACTGACCTCCTCCCCAGTCCACCCCCAAAAGGTGTCTCTTTCGTCCACTCTTCCATACGCTGTGTCTGTTCTGCAAATCTCCTTTTTATCAGTCTGTTTCCTTTGACATTGCTTAGTTTTCTCCTGCTGCGTCTCTGCATTTGCGTGGCTCTTGATTCTGTGGAAAGCCCTTAGAAACTCTGCCATTCCCTCTACTGCCAGCGTTTCCGACTGTACCGGAATAATCAGACTGTCACAGCATATCATCACATTTATCATGGCTGTCCCCATCTTAGGCATCCCGTCAATGAGGATGTAGTCATACTGCTCCTTAATGGTGTCCACAAACTCTTTCAGCTTGTATTCTGCAAAATCAGTATCACACATCAGCTTATCAAAGTTATCCAGCTTGTTATTCGCCGGAATTAAATCTACTCCTGTCTCTGTCCTTATCATGTAGGACTCTTTATCCGGCAGTTCTTCGTTCATCACGATACACTTCAAAATGTCATAAATTATCACGAAAAGCTGCTCTGGTGCGGTCACTCCGCAAAGTTTTGTTGTGTGCCTCTGCCCGTCAAAGTCAATCAATGCGACCTTACAGCCCTCCTTAGACAGCAGATATGACAGGGCTGTGGCGGTCGTGGTCTTACCTACTCCGCCCTTTCTGTTTACAATTCCTAAAACCTTGCCCATACGTTTGCTTCCTTTCTCTTGTTATATTGGTTACATTTACTTCTCATGCAGGCAGCGAGCCAAGGCCAGGCTTGCTGAACCTTGGCGACTGCCATGGTATCAATTTCATATGACACTTGGATAAAAGTAGGACTGTTCACTTACCTCCTTCCATGTAAGAACACTATCGGTTACAATTTGGAAAATAGATTTTGCACTAAAACTGAGATTGATTAGAAATGGTAAATTTGAAATACATTTGAAAAATAGATTTTTAACTCCTTATGGTATTTTAGTGTCAAGTTATCCGATTTTCCTTTTTCAGAATGAAAACCAGGTTGTTTTCATCCCAATTTGCCGTTTTCACAGCAATTTCTGTTTTGGACGAAATCAGCGGAACCCCTTGATTTTACTGGCTTCTCACTAACTTGACACTATAATACCATTATCCCCAAACACCGGATTCGGATAGTCCCGCATCGCCGGAAGCCTTCTTGCCCCCTTGATCAGATACGCTTTCATTTTTTCCCCATACAGATATGGATCATTTTTATCCACGATCCCCCATTGCATCAGAAGTGCTGCCCCGCCAGTCACAAAGGGAGACGCCATCGATGTTCCGCTTCTTGTCACATACCCGCCGCCCGGCGCACAGGAAGTAATATCCACCCCCGGTGCGACCAGATCCGGTTTGACCTGATTGGTCTCCCGCGTATACCCGCGCCCGGAAAATGCCGCCGCGCGGTCAAAATATCCGTCGTAGGCTCCGACGGTGATCACCCGCGCCGCCGTCGACGGAATCGTCAGTGTTGTCTCCTCCGACGGCATCAAAAAGCCCGTACCTTCGTTTAAAACACCGCCCGCCGGAAGCCACATATCATAATTTCCGGCTGCAATTCTCTGTGGTACAAGCTGTATCGTCCAGACGCCGCTGTCAATATACTCGTTTACCGGAAGCAGGTCAAAATAAATTTCCTGATAAGGACTGTAGGGACTCGGTTCTCCGTAATAAAGCAGAATATCTGTATTCCCCAGCCTAAAACGCTGCGGACCTAAAATCTGCCGGACTGGTCCCACTCTCGTACCATTCGGATGAATCAGCGAGACCGCAATCTCATCGGAATAATTTTTCCAAATTTGAAGATTTAAAGACGGCTCATAACTGCTCACGGCGATTTCCACATCTTTCGTGATATTTTCCCGCAGGGTTCCAGACGCATGCACCGCCGACGCCCCCTCATTTCCGCTGCCGGCAACAATCGACGTCCGCCAGTAATTCGCCATATCATCAAGATACGTCTCTAACAGGGAGTTGCCGGAGTGGGAACCATAGTTATTCCCAAAGCTCAAATTTATAACGATGGGCATCCCGTATTCCTGGGCTTTTCTGATACAGTAATCTACTGCCTGCATCAGTTCCGTCGTTCTTGGAAAAGATCGTTCCCCCGGCGTTCCCAATTTTACGATCAGAAGCGGACTTTCATATGCCACTCCGCGGTATCTTCCCTGTGAGGCTCTGCCATTTCCGGCTGCGATCCCCGTCACATGGGTGCCATGCCCGGAGATGTCACGGCTGGGGCACAACGCAAACCGCTCTCTCTCCGTTGTCTGCTCTAAAGCGCGGTCTATCACCGCTCTCGTAAATTCAGTTCCAAGAAAGTACCCTGACGGTGCCCCTAAAAATGACGTTTCTCCATTCTCCGCAGGAAACGGATCTGCCACGCTGTCTGCTGGTATCGTCTGATCCCACAGATTTAAAATCCGGGTGGTTCCGTCTGCATTCCGAAAATCCGGGTGTGTATAATCGATGCCGGAATCGATCACTGCCACGATCACGCCGGTTCCACTTAAATTTCTGCCAGACGACAATGTTCCCTGCTCCGTCCCCACCGTCTGCAGCTGATTGATGCATGATACACGTCTGCCGTTATTCACTGCAAAAAACAAAAGTTTCGGTTTCTCCATGTATTCGATCTCTGTCAGTGCCGCCACCAGTTCCACAATATGCTCTGGCAAAAGCAGGATCGCATATTCATTCCGCAGATTTGTAATCCTGATCCGGTCATACTCCTCCGGAAATTTTTCTGCAAACAGTCCCCTCAACGCTTCTTCCGTGCCTCCGAATTTTACGATAACTTCCCAGGTCCGTTCCGCTCTGTCATACCCGGTATCGAGATCTAACGATTTTTCCCTCTCCCGCTCTGTCGCATCGAGTGCAAGATTTAACAGATTTTCCATTTTCTCATTGGACATAAAAATCCCCCGCAAACGCACTCCTTACTTATTAGAAATGCAGCTTGGGGGGATTTTATGACTCTTTTGGGGTAAATTTAAAATTCTACCGACTTATTATTATTTTTTAATGCATGATACAGTTCTGCGCGTGTCAGATATATGTAAGGTTCTACATAAAAAACAAGAAGAATACCAAATGTGCAGACACCTAACAGCGTCCAGCCGATAAATGAAAGATCTAACACAAATGCATCCCATTTGTTTCCATCCATCATCTGTTTACTTTCTGCAAAGGCTTCCTGTCTGGTCATCTCCGGATGCTCTGCTAAAAGATATGGGATCATCATATACTCATAACTTTTCACGATACCCGGAATGATAAATAATAACATCCAGAGTCCTGTAAACAGCCCCCGCAGGAACATGATCATGCCGATGTGCGCATATCCGTTTTTAAATCCGTATGCAATATCGCCTAATTCCGCGTTACCATACTTACAGTTAATGAAAAATTTCTGACATCCCACTTCAAGCGGATTCCAGATAAAAATACTGAGCAGGATGCTGATCACCATGGCAACAAATACTGCTGCCAGTATAATCCCAATCACAGTAAATACCATTACCGGATCTATATCCGTCAATCCATCCGTTGATGACCTTGCCGAATTTTGGGCAGCTGTTGAGCCTGAACCTAAAATAAATGACAGAATCAGTCCCACCAGCACTGCTTTCCAGTAATTCGCCTTAAATGCCAGCTTTGCATTGCTTTTTAACTCACTTCTGTTCCACATGTTAAACTCCTCCTGATAAAAACATTTTACACTTTTGCAGTTTAACACATTAACGTTTTTTTGTCATCCCTCAAACAAAAATCCTCAGAAAATCTTAAGAATTAGACCTCAATTTTCCCTTCTTTTAACAATTCAATAAATGCCTCTGCCAGTTTTGGATCAAACTGTGTTCCCTTATTGTGTTCTAACTCACTGATTGCATAATCGATCGACATAGCTTCCTTATAGGTACGCTTTGTTGTCATCGCATCAAACGAATCACATACCGCAAGAATACGCCCTAACAGTGGAATATCTTCTCCTTTCAGGCCTCTCGGATATCCCTTTCCGTCATATCTCTCATGATGCGATAATACAGCCGGTATCACATAGTTCATATTCGGCAGAAAATGAATCATCTCAATGGAATTCGTGACATGTGTTTTCATGATCTCATATTCCTCATCATTTAACCTGCCCTGTTTTTTTAAGATACTCTCAGGAATACCAATCTTTCCGATATCGTGAAGCAGTCCTGCCTCCTTTGCAATTTCAATGTCATTCGGCTCAAGACCTATTTTTTTTGCGAGAAGAACCGCATAATCCGATACATGGCAGGAATGTTCAAAGGTATAAGAATCCTTTGCATCGATTGCTGCCGTCAGTGCGTAAATCGTTGGTGCGATCTGTTCATAATGCTTTTGTACCTGCTGATCCTCAAGCTCATCTTCTGTATGTGCTCCATAAATTTTAATGCAGTTCTTTCCATCTCTTTTTGCATAAAAATTCGCACGCTCTGCCTGACTGAGCAGCTCATCCGCTCCTGAAGCCGTATCCGGGTAAAATGCAATACCAATACTTGCCGTAATTGGCTGGAGCACATCCGGTTTTTCCTCGTCCGTGTTCAAAAAATTTTTCTGGATCTTTCCCGCAATCTGTGCCACCTTTTTCTTTTCATCCGAATTTATCAGCACCACATATTCATTTGATCCAAACCGGAATGTTTCTCCCTTACTTCCTACAGTATTCTCTATGATATGCCCGCACCATTTTAAGATGCGATCCCCACATTCTTCCCCGTACAGCTCATTAAAAAGCTTAAAATCATCCAGATCAAGATACATCAGAGCTATCTTCTGCTCTTCTTTCCAGTTCTCCGCCAGAAACTTTTTAAAATATCCCCTGTTATAAAGCCCTGTCAGTTCATCATGGATCGATATCTGATATACTTCCTGATAAGTGCTGATATTCTTAAGGCACACACCCGCATACACACCAATTCTCCAGTAATAATCTCTCTCTAAATAATTTAATCTGGTTCTTTTCTCCGATTTTATATAGATAAATCCCTGTATCTCATCATCATACTTCATCAATGAAATCTCAGAGCACTCACCTGCCCCCGATCTTTCCAGCATAGCCGTGATTTCATCCTGCTCTGCCTGATCCGGCATCTGTCCACCGGCTGTTTTTACAACTGTAAAATTTTCTCCATTTTTGATAAAAACAAAGATGTCCTTTACCGGAAACATCTCATTTACCACATCAACCAGCAGCTTAAACAGATCTTCCTGCCGTAATATAAACGCCGACTCATTCTGAAAACAACGTAATATCTCGATCTGCTTTCTGTTCTGCCTCTGCATGATTCCCTCTGCCATTTTTCTTGCCAGATAAAATACAAACAACGACCATCCTGTAAATCCAAGTACGAGCACTATAACTTTTTGCTGTATTTCCGGCAATACACTGCCAAGATACCACTCCGCATTGTGATTAAAATTGAACACAGGAAGAAGACTGACCGCCAGTGCAACCGAGTAGATACATCCGATCACGATACGGTTCGAGATATCAAACAGATACTTGTGCCACATGATATATAACAGGCACAATGCCATAAAAATACCGCCCAGCATATCATACGGGAAAAAATTACCCGGCAGTGTAACAAAAAGATTGCCTGTCAAAATTGCAACTGTTCCAAGCAGCAGTGGAAATAATTTCTTTCGTTTTTCAAATTTATTGCCGATTGCCCTGTGCGCCAAAACTGTCGTATAGACGATCACAACTGCCTCCGCAGCTGCAAATAAATAACTTCCCCAAGATAGATGACAGGCATATCCAATGCTTTCATCTGCATACCGGATAATATCCGGTTCCGGGATAAATACTTCTGTGACAACATTGATCCCCATTGCCACCACAGTAGCTATGCAATATCCGGTCAGGAAACCATTCTTTTTGATCTCCAACATATAAAATAAAAATGCATACATAAAAATCGGTACCGTCAAAAATCCGAATACCGACACATGAAACCAGAACCGCATCCCCGGCATGATCTGCATACGCATCATTACTACACCGCCAGTCCAGATCAGACAGGATAAAAGAATCTGTCTGAAATACCTGACCGGTTTTGCATCCCCGGCATTCAGGAATGAAAAAAATATAAATAAAAAACAGAAAAACGCTCCGATTGGAACTCCAATATATAAACTATCCAGCGTCAAAGCCGTTTCCTCCAAATTGAATGTAAAATTTTTCAAAATCAATCATTATATTCATGTGCAAAATCGGCACATGATCCAATTCACAATTCGTCAATCATACAAGCATGTTGACTCTCTCTCGTTCATTATAGCATATTTTAACCTGCAATTCCATTTTTTTCCATCATCCATCATCTTTTTGATGGGAATCCATCATCTTTTTGATGGATTTGCATACACTAACAGGGATTAAATCTGTTTTTTAATGGAGTGGCCTTATGTGCGGAATTGCAGGATTTTGCAGCCTGAAACGCTGTTATACGGACAGACAGTCCTTTTGGGAAAATATACTGGTGTCCATGCACGAAAAACTCATCCACCGCGGCGGTGATGCTTCCGGCATTTATCTGACACCTCATGCCGGTCTGTCACATCAGAGACTTTCTATCCGTGATATCACGCACGGTGCACAGCCTATGATACGTCACCGGGACGGGGCAGATTATGCCATCGTCTACAATGGGGAGATCTATAATACCGATGAACTGATCCCGGAGCTTACTGCTTCCGGATATAATTTTCTCACAACATCCGACACGGAAGTGATCTTATATGCCTACATGCATTTCGGTGCTTCCTTTGTCTCCCGCTTAAATGGAATCTTTTCCTTTGCCATCTGGGACGGTGCCGCAAAACAGCTTTTTCTCTACCGCGACAGAGTAGGGACAAAGCCGCTTTTTTATCACGCAAAAGACGGTGAGCTTGTCTTTGCCTCAGAGCCAAAAGCACTGTTCTGCTTTCCGGATCTTTCACCCGCTATTACCGAAAACAGCCTGAGAGAACTGCTTGCAGTCGGGCCGGCGCGCACCCCCGGATGTGGGGTTTTTCAGGATATCTATGAAGTTCTACCCGGACATTACCTGTGTTTTGATGCCATGGGGCTCTCCGATACCACCTACTGGGATCTGAAATGTCTGCCCCACACGGACTCCTACGAGGACACCGTGGCACATGTATCTTTTCTCATGCGCGATACCGTAAAACGGCAGATGATTTCCGATGTGCCGGTCTGTACCTTTTTATCCGGGGGCATCGATTCAAGCATCGTCACAGCCCTTGCTGCCGCTTACCAGAGGGAACACGGTGAAGTCTTAAATACGTTTTCCTTTGACTTTACGGAAAATGATATTTATTTTCAATCCAATTCCTTTCAGCCGGAACGCGATCTTCCCTATGTAAACTGCATGTTAGAGCACTGTAAAACCAGTCATACTTACCTGGAATGCACCCAGGAGACGCTCGCCGACATGCTCTATGCTGCCGTGGACGCAAAGGATATGCCTGGCATGACAGATGTCGATGCCTCCTTACTTTACTTTTGTTCTCTGGTCAAAAAACAAAACAAGGTCACACTGACCGGGGAATGTGCCGATGAAATCTTCGGCGGATACCCGTGGTTTTACCGCCCGGAACTGATGAACCGGGATGGTTTTCCGTGGTCTGCGGATATCGATGCCCGTACTGCCTTTCTTGATGATGATGTTATGAAAAGCCTTGATCTCTCTTCTTACTCCCATGCAAGGTATGAAGAATCCCTGAAAAAAACACCGCATCTTCCGGATGAAACCGCCGAAGAATACAGACGCCGTGAGATCGCCTACCTGAATATCAAATGGTTTATGCAGACACTGCTCGACCGCATGGACCGCACCAGCATGTATTCCGGTCTTGAGGCGAGAGTCCCCTTTGCTGACCACCGTATCATCGACTATGTGTACAATGTTCCATGGAAAATGAAATACCAGAACGGTGTGGAAAAGGCTCTGCTTCGTGATGCCTTCCGCGATCTTCTGCCGCCGGAACTATTGCACCGCAAAAAAAGTCCTTACCCGAAAACCTACCATCCGGGTTATGAAAAGATCCTGATCGCGCGGATGACGGATATTTTAGCAGACAGCAATGCTTCTATCCTTCCGCTTATCGATAAAAAGAAAGCAAAAAAATTCATGGAAGCACCAAAAGAATACGGAAAGCCGTGGTTCGGGCAGCTTATGGCGGGTCCACAGCTTCTGGCCTATTTTATCCAGCTCAATTACTGGATGGAGAAATATCATCTTTCTGTGTGACAGAGAAAAACACTCCGGCACTTTTACTTTGTCCGGGGTGTTTTTTGTATATTATGATTCTAAAACTTTTCTATGTTTTTTCTGATACACCCTGCATACCAGCACTGCGATCAGTGTCCCCGTGATCATTCCGGCAAGAACGTCCGTCGGATAATGCACTCCGACATAAAGTCTTGAAAACATGATCAGAAATGCCAGGATCAAAGCCGGCACCCCGATCTTCCCTGGGCATGTCAGAAAGATCACAACAGCCGCTGCAAAAGAACTGCCGGTATGCCCGGATGGAAATGAAAGATCCCTCTGCGCTTCTATGATACGCTGCAGTCCATCCACAGCCTCATAAGGCCTTGTTCTGGCGACCAGATTTTTTAAAATGAGATTATTAACGATCAGAGATCCCAACAGGGAACACGTCATGAGCACACCTGTTCTCCGCATCTTTTTTACAAGTAAAAATACGATTGCAAGAGCAATCCAGATCCATCCCGCATCGCCTAAATGCGTAATAAATGTCATGACCGGCGTCAGAACAGCATTCCTCACATGCTCCTGGATCCACAATAAAATATTCCCATCTAACTGCAATAAAACATCCATCTTATGTATTACCCCGTTTTTTTATGTTTTTACATACATTTTATGTTTCTACTGCTGCCCCGTCAATACTTTGTTGAGCAGATCGGCAAGCGGTACCATCGCATTTTTTGCCTCCGCCAGTGTATTTGTCTGCGCCCCCACCTCGATCAGAAGTGTCTTCGGGCAATAGTGCATATTGTAGCGGTATCCCTTCAGATAAATTCTTCTGGTAAATCCCGGGTAATATTCTGCCGCCTTTAACTGCATCTGGAACGATATCGCCAGATTATCTGCAATATAAGGATTATAAAGATATTCGATATCGCCTGTTTTCGTCGTGCGGCTCAATCCATTAAAAAACATGATCTGCGCCATCGGCACGCCGTTTTGTTCCGTAACCAGTCTCGTATTGTTTCCGACTCCGTCACGGTGCAGATCGATCACAACCTCAATGCTTTTATTTTCCGCTAAGATCTGTTCTAACGCAGGGCCTGCTTTTGCATAGGCATGATCGCGGTCTCCGACATCATACTGCCCGGTGTGATGGATCACGGAAAAGCCATATTTTTGTGTCAGAAGCTCCGTCAGATAATCACCGACACCGACGACCGACATGGATGCATCACCCGGAACGGAATCCGCATACCCTTCCTGTGAATGCGTATGATAGATCAGTATCTGCGGTGTGGACGCATCATGGCTCAAACGTACATCCTTTCCGAGCAGGGCATCCGCATTGAGCTGTGTGCTCCCGATCGTCGTCGTATTGTCCACCTGATAAAAATTCTGGATCAGATAATCAAAATCATTCAGCTTTTCCCTTGCAAATGTCACTGCTTTGATGTCTGCCACAGCGGAAGCTGCCTGACTGTCTGCTGCACCTGCCTCTGCAATCTGTGCCTGCTGATTTTCTGCTGCATCTGCCTCTGCCGGCTGCTCTCCGGTGTTCTCCGCCACACCTGGCTCTGCAGGCTGCCCTCCGGTGTTCTCTGCTGCACCTGCATCCGCCGTCTGTCCTCCTGCATCTTTTTCATCTGACAGGCTCGTACCATCTGCGCTTCCGACCGATGGTATCACTTCCCCCGTCTTTTCATCCACATAATTTTCATCTGCAGCCTCCCGCGCCAGAATTGCCTCATAAGAGAGATCACTCTCGATCTGCGTCTGGTATGATCCACTTTCAGGTTCATAGTTTTCCCCGGAAAAAAGCACATCTATCACTTTTTCCACAAAAGACCACTCCGTCTCATCTTTTACACTGTAAGACAAACCGGGCAGATAAAAATCAAGTACTTTTTCGCAGCAGCTTTTTGCCCCCTCTTCTCCAAGCTTTGCAAAGAAAGATCTGTTTGTCTGTAAAAGTATTCCAATGACAGCCAGCAGCAATCCCCCCAGCCAGACGGCACCATTTATTTTTTTCTTTTTTAAATGTCGATAACGATAAGCATACATACTACACTGTATGCACTTCTATTTTTCATTATACCATGAAGCTTTGCTTCTTGATCGTGATCTGCATGAGTTTCGCCCGGCAGTCTTGTTTTACTATAATCCCGCCTGTCTATTATGCCGGCAGTCCTTCCCCCATAAATGCAATATTGATGCCTTCCGAGATCGTGTAGCTTAATCTTTTGACCGACTCATCAATATCTTTTGGCGTCACAAACATCGCATTTAAATTCGGTGAGAGAAGTTCCCGGATCAGTTCATATTTTTCTCCATCGTTTAACTCTTTTAACGAATCCCCAAGCATATCAAATGCCTTGCTCTGGCTCATCGCAGCGATCAGGTTAAACATTGTGTCATTGACGATCGTTGCAGCATCCACAACTGTCGGTATCCCGATTGATATCACGGGAATCCCAAGGCTTTTTTTATTCAGTCCGTGTCTATGGTTTCCAACCCCGCTGCCCGGATTGATCCCGGTATCCGTGACCTGGATCGTCCGGTTTAACCGCTTGGTGCTCCGCGCCGCCAACGCATCAATGACAATGACAAGATCGGGTTTTGTCTCATCAATGATCCCATGAATGATCTCAAGACTTTCCATCCCCGTCTGTGCCATAACTCCCGGGACAATACTGCTGATCCGGTTCACATTTTTTTCTCCGAAAGCATACTTTCCATACTCTTTTACAATGTGTCTTGTGATAAAAAGATTGTCCACCACACGCGGGCCTAGTGCATCCGGCGTAACTTCACGGTTTCCAAGTCCAACGACCAGCACCGACAGCTCCTCATTTTTTTTCTGGATCAACTGACGGATGATCTTCGCAAGCTGTACGGATATCTCTCTGTGATAGTCTTCATCCTCCTCATCCATATTTCCCGCCTCGATCGTTATATAGGTTCCCTTGGGTTTTCCCATCGTCTTTGCACCGTTTTCCGTCTCAATGACCACTGTGCTGACTGTGATATTTTTGTCAACTTTCTCTTCTAAAAAACGGACTCCCTTCAGATCAACATGATCTTCCTGCATTTTTTCCTGCGTTTCAAGCGCCAAATCCGTTCGTATCTGATACATAAATTTTCCCCCATATTCCAATGCCCTGCTCCGGCATCTGTTATCTTTGCCTATATTATTTCTGGTCTGAAAAAAAATTATCCATAATTTCTCATTATTTTACTGTTTTACACTTGACAACCACAAAAACCTGCCCTATAATATACCAGTATGTTTACATTGAACTGTCCGTGTCCGGCTTTAATGTAACAATCATGAACAATAACGATTACAAATTGGAGGTGTACGGATTGGCTAACATTAAATCTGCAAAAAAAAGAATTTTAGTAACAGAGACAAGAGCTGCTAGAAACAAAGCGATCAGAAGCGAAGTGAAAACTTCTATTAAAAAAGTTGAGGCTGCAGTAGCTGCAAACGATAAAGAGGCTGCAAAAGCTGCTTTAACAGTTGCTATCTCAACTATCGAGAGCGCTTCTTCTAAAGGAATTTACCACAAGAACAATTCTGCTAGAAAAGTTTCCCGTTTAACAAAACTTGTTAACGGTTTAGCTTAATTTTTGAAACATAGATAAAAACATATATGCGGCCTTAACCCAGCCGCATAATAAAAACACCAGTACCGTCATACTGGTGTTTTTTTGATTCATAGGAATTTACGTACTATGAATCAAAAAGCCCTCCGGGCGGGATTGCACTGCGTCGGAGATGAATTATGTCGCGCCGCAGGCGGGGAATCCTGTGAAACAGAATTCTTTTTATGTTATTTTTCTGACCGGCTGTACTTCATAATAAAAAGCTCTACCGCCATCTGATCATTCATGCGTCCTGTTTTTACGGACTCCTCTAAGTCAGCTCCATCATAAAGCGCCCTCTTTAACTGCGCCATTGTAAATCCTTTTGCCTGTGAAATATTCCGTTTTACCGCAAACGGCGGGATTCCCGCATTTTTTGCAATCGACTGATTGTCCATTCCACGCCCTGCCATATCACGCACATTTAAAAGGATCTGAAACTGTCTGGTAATCAGAAACATAATGCGCATCGGAGGTTCTTTTAATGTCAGAAGATCATAATACAGATCCAGTGCCTTCCGCTGGTTATGCTCGGCGATTGCATTGACCATCTCAAATATCTTATTGGTCGTCTGTTCCGTCGTGACTGCCATCACATCTTCCGCTGTGATCACATCCCGGTCTAAGGCATAACAGATCAGCTTTTCTAACTCCCTGTCAATATTTCCCATATCCGTTCCTGTCCTGCTTAAAAAAAGCTGCATCACGGATCCGGTGATGTTTTTTCCTTCTTTTTTTAATCTGGTCAAGATCCAGCGCGTCAAAAGTTCCTCGCTCTGTGCTGAAAACTCTACGATCTTCCCATTATTCTTGACCGTTTTATACATCTTCGAACGCTTGTCCACTTCCTCTTCCACAAAAATAAAATGTGTCGCCGGTGCCACCTGCGTGAGATATTCAGCAAGATCCTCACAGGAACTTTTAAAAAATCCGCTGTCCTCGATCAATATCACTCTCCGGTCTGCAAAAAAAGGCAGTGTTTCGGCAAGATCAATCACTTCTTTCGGATTGATATTCTTTCCCTCAAACGTCGTAAAATTCATGTTGTCATCCGGCGCTGCCATTGCATTTTTCAATTTGTCTTTATACTGCTTTTTTAAATATGCTTCCGTTCCATACAGCAGGTAGATCTGTTTGAAATTTCCGCTTCTGATATCATCATCGATCGTTTTCATTTTATCTGATTCCTTTTTATCACTTATCCAGATACAAAGCACTGATATTGCATTACACTTCGCTGCATTTTCGCTGCATCGAATTACGCAGCTTTGTACTAAGCTGCATACCACAGTATAACATACATTACCTGACAAATACAAACCGCTTGTCCGGAAGTAAAAATTTTTGTACTGCCAGCTCATTTTTCTTTAACCGGGTCACTGTGATCTGTCCACCCTCCATCGTGTAAAACAGTGCACTCCCCGTATCCCGGATATTTTCAACCGCCGCCCTGCCCGGATGTCCGTATCGATTCTTTTCTGCGCAGGAAATGACCGAAATCCGTGGTGAAACCGCATCCAGAAAACTTTTTGTGTTTGAATATTTTGAACCATGGTGCGCCGCCTTGTAAAAATCTATGTCATTGATTCCACCCCATTTTAGGATCTGTTTTTCCTGCTCCTCCCCGATATCTCCGGTAAATAATGCAGAAAAACCTTTTTCCTCGTACAATAACACCAGTGACTCCTCATTCTTATCTGTGCCCATTTCATTTCTCATTTCATCCCCCGCATGATACCCCGGCGAAATGGCTGTTATCTTTGCGTTTCCAGAAAAAAGCGCATCTTTCCGGCTCATCATACAGATTTCTGTTCCATGTTCTTTTGCCAGTGAAACCAGCTTTTCATAGCTCTCATCCCGCATCATCCCCCGGAAGAGCACCAGATTCCTGATCCGGTATCCCTCATCAAAAATCTCCGACAAACCGGAGATATGATCCTGATCCGTATGGGAAACAAACCAGTAGTCAATCTCTTTCACACCGTTTGACTTTAAATACGGCAGGATACGGTACTTTCCCACACTCTGCACATTTGTACTGCCACCATCTATAAAAATATCATAGCCGCTGTCTGTATGCAGATAAATCCCGTCTCCCTGTCCGACATCAAGCACAGTAAGTTTCATCCCTTGTGAAACTGGTGTAAACAAAAAAACAAGCAGTCCCAACCCACAGGCAAACAAACTCCACTCCATTCCACGGTAACTCTTTCTTCTCTTTTGCCTTCCGTTTTCTTCTGTCATCTGCTGCATTTCTTTCTGGCGCTTTGTCACATGAGAAAGCAAAAAAAGTCCCACGGCAAGCAGCAGATAGTATACGGTAATTTTTACTGCGGATGGTTTTCCGGTAATCAGCAACGCATGAGGCAGACCCGATGCGATCGTACAAATTTTTTCATAACCGCTTAAAATCACATGGCACGGCAGCAATACGATATGCACG
>OHHS01000772.1_pt1 | contig 13985 bp, 11 predicted proteins | sample 1568161 | NCBI WGS metagenome assembly OHHS01 (sample SAMEA3879519, study PRJEB24766) | human gut metagenome | biome: human-associated habitat; feature: feces | place: USA | collected 1985/1987
TGGAGATCAAAGAAATTGTATCAGAATACGATCCGAAAGCATTTTTTATCGTCAGTGACGCCCGTGAAGTTTTTGGTGAGGGATTTATTGAAGATAAAAACCAATTAACATAATAACCAAAGTTTTTGAGGCAAACGAAGGAAAACTTTGACAGATACAGCACTTTTTTAATTGAATATACATTTTAGCTAAATTCCAAATTTAGATTTTGTGGATTTACAGTATGGAATAAAAATACGCTTTCCTGTATGATAGAGACAGTTGCAAAAGACCTATATGAACTTCCTAAAAAGCCTGTAAAAGGGCAGGAAGTACATCTATAAATCAGGAGGAAAATAGAATGGCAAGTTTATCACTGAAGAATGTAACCAAGAAATATCCTAACGGATTTGTGGCTGTTAAGGACTTCAATCTGGAGATCGCTGACAAGGAATTCATCATCTTCGTAGGCCCTTCAGGATGCGGAAAGTCAACCACTCTTCGTATGATCGCAGGTCTGGAAGATATTTCATCCGGTGAACTGTATATCGATGGAAAACTGGTAAATGACGTAGAGCCAAAAGACAGAGATATTGCAATGGTATTCCAGAACTACGCTCTGTATCCACATATGTCCGTATATGACAACATGGCATTCGGCCTGAAGTTAAGAAAGACACCAAAGGATGAGATCGATAAGAAAGTACATGACGCAGCTAAGATCCTGGATCTGGAGCATCTGTTAGACCGTAAGCCAAAGGCTTTATCCGGTGGTCAGAGACAGCGAGTTGCCATGGGACGTGCCATTGTCCGCAGCCCTAAAGTATTCCTGATGGATGAGCCTCTGTCAAACCTGGATGCAAAGTTAAGAGGCCAGATGCGTGTTGAGATCTCCAAATTACATCAGAGACTGGAAACAACCATCATCTACGTTACACATGACCAGACCGAGGCTATGACACTGGGTACCAGGATCGTTGTTATGAAGGATGGTGTTGTACAGCAGGTAGACAGTCCACAGAACTTATATGACAAGCCATGCAACAAGTTCGTTGCAGGATTTATCGGCGCACCTCAGATGAACATGATCGATGCCCAGGTAGCTAAGAACGGTTCTGATGTAACTTTAGCATTCGGCGGACATACATTAACTCTGCCAGAAGCAAAGGGCAAAGCACTGGAAGCAGCTGGTTATGTAGGCAAGGTAGTTACCCTTGGTATCCGTCCAGAAGATCTGCATGACGAAGAAGCATTCCTGGCAGCTAATCCAAAGAGTACCTTCCAGGTAGAGATCCGTGTATACGAAATGTTAGGTTCTGAAGTTCTTCTGTACTTTGATATTGACGAAGCTAACTTCACTGCAAAGGTTAACCCACGTACCACTGCAAGACCTGGCGATACCGTAAAACTGGCTATGGATCTGGATAAGGTTCACATCTTTGATAAAGAAACAGAATGCGTTATCATTAACTAATTATTAGCTAATATTCAGAGGAAATAGTGAAAATCCTCTGTAGAAAACGACAGTAAAAAAAGGCAGGAGAGTTTACAACTCTCTTGCTTTTTTTGTTATTTTGCATTAAAATATGAAAATAGGGAAAACAGTAACTCCACCATGATTTATCATGGCAATGTTCATAAATTTTCAATAAGGCGAAAAGGAGAGAGTTGAATGATCTCAAATCAGATACTTCAGACTACATTAGATGGATTAAAAGCAATCACAAGAATTGACTTAGGTATATGTGACACCGAGGGAAAGGTACTTGCTTCTACTTTTACAGATGCGGAAGAATCTGAAAGCTCCGTTCTGGCTTTTGTAGACTCACCGGCAGACAGTCAGGTGATCCAGGGCTATCAGTTTTTCAAGGTGTTTGACGAGCATCAGTTAGAGTACATCTTACTGGCAAGAGGAGCAAGTGATGATGTATATATGGTAGGAAAGTTAGCCGCTTTCCAGATCCAGAACCTGTTAGTTGCATATAAGGAGCGTTTTGATAAGGACAACTTTATCAAGAACCTGCTTCTTGACAACCTGCTGTTAGTAGACATTTACAACCGTGCAAAGAAGCTGCACATTGATACAGATGTAAAGCGTGTTGTATATATTATCGAGACTCACAATGAAAAAGATGTAAATGCATTAGAGACTGTACGCAGCCTGTTTGCCTCTAAGACAAAAGACTTTATCACAGCTGTAGATGAGAAGAACATCATCCTTGTAAAAGAAGTACGCCAGGGCGAGTCATATGCAGAATTAGATAAGACTGCAAACATGATCTTAGACATGTTAAATACAGAAGCTATGACCAAGGTACGTGTAGCTTACGGTACTGTGATCAATGATATCAAGGAAGTTTCCCGTTCTTACAAAGAGGCGAAGATGGCTCTGGATGTAGGCAAGATTTTCTACGCAAGCAAGAATGTGATCGCATACAGCAACTTAGGTATCGGACGTCTGATCTATCAGCTGCCGATCCCTCTGTGCAAGATGTTCATCCGAGAAGTATTTGATGGCAAGTCACCGGACGAGTTCGACGAGGAGACCTTAACTACCATCAATAAGTTCTTTGAGAACAGCTTAAATGTATCCGAAACTTCCAGACAGCTGTATATCCACAGAAATACCCTGGTTTACCGTCTGGACAAGCTGCAGAAGAGTACCGGTCTTGACCTTCGTGTCTTTGAGGATGCTATCACCTTCAAGATCGCTCTTATGGTTGCCAAGTACATGAAGTACATGGAAAGCCTGGACTACTAATTTCCGGTGGTTCTGGCACGTAAGAGGTAAGTTAGAAAATGATAGAAATAAGTCATGTAAGTAAATCTTACGGAAGCGGCAGCAAGGCCATCCGTGACCTGTCTTTAACCATTGATGACGGGGAATTTGTGTTTATCACAGGCCGCAGCGGTTCCGGAAAGAGTACATTGATCAAGCTCCTGATGAAGGAGCTTGATCCTACTAAGGGGCGTATTGTAGTCAATGATATGGATCTTGGGAAGATGCCCCGCAGATATGTTCCCAAATACAGAAGAAAGTTAGGGGTAGTTTTTCAGGATTTCCGCCTTTTAAAGGACCGGACGGTATTTGAAAATGTGGCTTTTGCCCAGAGAGTGATCGGTGTTCCATCCAGGACCATCCGCGAGACGGTTCCCCAGATGCTGCGCCTGGTAGGTCTTTCTTCTAAATATAAGGCATACCCGGGTCAGTTGTCCGGCGGCGAACAGCAGAGAGTGGCTATTGCAAGGGCATTGATCAACAAGCCGGAAGTTTTACTGGCGGATGAGCCAACAGGAAACCTGGACAGCTTCAATACCCATGAGATCATGAACCTTTTGGATGAGATCAACCAGAGGGGAACAACGGTGATCGTAGTAACCCACAGTCAGGAGATGGTTGCGGAGATGAACAAACGGGTCATCACCATGGACCGCGGGGAAGTCATCCGGGATGAGGGCGGAACCAGGAGATAGAAACGGCCTGGAACCGCCGGAAAGGCATAAGAAGTAAATGAGTACATTTTTATATTGCCTGAAACAGGGCGTTATTAATATATGCAGGAATATATGGTTTTCCCTGGCGTCTGTGGCAACCATTTCTGCATGTATTTTTTTATTCTGTCTGTTTTTTGCCATGGTGGCCAATGTACAGCACGGAGCCAGGGCTGCGGAAGAGACAGTAGGGATCTCTGTGTTTTTTGATGAAGGAATGGATGAAGAACAGATCAGGTCCATTGGATCACAGATACAAAGCTGGAGCGAAGTGCGGGAAGCAAGGTATATATCCGCAGAGGAAGCATGGGAGTCCTTTAAAAGTGAATATTTTGAGGGAATGGAAGAGCTGGCAGAAGGTTTTGAGGCAGATAATCCTCTGGCAAATTCCTCCTCTTATGAGATCTATTTAAAAGATATTTCTAATCAGGATATGATCGTAAAGCGGTTAGAAGGTATGGAAGGCGTGCGAAAAGTCCGTTATTCCAGCGCTTTGGTGGCAGGCTTTACAAGCGCAGGAAAGATGATCGGCGCTTTATCTGCTGTGATCATTGGTGTGCTGTTAGCAGTTGCTATTTTCCTGATCAGCAATACCATATCTGTGGCAGCTGCCTTCAGACGGAGGGAAAATGAGATCATGCGCTATATAGGCGCTACGAATTTTATGATCCGGGCACCTTTTATTGTAGAAGGCCTGCTTTTAGGGCTCTTTGGAGCAGTGATCCCTCTGGCTGGAATGACCATTCTTTATAAAAGAGGACTGGTGTATCTGAATACCAATTACCAGATGATCACAGGACTTTTTGAACTGCTGCCTTTAAAACAGATCTTTCCTGTAATGGCAGGTGCAGCTATGGCTTTGGGCGTTGGGATCGGAGCTATTGTAAGCTTTCTGACCATACAGAGACATCTGCGTGTGTAGAGAGGAAGGAACAGATGAAGAACCGAAAAAACAAATTTCTGGCTCTTGGACTGGGGGTCGTTCTTGGCCTTAGCTGTGTATTTTCTTCTTATGCTACCAGTGCGGATCTGAAGGATGCAAAGAAGAAAGTTTCATCTCTTCAGGAGGAAAAAAAGAAGGTCCAGGATACCTTAAAACAGTTAGAAGGGCTGAAATCAGATGCAGCTGCTTATGTAAAGGAACTGGATAAGAAGTTGACTTCCTTAGACTCCGAACTGAGCCAGTTAGAGAAAGATATTTCCGCAAAGGAAGATCAAATCGAGAATACAAAAGCGGAGTTAGAAGAGGCAAAAGCAGTGGAAAAGGAGCAGTATGCTTCTATGAAACTGCGTATCCAGTATATGTATGAAAATGGAAATGTCAGCTTTGCGGACAGCATTATGACCTCTAAAAACGCTTCCCAGCTGTTAAACCGTGCAGAGTATGCCAGCCAGATCGCTACTTATGACAGGAAAATGTTAAAGGAATATCAGGCTACCAGGGAAAAGATAAATCAGAAAGAGCAGGATCTGGAAACAGAACATTCCAATCTGTTAGCACTTCAGGAGTCTACGGAAGCAAAACAGGCTTCTGTAAAGGAGCTGATGAGTTCCAAGCAGAAGGAACTGACCTCTTACAACAGCCAGATCGGTGCGGCTCAGAGTAGTATTGACCAGTATAATGCGGATATCAAAGCCCAGGAAAACCAGATGAAGGCCATTGAGGCAGAGATGAAGCGAAAGGAAGAAGAGGCCAGAAAGAAAGCGGAGGCCCAGAAAAAGACGTATAACGTAACTAATCTTGGGAATATTAGCTTTAAATGGCCATGTCCTTCCAGCGGACGTATCACCTCCGGTTTTGGCGGAAGAAAGTCGCCTACCAAGGGCGCGTCCAGCAATCACCAGGGTATTGATATTTCGGCCAGTACAGGAGCTTCCATTGTGGCAGCTGCCGATGGTACGGTAGTGATCGCTACATACAGTTATTCAGCGGGAAATTATATTATGATCGACCATGGCGGCGGCGTCAGCACCGTTTACATGCACTGCTCCCAGCTTCTTGCAAGCCAGGGACAGAAGGTGAAAAAGGGACAGACCATTGCAAGAGTGGGCTCTACAGGATATTCTACCGGTTCTCATTTACATTTTGGAGTCCGTTCCGGCGGAAGTTATGTAAATCCAAGTAAATATGTAAGCCCATAGGAAAGGGACAGTCCTTTGAAGGGCATTTTGCAGGAAAAAACAGCATAGGCTGTGAATAAGAAAAAGGCACAGGCAGATAGGAGAGCGGAGCAGTGGAAGAACAGGACAGAGAAGAGATCTCAGACAGCATAGATAAAAAGAAAGGGCGAAAAGGCGGCCGCTTCTGGGCGGGGGTCCTTGTAGGTGCCCTGATCATGGCATTGGCCGTTCTTTTGGTAGTAGGTGTATCTGCCGGTATTTATATTACAGGCAGAAAAGTGATCCGTACAGAGCAGTCTTCCGGTACAGGAAATGGTGCTCCGGGTATCACGGACGGCGAAAAGGCAAGCAAACCTGATCTGAAAAAGGTATCCTCAAAAATGCAGATGATACAGAGCATTATCGACCAGGTATTTTTATACGATGAGGATGCCACAGAGGTGGAAGAGTATATTTACAGAGGAATGATGGCAGGTTTAAATGACCCATATTCCGTGTATTATACAGCAGAGGACTATAAAGCGATCCAGGAAAGCACAGACGGAAGCTATTCCGGGATCGGAGCTATGATCAGCCAGAATAAAACGACGGGGCTGTGTACGGTTGTAAAGGTATTTGAAGGTTCACCGGCTCTGGAGGCTGGTATGAAACCCGGGGATATCATATACAAAGTAGGGGATACTCTGGTAGCAGGGGAAAGCCTGGATGTACTGGTAAGTAATTATATCAAGGGTAAGGAAGGCACAGATGTACAGATCACCGTATACAGGGCAGAGTCTGATACCTATGAGGATATGACCATTACCAGACGTAAGATCGAAGTTCCTACTGTAGAGTCAAAGATGCTTGCGGACAATACAGGTTATGTGGCAGTAAGTGAATTTGACGCTGTTACAGTGGAGCAGTTTGAAAAAGCCATTGATGAACTGGAAAACCAGGGAATGAAGCAAATGATCATTGATCTTCGCAGCAATCCAGGTGGTATGTTAGACAGCGCTGTTGCCATGGTAGATTACATTTTACCAGATGACAGGAAAGACTTTGAAAAGGGCGAAGGAAAGACTCTGATCGTGTATACAGCAGATAAAAATGGAAAGGGAGACACCTACACAGCTGCTGACGGACACGAAGTAGATGTTCCTATTGCGATCCTGGTCAATGAGAACTCTGCCAGCGCTTCTGAGGTATTTACAGGGGCTTTAAAGGATTACAAGAAAGCTGTAGTTGTGGGAACCACCAGCTATGGCAAGGGCATTGTGCAGAACCTGATCCCCTTAGGTGACGGATCAGCAATTAAGATCACCACGGCTCATTACTATACACCAAGCGGTTTTGACCTTCATGGAAAGGGAATTACCCCGGATGTGGAAGTAGAGTTAGATGAAAACTTAAAGAGTCAGTCCGTAGTTACACCTGAGGAAGATAACCAGGTGCAGGCGGCAATAGAAGCACTGAAAGAAAATTAAAGAGTATGTGAAAAAGCTGAGGCAGCATAGCAGTCAGATGTTATGCAGACCTTGGCTTTTTTGTAGATAAAACGTATGGAAATCGTATATAAATAGTAAGTAAACAGGCATAAATCAGATAGCTTTTCTGTCGTGTATTTGCTATAATCAGGTGTGTAGATAGTGTACTATATGCACAAGTATTGACGTTTTTTTTTTGTGTGGGGGGGGGTGGATAAAGGCATGAAAAAGAAAACAACTTATTATAAGCATTACACGATGGTTACGGGATTATTTATTTTGTCAATGATCCTGGGGATCATGATATTTTTTGGCTACGTACAGTCTTCTGTAAGGAAAAATTCCAGGCAGACCATGATGAACAATGTTTCACGCCAGAGTCAGCATTTACGGACGATCTTAAGCATTCATTACCAGTATCTGAATGAGATCGCGGAAGAGATGGCAAAGGAAGAAGAACTGTTTTCTCAGATCAATCTGGATACTCTGGTTACGATCCACAATAAAACAGATCTGGACCGGGTGGCACTGATCGAAACAGATGGTACGGCTCATTATGATACCGGGGATGTGAAAAATGTATCCCACCGCAGATATTTTAATGAGGCTGTAAACGGGCAGCAGACCTTAAGTGACCCAATAGAGAGCAGTGTTGATAAAGAAGTAAGAGTGGTCCTGGGAGTCCCGGTATTAAAGGATGGGGAGATTGCCGGTATTTTAGGCGGTTCTTATAATGTTACGGCTTTAAGTCACATGATGTTTGATGACCTGTTTGGGGGAAATGGCTACAGCCTGATCACAGATAAAGATGGAAACGTGATCACTTATGACAGAGTGTATTCAGAGCAGGAACAGGAGGTATTTTCCGGCAATATATTTGATTATTTTGATAATTGTCAGATCAGGACAGCTGCAATCCAGGACATTAAGACAGATTTTGCGGCTGGAGAAGAGGGAATTCGTGAATTCCGCTTTTCTGCCGGGAGAAAGCCCTTTTATTATATTGCCTATACCCCTCTTGGGATGAATGACTGGATGATCAGTTATATTGTTCCTGTGAGGGCAGCGGAAGCTTCCTATGACTTTATCAGGGATTATGAGATCATTTTTATCATTGTCTTTGGAATGTTGATAGCAGCCATGGTCCTTTTTATTGTTTATAAAAACCGGCAGGAAAAGGCGAGACTGTTAAAACGGGCACAGAGAGATGCACTGACAGGGCTTTACAATAAAAAAACGACGCAGGACCTGATCGAAAGGTCATTAGAAGAAGGGGAGGCAGAAAGCTGTAACGGCCTTCTCATTATGGATGTGGACTATTTTAAACAGGTCAATGACACCTATGGCCATATTGTAGGTGATAAGGTATTAAAGACATTCGGACATCTTCTTGCAAGACAGTTCAGGGAGCACGATATTGCAGGGCGTATTGGCGGTGATGAATTTATGGTCCTGATCCGGAATATAAATAATGGAAGTATTGCGGAAAACAGGGTGAAAAAGCTGATCGACGAGGTGAGAAGCCTTGAGATACCGGAGATGGATGGAAATGGCATTACCATCAGCGTTGGTCTGGCATTTTCACCGGAACACGGAACAACGTTTATGGAACTGTACCGTCATGCAGATACTGCATTGTATCAGGTGAAGCAGGGCGGCAGAAACGGGTTCAGTGTGTATGAAAAGGCAAATTAAAAGTTGACAAAATTTTTTAAATAGACATATTGACTTACAAAAAAAGCTATGCTATAATCCAACCAATTTAATACTTCAAACCGATGAAGCGGAGATAACGGCTATGATGCCTTCACAGAGAGCCTGAGGTGGTGGAATTCAGGTAAGAAACACATTGTCAAATGGATCGCTGAGGGCGCAGTCAAAAGCGAAGTTCCGGATATTGTCTGGTGCATATGCTGAGTATTCTGCGACGTTGCAGGCAGACGTCATTTGCCGGGGATATAGTTGTATCCTGCTAAGAACTCGGCTTATACCGTGAATCAAGGTGGCACCGCGGATCATATTTTAGAGAAATTGTATTCGTCCTTGACAGAGTAGTAGTATTCTGTCAGGGGCGTTTTTTGTTTATCCCAATTGTGCATAAGGAGGTCATTCTATGAAGTTTTTTCCGGAATTTGAGGAAGTTAAAAAGATCGCAGCAGATGGAAAATACCGTGTACTGCCTGTAAGCTGTGAAATGCTTTCTGATTTTACCACACCTATTGAAACCATGAAGATCCTTAAAAATGTTTCTACTCATTGCTACATGCTGGAGTCAGCCATGGCAAATGATAAATGGGGCCGGTACACATTTATGGGATATGAGCCGAAAATGGAGATCACCTGCAGGGATGGTGAAATGAAAGCAGGCAGTTTTTCCGTAAAGACAGAGGATCCTTCTAAATTTTTAAGACAGATATTAGCGGACTATAAAAGCCCAAGATTTGACTATCTTCCGCCATTTACCGGTGGTCTGGTGGGATATTTTTCCTATGACTATCTGGGATACAGCGAACCGGCAGTGCGGTGCAAGGTGGAAGATACGGAAAATTTCAAAGATGTGGACCTGATGCTTTTTGACAAGGTGATCGCTTTTGATCACGTAAGACAGAAGATCATTTTAATGGTGAACATGTCTTTGGATGATGTGGAAGTTGGATATAACAAGGTTGTAATGGAGTTAAAGCAGCTGGCAGAACTTCTGAAAAAAGGAGAGAAGAAGCAGGAACCGGGGGGTAAGCTGACAGGAGAAGTTACACCTTTATTTAACGGGGAACAGTATTGTGCCATGGTGGAAAAGGCAAAGCATTATATCCGGGAGGGAGACATTTTTCAGATCGTTCTTTCCAACCGCTTAAGTGCTCCTTTTGAGGGAAGTTTATTAAATACTTACCGGGTACTGAGAACATTGAACCCGTCTCCTTATATGTTTTATTTTTCAGGAACAGATGTAGAAGTGGCAGGTGCTTCACCGGAGACACTGGTAAAACTGGAAGATGGCGTGCTCCATACATTCCCACTGGCAGGAACAAGACCGAGAGGAAAGACGGATGAGGAAGATAAGGCATTGGAAGAGGAGCTTTTAGCAGATAAGAAGGAACTGGCAGAACACAACATGTTAGTGGATCTGGGAAGAAATGACCTGGGAAAGATCAGTAAGTTTGGTTCTGTAAAAGTAGAGAAACTTCATTCCATTGAGCGGTATTCCCATGTAATGCATATTGGTTCCACAGTGCGGGGAGAGATCGATGAGAAGCATGACGCACTGGATGCCATTGAGGCTGTGCTTCCGGCAGGAACCTTATCCGGTGCGCCAAAAATCCGTGCCTGCCAGCTGATCGGTGAGATCAACCCGGATATTAAGGTGATTCGCAATGATGAAATGACAGTGGAAGAGATACGGCAGTTGAAACCGGAACGGATCATCCTTTCACCGGGACCTGGAAGACCGGAGGACGCAGGGGTGATCGTGGATGTGGCAAAAACGTTGGGAAAAGAGATACCGGTTCTTGGTGTCTGCCTGGGCCATCAGGCCATCTGCGCTGCTTTTGGAGCTACAGTTACTTATGCGAGGATTTAAGTTATGAAGAAGCATATACCGTGATGAATGAGATCATGAGCGGAGAGACTACACCTACCCAGAATGCGGCATTTCTGGCAGCTCTTTCTACAAAAAGTGCCAGAGCAGAGACGACAGATGAGATCGCAGGCTGCGCAGCAGCTATGAGAGATCATGCTACCAAAGTGGAAACAGACATGGATCTGTTTGAGATCGTTGGTACTGGCGGTGATAATGCAGGAAGCTTTAATATTTCTACTACAGCGGCCCTGGTTGCAGCAGCAGGCGGTGTAAAAGTGGCAAAACACGGAAACAGAGCGGCTTCTTCCAAGTGCGGAACAGCGGACTGTTTAGAGGCGCTGGGAGTTAATATTGAGCAGAGTCCGGATCTTTGCAGAAAATTATTAAAAGAAGTGGGAATGTGCTTCTTCTTTGCACAGAAATATCATACTTCCATGAAATATGTTGGCGCGATCCGAAAAGAGCTGGGATTTAGAACCGTATTTAATATTTTAGGACCGCTGACCAATCCGGGAACACCGACCATGCAGCTGTTAGGTGTATATGATGAATATCTGGTTGAGCCTCTGGCAAGAGTTCTGGTAAGTCTGGGAATTAAGCGTGGTATGGTTGTTTATGGTCAGGATAAGTTGGATGAGATCTCTTTAAGTGCGCCGACTACCATTTGCGAGATCAGAGATGGATGGTACAGAACGTCTGTTATTACTCCTGAGGAGTTTGGCTTTGAATGGTGTACAAAGGATGACCTTAAGGGTGGCACACCGGCAGAAAATGCAGAGATCACACGGTCTATTTTAAGAGGTGAAAAGGGTCATAAGAGAAATGCTGTTCTGATGAATGCAGGTGCTGCTTTGTATATTGCAGGGGAAGCAGAGGATATGAAGTCCGGTATTGCCCTGGCAGCAGAACTGATCGATTCTGGAAAGGCACTGGATACACTGGAGAAACTGATTGAAGTGAGTAACGGAGAGGCGGAATAATATGACGATTTTGGATCAGCTGGCGGATCATGCCAGGGAGCGGGTGGCATATGGGAAAGAGAAAGTGGCTGCGGATGAGATGAGAAGGCGGGCCTTTGATCTTGGAAGAGAGGGCAGGCTGGGCAGTTTTGCATTTGAGAAGGCTCTTAAGAAGCCTGGGATCTCGTTTATTTGTGAGTGTAAGAAGGCTTCTCCTTCTAAGGGACTGATCGCACCGGATTTTCCTTATTTAAAGATCGCAAAGGAGTATGAAGCAGCGGGAGCGGACTGCATTTCGGTGCTGACGGAGCCAAAGTGGTTTTTGGGAAGTGATGCTTATTTGAGAGAGATTGCTGAGAGTGTGGGAATTCCCTGCTTGAGGAAGGATTTTACAGTTGATGAATATATGATTTATGAGGCGAAGGTTCTGGGAGCTTCGGCTGTGCTTTTGATTTGTTCTATTTTGTCAAAGGAGCAGTTAAAGGAATACAGGTGTATCTGTGATGAATTGGGACTTTCTGCTCTGGTGGAAGCTCATGATGAGGCAGAGGTGGAAATGGCCGTTGAAGCAGGCGCCAGAATGATCGGAGTGAACAACCGGAATTTGAAGGATTTTTCTGTGGATACGGAAAACAGTAGACGGCTTCGCAGCATGATACCGGCAGAGGTGCTTTTTGTATCAGAAAGTGGCGTAAGGGATGAGAATGATGTGAGAAAGCTTCGGGAGATTGGGGCAGATGCAGTTCTTATTGGAGAAGCACTGATGCGGGCTGAGGATAAGAAGGCGAAATTGGCGGCGCTGAGAGGTTAGAAAACGGAATAAGTATGTGTGTTGACAAAGCGGGAGTATAAACAGATGACCAGAGTGAAGTTGTGCGGAATGATGCGGCCGGAGGATATCCAGGCGGTGAATGAGATCAAGCCGGAGTATATTGGGTTCGTGTTTGCAAAGAAGAGTCGCAGATATGTTTCTAAGGAGCAGGCGAAAATGCTTAAGGAAATGCTGGATCCGGCGGTGAAGGCTGTAGGTGTGTTTGTGAATGAGCCGGTGGAAAATGTGGCTGATCTTTTGAATGAAGGGATCGTTGATATGGCGCAGCTTCATGGAGTGGAAGATGAGGCGTATATTTGTCGGCTGAGGGAACTTACTGGCAGAGGTGAAGATACGTTTATTATAAAGGCGGTTCAGGTGAAGTCGGAAGCGGATGTGAAAGCGGGAGAGCAGTCCGGGGCGGATCTTGTGTTGTTTGATGCCGGCGCCGGTGATGGGAAGGTGTTTAACTGGAAATTACTGGAAAATGTGAAACGGCCTTATTTTCTGGCTGGTGGGCTGGATCCGGAGAATGTGAGGGATGCGGTGGAAAGGCTGCGACCATTTGGAGTGGATGTGAGTTCTGGGATTGAAAGCTTTGGGGTGAAAGATGCTTTGAAAATGGCGAAGTTTGTGGCAGCCGTGAGGAAGGGTTCCGGGAGCAACGCTTTTCCGTAAGAAACGGCCTTACATATTACTTGTCATTGTCCACTGGCTTTCGACATGCACCTGTTCGCCTGTATCGGACTACGTCCGCTACATTCGGACAGCTGCGCTCAAGATGTGGACAATTGACAAGTAAGATGACGGCCTGTGTATACAAGGAATAACTGAAAAATAAGTGTGATTATTAAAATACCGTCTGGGACAGCGAAGGATTGGATTGCTGCCCAGGCGGTATTTTTATATACTTGTTTTACTTGTCTTCTGGAGTGTGCCACTGCCAGTTGCGGATCTCTTCCAGATCCTGGCCATATTCGGCAATGTACTGTTTGTGTTCTACCAGTTTGTCATTCATCTTCTGGATCAGGAAGGAACCTCTGTTTCCTAACTGTGGAAGATGCATGATGGCATCCTTTACAAGGTTGAAACGGTCGATCTGGTTCTGTACACGCATATCGAATGGTGTAGTAATAGTACCTTCTTCCTGATATCCGTGAACAGAGATATTGTGGTTGTGACGCTCATAAGTAAGCTCATGGATCAGTGTTGGATATCCATGGAATGCAAAGATGACAGGTTTATCTTTTGTGAAGATTGCATCATATTCTGCGTCACTTAAGCCGTGTGGATGTTTGTGGTCAGATTCCAGTTTGAACAGGTCGACAACGTTAACAACACGGATCTTAAGTTCCGGCATTTCATCACGAAGGATAGTAACTGCAGCCATGATCTCAAGTGTAGGTGTATCACCGCAGCAGGCCATAACAACGTCTGGTTCTTCACCACAGTCATTGCTTGCCCACTCCCAGATACCGATACCCTGTGTGCAGTGCTTAACAGCCTGCTCCATGGTCAGCCACTGGCAGCTTGGATGTTTGGAAGCTACAACTGCATTGACATAGTTCTTACTCTTGATG
>OHHS01000794.1_pt1 | contig 13550 bp, 8 predicted proteins | sample 1568161 | NCBI WGS metagenome assembly OHHS01 (sample SAMEA3879519, study PRJEB24766) | human gut metagenome | biome: human-associated habitat; feature: feces | place: USA | collected 1985/1987
TTCTTGCTGTAATAGTTGAACTGGCGGATTCTCACTTTCGGCACTTTATGTTGCCTTGTGTAAGTCCACACCCATTTAGCGTTGACTTTGTATTTTTCTGCAATCTCTTCGGCTGTGCAATACTCAGAGATGTCGAAGTCCTCTTTGGGCACGACACGCTCGTAAGGTTTGGTTTTCATCATCAGTTCAATGTCAGCACGGCGGATGAGTGACTTCTTGCCGCTGATGCGTGAAGCCCGAAGTTTGGATTCCTTTACCAATTTATATATGTACTGTCTGGTTACGCCTATTAACTTTGCTGCTTGGGCAAAAGAGAAGAAATCCTGCCCCTCGGCGGCTTGTCGAGGTTGCAATAATTCTTGCGACCGTTTCAACTGTCGCTTACGTTCCCGGATGCGCTCCTTGTAGCCAAGATTGGAACACTGATGGCTACAATAACAGGTCGTTGTTTTTTGAGCTATGAATGGCTTTCCGCACCATTGACAAATCTTTCTTACTTCCATATTTTCTCGTTTATATTGGCGGTAATTTCGCCTTATTTCTCCCGATTTTTGTCAACACATGTAAACCACTGTCAACACACGTCAACTAATGCGTCACTGTGACATTCGGGTTAACCGTGAATTTCTGTCGTGGTAGAAATATGATAGAAAAATATGGATAAAAACCGTTATCTCCAAATACGGATTGGAAACCGTTAAAATAGAAAAGTCACTGAAATACAGCGACTTTATTCTAAATGGTTATGGTTGCTTATGGCTATTTCCAAGCCATCACTTTCCAACTGCAAAAGCAAAGTCATACTAATCAATTTCACCGGCATTGGCTGTGGCGCCTGCCAGGCAGCTGTACCTTTTCTGAAAAAGTTAAAAGAGTTATTCAGCAACGAGGAGTTTGATCTCATTGCTATAGAATCCTGGAGCCACAATGCATCCGCCATCCGAAACTACGCCAAACGGAAAGATTTGAATTATACGATTCTAAATGCCACGAACGAAGTTATCAAACAATACCAGACAGGTGGGGCTGCGCCCTTCTTTTTCATACTGGACCAGAAACGAATCATACGAAAAATAATCAGAGGATATAGCACAGAGAATACAGATAAAGAAATTATAAATGCAATCAAAGAACTATTATGAACAGACTGTTTACCTTCCTTTTCTTGTCCCTGCTATTCAACATAGTACAAGCACAATTACGGAGTCCCGAATATCAAAAAGGAAAAGCCATACTAAGCGGCACAATAGCTAATTATAGCCCTGATGATCATCCGGACCTCAAAATCGGAGCTCCTAATATTGTGATGGGGGCAGCCGAAACCCTCTTCCCGACTATCGAAGCAGACGGAAGCTTCAAAATCAATATTCCTCTCTATCATAACACACAAGTACGGATGACGATAGGGAAAGCCGATATAGTCATTCTGCTAAGTCCCGATAAAGAAACTAATGTAGCGGTCAATCTAAGCAATCCGCAAGGAAAACAATTTGTATTCAGCGGACAATATGCTACCATCAATAATGAATGGTGCCAGCCAGAATTGATTACAAGAATAGCTCCGGTTTATAGAAATGGCGACATACTGGATTCTATTGCAGGCATCAGCGCCAATGAATTTAAGAAACGCTGCATCGACCAATACAAACAGTGCGTGGCACACAACAACACAAAAACGCAATTTAGTGAAGATACCCGCACACTTGCCAATCTCTCATGTGCGTTCGATTGCATAGAGAATCTGAATGCAACCCGTTATTGTCTGCAAACGGCTTATCAGAAGAAGGAAAACATCACGCGTGAACAAGCCAGTACAGCCTTTGCCAATTTTGATTTTCCTGCCAATTTCTATGATTTCCTAAAGAGTTTCCCTGTCAATCATCCCTTAGCGCTCTATTGTTACAATTACCGCAACGTGATCTCAGGAGAACTCTATGAGCTACATCATGATCCTTTAAAATTTGAGAAGTATTTACTATCAAAAGCAGCGCTTACAAAGGAGGAACAAGCGCTTATTCGCCAATACGAGACAGCTCTCAAAACAGGTATCCCCTTCCAACAAGGCAGCGAGCTGATCGCGCTTATTGCAAAATACCCCAAAGAATATAATGAATTCAGTCAGAAACTATTCACCAAAGCGAAGGAGTATCTGAGCCATATCATGCAAGACAGCACTTGTTTAATGGTCGATTATATACGGGCAATCTATATGCGCTCCAGCCTATATAATTTAAAACCACTGACCACTCAACAAGAAGCTATGGCAACGGAAATTACAAACCCGATTTTCTTAGGAATCATTCAAGACATGAACCGACAGATGCAACCACGCGCAAAAGTGACAACAAAGAAATACTCTGTCTGCGAAGCACCTAAAGTATCAGAAGAAGAATTACTGTCTGCTCTCGTCGACCGCCATAAAGGAAAAGTACAATTCATTGACTTTTGGGCTACCTGGTGCGGTGGCTGCCGAAGGACGATTAAAGAATATGAACCTATTAAAAAAGAATTAGGCGAAAACGTAGCTTTTGTCTACCTAACTGGCCCCAGTTCCATCGAAAAGACTTGGAAAATACTCATACAAGACATTGTCGGTGAACATTATTGGTTAAACGAAAAGCAATGGGGTTATCTTTGGAAACATTTTCAGATGAAAGGTTTGCCCATGTATTTGGTGATAGACAAGCAAGGAAATATAGTGAAACGATTCACCCATGTGACACGAAAAGAACTGGAAGAGTTATTAAAACAGGAAATAAATAAATAGAATACCAGCATTTTCAAAAGATGTACTGGTAAGCGGGTGTATCGAAATCCTTATAAATTAAAAATCATCTTCGCTACAGATAGTTGTGGCGAAGATGAATTCGTTAAAAGGGGAGTTCTGACACATCTCCTTATTCTTATCTTATTCTGTTATATTCTGAGTTCATTGACGAATCTCTCTTCTTTAAGAAAAACGAGACGACAAGCTCAGAACAGCAGAGCGAAATGATAGGGCTTACCTGTTTTTCAGGCGACGCCCAACCTTATCCATCTCTAAAAGTTAATCATGTGCATAATCTTCTCCGTAGCTCCGGCATTACTGGTCACATAATAACCAGCATTCGCACCGGTCTCACGCATGAAAACATCATCTGCCTGAAAACGGTCCAGCAAGGTTTTCAACTCGTGATAGTCTTTAATTGAGTATGCGCCTTTAGCTTCGAGCAACCGGATTGCTTCCATAAACTTCTGATATTTCGGTCCGAAGATAACAGGGATGCCATATACAGCAGCTTCCAGCGTATTATGAATACCGACGCCAAAACCACCTCCGATATAAGCCACTTCTCCATAGCGGTAAATAGAAGATAACAGTCCGAAGCAATCGATAATCAAGCAATCAACTTTCAGTACATTCTTTTCGTCAGCACGAGTATAGCGTACATAAGGACGTTTCAGTTTACTGATAATCTCCACCAGATGATTTTCATCAATCACATGCGGAGCGATGATCAACTTCATTTCCGGATGGGTGTTGAAGTACTCCAGGAATAAATCTTCATCCGGTCCCCAAGAACTGCCTGCCACAAACGTAAAGGCATTGTCTCCTTTAAACATTTTCACCAACGGAAGGTCTTTGGCCTCTTCCCGAATCTGCAACACACGGTCGAAACGGGTATCTCCCACCACTGTCACACGACAAATGCCAATCTTCGACAAATAGCGTTTGGAAGCCTCATTCTGCACAAACAAATGATCGAAATCCTTCAGCACATTACGATAAGTCCCACCATACCATTTAAAGAATATCTGATCGCGACGGAAAATGGAAGAAACACTATACACCGGGATGCGACGCTTATGAAGCTCATCCAGGTAATTCTTCCAAAATTCGTACTTGATAAAGAATGCCATGCACGGGTTTGCAATATCCAGGAACTTCTTCACATTCCGCGGTTTATCAAACGGCAGATAGCAGACAATGTCCGCTCCCCGGTAATGCTTGCGCACTTCGTAACCGGACGGAGAGAAAAATGTAAGCAATATCTTATAATCGGGATATTTTTCCCTGATCATTTCTATTAATGGACGCCCTTGTTCAAACTCGCCAAGCGAAGCAGCGTGAAACCAAATATACTGCTCCCCTTTCTCCACTTGCTGTCGTAGAAGTTCATACACCACCCAATGCCCTTTCATCATTTTTCGGGGCTTACGGCTGAACGGAGCAGCAAAATGAACCAAAAGGTCATAAATAACTATTGCCAGATTGTAAAGCATAATTTACAAATCCTAATTATTTAAGTACCTCTACGGCGCGCTTCATACGAGCCAATGTCTCTTCCTTGCCCAACACCCAGGAAATATCGAACATATGCGGACCTTTACCTTCGCCTACCAGTGTCAGACGGAAAGCATTCATTATATTACCTGTATGGTAACCTTTTTCAGCAATCCAGTCCATCACTACTTTCTCCTGACCTTCAATGCTGAAATCCTCGATGCCGGCAATTACTTCCGCCAACTCAGTCATACATTTTGCCGAGTCTTCTTTCCAGCGTTTCTTCACTGTCTTTTCGTCATATTCAGCAGGAGCCACAAAGAAGAAACTACATACATCCCACAGTTCCTTGATAAAACTTACACGGTCTTTCATCATGCCGACTACCGTAACGACCTTCTCGAAAGGAGCCTCTACCCCATGCTCTTTCAACACAGGCAAAAACAGTTCGGCAATTTCTTCATTCGGTTTAAGCTGGATATACTGATGATTGAACCAAATACCTTTTTTATAGTCGAATTTAGCTCCGGACTTGCTGCAACGATGAATGTCGAACAGTTTTATCATCTCGTCCATAGACATCACTTCCTGATCGTTGCCCGGATTCCATCCCAACAAAGCCAGGAAGTTAATCACCGCTTCGGGCAAATAACCCGATTCACGATATCCGGAAGACACTTCTCCCGATTCCGGACGCCATTCCAACGGGAATACAGGGAATCCCAAACGGTCGCCGTCACGCTTGCTTAGTTTACCGTTTCCTTCCGGCTTCAACAGCAAAGGCAAGTGGGCAAATTCCGGCATCGTGTCTTCCCAGCCGAATGCACGGTACAAAAGTACGTGCAGCGGTGCCGAAGGCAACCATTCTTCGCCACGGATTACATGAGACACTTCCATCAAATGGTCATCCACAATGTTTGCGAGATGATAAGTAGGCAGTTCGTCAGCCGACTTATAAAGCACCTTGTCATCCAGAATAGATGAATTAATAACGACTTCGCCACGAATCAAGTCATTCACGTGAACATCCTCGTTCGGCTCGATCTTAAAGCGAACCACATATTGCTTTCCTTCAGCAATCAATGCGTCCACTTCTTCTTTCGACATTGTCAGAGAATTACGCATCATCCCGCGGGTCGATGCATCATATTGGAAGTTAGCAATTTCCGCACGCTTAGCGTCCAGTTCCTCGGGAGTATCAAAAGCGATGTATGCCTTGTCATTATCCAACAAAATCTGCACGTATTTCTTATAGATTTCGCGACGTTCGGACTGACGGTACGGGCCGTGTTCTCCACCGAAGCTCACTCCTTCGTCAAAGTGGATACCCAACCACTTGAATGACTCAAGTATATACTCTTCCGCTCCCGGCACGAACCGGTTGGAGTCAGTATCTTCAATACGGAAAATGAGGTCTCCGCCGTGTTGACGCGCAAATAGATAATTATACAAAGCTGTACGCACACCACCGATGTGCAATGCTCCCGTAGGACTCGGAGCAAAACGAACTCTTACTTTTCTTTCTGCCATAATTTGGGTTAGTATAGGTAAATCGTGGCAAAATTAAACCTTTTTTTCCACACTATTGTTTTTTTTTGTACTTTTCGCAAAAATTTCAATGCGTATGGAACATATGAAGAAGAAAAAGAGGTTCTCAAGAAGAGATATATTATATAAATCATTGCTGTTTGTAGCGACAGTGACACTGATTGTCTATTTCCTGCCACGTGACGGAAAATTCAACTATCAGTTTGACATAAACAAGCCCTGGAAGTACGGGCAGCTGATAGCCACTTTTGACTTTCCGATCTATAAAGACGACGCAGTGGTGAACCGGGAACAGGATAGTTTGCTGGCTTCCTTCCAACCATATTATCTGCTTGACAAACAAGTAGAGAAAGACGCAATCGCCAAGCTGAAAGAGAATTACCATACTCACCTGAAAGGTATACTTCCTTCCGTAGATTATCTGCGATACATCGAACGGACATTAAAAGAAATATACGGAGAGGGCATCGTTTCGACAGAAAACATACAAGAACTCCACAAGGACAGTACTTCGGCAATCATGATCATCGACGATAAACTCGCCAACTCCAAGCCTACCGATCATATATATACGGTCAAAAAAGCTTATGAGTACTTGCTTTCCGCAGATACGACCCACTTCAACCGTGAGATTCTGAGACAATGTTCTTTAAACGAATATATCACGCCCAATCTCACATTCGACCAGCAACGGACACAGACCGCCAAAGAGGAAATGCTGAACAACTATTCCTGGGCCAACGGATTAGTCGTCAGCGGACAGAAAATTATAGACCGTGGAGAAATCATCAGCCCCGAAACGTACAATATTCTGGAATCATTACGCAAAGAGTCTATCAAGCGAAGTGAATCCATTGATCAGAGCCGCTTGATTCTTGGCGGACAGATTTTGTTTGTCGGTATGCTGATGCTTTGCTTTATGCTCTATCTCGACCTGTTCCGAAAAGATTATTATGAGCGCAAAGGCAGCCTGTCGTTACTGTTTACACTGATTGTATTTTATAGTGTAGTAACAGCTTTCATGGTATCACATAATATATTTAATGTATATATGATTCCGTACGCGATGCTGCCCATTATCATACGGGTTTTCCTCGATTCACGAACTGCCTTTCTGACACATGTCATTACGATATTAATCTGCTCTATATCCCTGCGTTTTCCGCATGAGTTCATTCTGACGCAGTTGGCTGCCGGATTAGTTGCCATTTTCAGTTTAAGGGAACTTTCGCAGAGATCACAGCTCTTCCGCACGGCCTTATTGGTGATACTGACTTATGCGGCTATTTACTTCGCATTCGAGCTAATGACCGAGAATGGACTTGCCAATGACTTCTCTAAGCTGAATGCACGGATGTATACCTATTTCTTTATTAATGGTATTCTGCTGCTGTTTACATATCCGTTGCTGTTTCTGCTGGAAAAGACGTTCGGCTTTACCTCTAATGTGACTTTGGTCGAACTTTCCAATATCAACAGTGATCTTCTCCGGCAGATGTCCGAAACCGTGCCCGGAACTTTCCAGCACTCTATGCAGGTAGCCAATCTGGCGGCAGAGGCAGCGATCCGTATCGGAGCGAAAAGTCAATTAGTACGTACCGGAGCTTTGTATCATGATATCGGCAAGATGGAGAATCCCGCTTTCTTTACGGAAAATCAGTCGGGAGGCGTCAATCCTCATAAGAATCTGAATTACGAGCAAAGTGCCCAGGTCGTGATCAGTCATGTGACAGACGGATTAAAACTGGCGGACAAGCATAATCTGCCGAAAGTAATCAAAGACTTTATCAGCACCCATCATGGACGGGGAAAAACGAAGTTCTTCTATATCTCATGGAAGAACGAGCACCCCGACGAGGAACCGAATGAAGAACTGTTCACCTATCCGGGCCCTAATCCTTTCTCAAAGGAGACAGCTATTCTGATGATGGCGGATGCTGTCGAAGCGGCGTCACGCAGTCTGCCGGAATATACGGAAGAAACTATCAGCAACCTGGTCGACAAAATTATAGACTCCCAAGTTGCTGAAGGTTATTTCAAAGAATGCCCTATCACTTTCAAGGACATTGCGACCATCAAGACGGTATTCAAAGAAAAACTGAAGATCGCTTATCACACACGGATCAGTTATCCTGAGTTAAAGAAGTAAGCAGACCAGCGCAAGCGTCTTCGAGTACATCCAGCACATATTCAAATCCTTCGGCCCCTCCATAGTAGGGGTCGGGGACATGGTCGGCGGGAATGCGGGTACAGTACTCCGTCATACGATGAATCTTTTTCCACTCTTCCGTAGAAGGAGCTTTTTCTTTCAGATCATCTATGTTACGGTCGTCCATGCCAATAATCAAATCAAAATTATAAAAGTCCTCTGTCCGCACCGGACGGGAGCGATGAACCAGTTGATAGCCCCGACGGGCAGCGTGTGCACGCATCCGGCTATCCGGCAATTCGCCTTGATGATAAGACAGGATTCCGGCGGAATCAATCACAAATTCTTTTTCCAGTCCGGCTTCTTTGATCAGGTGAAGCATTACTCCTTCCGCCGTAGAGCTACGGCAGATATTTCCGAGGCAGACAAATAATATTTTCTTCATAATTTACGTTTAATAATTGACAGGCTTCATTCGTTTCTATTATCAAAACGAATGAAGTATCTGATTGGCCCGGTTTACGGTAACGGCTGCTGGTATTTCCGGCATATTACCCAAATTGAACGGGGCCAGCATTTTCTCTATCTTCTTTAATCCGGCTTTATTTCCCTTCTTCTCAAATTCCTGACGAAGAATCGTTATTTTCTCATGTGCCTGAATACCTTCGATCAGACGTTCGAAACGGATACAGCTACGGGCTCCCGGATACACAAGATAAGTATCTCCAGCCGCCCACGTGCGGAAACGTGAATCGAGCAACGGCTCCAAAGGCCAGCTATTGTATGCCCAACGCAGATAGCCGTCCAGATGCTTCTTCGAAGAATAGAAACTCATCCATGCAGCCTCAGCAGGATCGGAGAAAGTGAATGTATTGGGATGTGCTTCCGTACAACAAGTATAATAGGTGGTACGTTTATTCTCGGCCGCACGGCGGAGACGTACTTCTTCCGGGAAGTTCTGTCCGATAACAATGCAATAATCGTACAAGTCCGGCTCTATCTCAGCATGATAATTACCGGCCAGTGAAACTTTAAACTCCGGATCTGCCTTACGGATTACTTTCAACGTTTTCTGCATGACATCCATCGGACGCTCATCCATCGCAATCGCACAAATATCAAACCATCCCTTTTCTCTCAGATGCTTGGAAAAAGAAGTAAGCATCGCAACCCACATTTCTTCATAAGCAGGTTCTCCCGGTGCTGTCCTCACAAATTTCAATGAATTTGTTGCCTGATCAAAATACTGGAAAGATAATTCCCAGGGAACCATAGAGTAACAGTTAATCTGCTGATTGATACCGACACTCATCATAAACTCTACCCAGCGATCAAAAACCGTATAGTCGAAAGTCCAAGTGCCGTCGGCACGTTTCATCCATGTTACCATTGTCTCGAAATAATCTTCAGTCTGACCGTTCCAAGGTTTATGTGTCAAAGTGGCTGTGATAATCTTTTGACCGGCATCCGCCAGCATTTTCATCAGCGGGCGCATAGCATCCAGATGCTCCTGACTCCACAAGGGAACCTGATAATAACGGGCTACGGCAAACGGACTCTGCCACAAATCCAGATGATAAGCCCATTCGGACGGTGCAGGAAGCTCACGGGAAGAAACAAGGATTTCGAGATTAAGCTGCTGCAACAGACGGGAACCGTCTTTTATCAGCAAGGCACCCTTGTAGGTTCCGGGAGTAGCCGATTGAGGAATCCAGCATTGCACCCAGATAGGTTGAACAGTACGTGCCGGAACAGACATTGATTTCAAGTTCGTATCAATCGGGTCGGCTACCAACAACGAATCGTAATCCACTGCTTGACGGTGACCGCATGCGCCTCTGCCATCTTTATTCAGTTCATCGGTCATTACATAACGGATGAAACCGGCTTTAAACGCCTCATCCAAAAGGCTATTTCCTTTTTTATCTTTAAAATCGGTAAAGCTGAAGTTCAGATCTTTCACCTCAGTGCCGGTCCAGACAACAGCCTGCGCATTTACACGTTCGCCACGCCAGCCTTTTAAAGTGGTAAGCTGCTGTTTTTTCAGCTGAGGAAGCCGATGCTTCGCATAGCGGGTGTCAATAGTTCCCCAGGAAATCTGAGGGTTGGTAACTGCTGCCCAGTCTTTATCAGAGGGGGAGGAAGGGTCGGGCAGTTCCTGATAAGTTTCTATTGGAAATTTCGGTTGCCCCGTAGGGGTTCCACACTGAGTCACTCCTTGCTGGGCAAAAAGAGGACTCACACCAATAAGACATGTTAAGCAATAAATCGTAAGTCGTTTCATGGTTAGTTAATTTATAAAGGTTATTATAAGAAAAATATTAGGTCTGTATCGAGTGCTACATGGGGTCTACATCATAATAGACAATCAAGGATTTATAGCGTTCATCCTCCAGCATATCTTTCTGGATACGTTGTAGCAATTCCCGCGCACGTCCCATCGGGGCATTCTGTTCGATCTTCAGCACTATCTTTTTGATGAATAATGTCTGGATACGAGCAACGGGAGGTTTGTCCGGTCCCAATACCCGGTTTCCGAACACGATTCTTAATTTCTCTGCCATGACCGCAGCCATCTGGTCCAGCAATGCTTCATTATGGTTTTTCAGATAGACATACACCAACCGATAGTAAGGGGGATAATGAAACATTTGTCGTTCAGCGAGTTGACCGTCTACCATTTCTTCATAGTTATTACCGATAACCTGATGGATAATGGGGTGATCAATGCTTTTCGTTTGCAGTACCACCCGCCCGCGTTTATTCTTACGCCCGGCTCGTCCTGCTACTTGTGCCATCAGTTGGAAAGCACGTTCGTAAGAACGGAAATCCGGATAATTGAGCATGGTGTCCGCATTCAAGATGCCCACTATACTTACATGATCAAAGTCCAGACCTTTCGATACCATTTGCGTACCGATCAGTATATCCGTCTTTCCCTGTTCAAAATCGGCGATAATCTTCTCGTAGGCAGCGCGGGTACGGGTAGTGTCTAAATCCATTCGGGCAACAGCCGCTTCCGGGAAAAGGACTTTGATATCATCTTCAATCTTTTCCGTACCAAAGCCACGATTGACCAGTTCTGTTCCTTCACAGGCGGGACAGAACTTCGGCAGTTGATAGGTATAGCCGCAATAGTGGCAGGTCAGTTGGTTGATACCTTTATGATAAGTCAGACTCACATCGCAGTTCTTACATTTCGGCACCCAGCCGCAAGTACGGCATTCTATCATCGGTGCAAATCCGCGACGGTTCTGGAAGAGAATGACTTGTTCTTTCTGTTCCAGTGCTTCTTTCATATATTGTATCAGTAACGGCGAGAACTGTCCGACCATCCGCCTCTTGCGATGCAGCTCTTTGATATCCACTGGAATAATCTCCGGCAGCTGAATTTCTTTATATCGTTCTTTCAGTTGTACAAATCCATATTTTCCATTCCTTGCGTTCTGCCATGTTTCTATAGAGGGGGTAGCAGTGCCGAGAAGCGTTTTTGCTCCATACATGGCAGCCAGTACGATAGCCGCATTCCGTGCATGATAGCGAGGAGCAGGGTCCTGTTGCTTATAGGTGTTCTCATGCTCTTCGTCTACAATCACCAGGCCCAGATCACGGAAAGGAAGAAATACGGAAGAACGGACTCCAAGGATGATATCATATCCTTTATCTCCCAGTTGCTTCCGCCATATCTCTACCCGCTCGGCATCCGGAAACTTGGAATGATAAATCCCCAAACGAGAACCGAATACCCGTTGCAGGCGCTCTGTGATTTGAGTGGTTAATGCTATTTCAGGCAAGAGATACAATACTTGTTTCCCTTGACGAATCGTTTCTTCTATCAGATGAATGTATACTTCTGTCTTTCCACTGGATGTAACTCCATGAAGCAGGCAGACATTTTTTTCCTGAAAGGATTGCACGATCTCATCGTGCGCCCGCTGCTGAAACTCGTTCAAGGCATTCAACTCTACGACCTCCTTCATTTCCTGATTCAGCCGGCCGACTTCATGAAAGTAAATCTCAAATATCTTTTTCTCCACCAAGCCATTCAGAATAGAAGGAGACACCCCTGCACGTTGCAACAGCTCTTTTTTCGAAACTTCTTTCGGTGTTTCTCTTCCAAGGATTCCCGAACACTCGACATATTTCATCAGCAACGCCAACTGCTTCGGAGCACGGGACAGGATATCAAATAAGATATGAAGCCGCTTTTCATCAGCAGAACCGGCTAATCGTACTCTTGCCTCCGTTTTCGGCTTGTAAGTACGGCGCAATTCCTCTTTCACAAAGATGGCTTCTTTATCCAGCAGAGATTTGATGACTGTGAGGATATTTTTCATGCCACTCTCCTTCTCCAGTTTCGTGACACATTGCTGAGAATCTACTGAAAGCAAATCAAGAATGCGCTGTTCTCTTTCCGACAACGGTGCATCCGCCTCAAAATCGGGATTATATTCTACAATCGTTTCACTCTCCAACTTCAAACCAGAAGGAAGTGCCGCTTTATAAACGTCTCCTTGTGTACAGAGATAGTAATCCGCCAGCCACTCCCAAAACTTAAATTGAGTGGACAATAAAATAGGAGAAGCATCCAGTAATGCAGATATATCCTTCACCTCATACTCCGTCGGAGCACAATAATGAACATTACGAACGATAGCTGTATAAAATTTCTTCCGTCCGAAAGGAACTATCACACGGCATCCGATCTCAACCTCTTCCGCACATTCATCCGGCAGAGAATAGGTAAAGTACTTCGGAAGCGGTAATGGTAATATGACATCTACATACTTTTTCATTGCAAGCACAAAAGTACAATAAAAAAATGGGGATTTAAAAGAGGAAGAGGGAACACTGATAAGAAAAATAGTCTGCACACCGGAATCTGATAAAATAGATTCAGGTTTACAGACCAATACCTTAAACAAACTACCTTGAATAAAAAAGAGCCTCCTTTATCGGAAGCTCTTTCTTTGTATGATTGAATGTAACGAATGGCTTAGAAAATATAAGCAACAGATACTTGCCAAGTCTTGGTTTTGTATGAGCCTTCAATGTCTTCAAAGCTGGCAGTCTTGCCCAACGGAATATTATAATTAGCTCCTACTTGCAGATGATTCAACAGCTTCACACCTGCACCGACATTGATACCGACTTCAGCTTTCTTTTTATCGGTTTTTACTCCGTCTATTGTCTTATTACCGGCAAAATCAAAGTAAAAATCAGGACCGGCAGCCACATAAAGACCTACCAGACTTCCCAGACCGATGTTATATTTCAAATTGACCGGAATATCCAAGCCATTCTGCTTGACAGTAGCTTCTTCACCTCCATCAGAGATTTTTATACCTCTTTGAGCAAAAAGCAAAGACGCATCGACTCCTAATCCCACAACCGGAATATTGAATTCCGCCATCGGACCGATAAAGAAACCTGTAAAATTATCCTTTTTAAAGTTTTCTTTCACATCAGAAAAGCTTGCTTTAGACAAGTTTAAACCACCCTTTACACCAAAATGTAATTGTGCCTGGGCAGGCATCGCCATACCGATACATACGGCAATCATTAAAGCACCAAAAATCTTTTTCATAA
>OHHS01000830.1_pt1 | contig 13172 bp, 12 predicted proteins | sample 1568161 | NCBI WGS metagenome assembly OHHS01 (sample SAMEA3879519, study PRJEB24766) | human gut metagenome | biome: human-associated habitat; feature: feces | place: USA | collected 1985/1987
TATTTTGGAAAGGAAAAGTATATTGTCATGAGTAATGAAGACGAAAGCAGTCTTCAAAGTATAGTAGTAGAATATAAAAATTTGATATTAGAATCAAATATAAACAAGTGAGAAAACTAGGGAATTGAGATAAGATTCCCTAGTTTTTTTATAAAAGGCTATATTTGAATCTGCTTTAGATCAATTGTGGTCAACTTTAATCAACCTTAATCAACTTTTAATCAATTTTAATCAATTTTCGTTGAATGAATTTTAAAAATCTGATTTGGGTATAGAAACCATAAGTTAGTCATGCAATGGTATACGGAATAGGTATCCTCCTGCAGAAGGAGGTCCTATGCCGAAAGAAGAAAGGAAAAAGGGGACACATTTAACTTGGGATGACAGGCATGAAATTCAGAAGGGATTGAAAGAACATCGTACCTTTAAAGAGATTGCATACATTATAGGCTGTTCACCTGATACGGTTTCCAAGGAAATACGCAGGCATCGTTATCATAAGTTGCGAAACAGGGATGGCATACTTCATGCAAGTCCCAACCGGTGTAAATACCGAAATAGCTGCAGGCGTTGGGATGTGTGTAAAAAGAAGAAGGGACATAAGTGCAGAATTCCATGCCGGGAGTGTATCAGCTGCAATAAGCTGTGTCCTGACTTTGTGGATACACCATGCCCAATAGAACACAAGGCGCCTTATGTGTGCAATAACTGCCCCAAGTCCATCAGCTGTCTGTTTGATAAGTACCTGTATAACGCTGATTATGCCCATAAGGAGTACTGTGAAACGCTTAGGAAATCCAGACAGGGAATAGACATGACCAGAGATGAACTGGCAGCATTGGACAGTCTTGTGAGCCCGCTGATCAGGAAAGGACAGCCCCTGGCACATATCCTGGCGCATCATGCAGAAGAGATTCCCTGTGGGGAACGAACGCTTTATAAGTATATCAGTGCCGGCTATCTGACCGCAAGAAATCTGGATATGCGGAGAACGGTAAGATATCGAAAAAGAGTGAGAAGCGTTCCAACTCCAAAAATCAGCTATCGTAAAAAAGAAGGACATCATTATTCAGACTATCTTGACTTTATTGCGAAAAACGAAGGCATACGAGTGGTACAGATGGACACAGTGGAAGGAAATAAAGGCGGAAAATTACTTCATACGCTGTTATGGCCGGAAAACAATCTGATGCTGGCATTTCTGATTGAAACCAAAGAAATGAAGAATACCGTAGCTACTTTTGACTGGTTGGAAGAGACGTTGGGAAGTGAAATGTTTCGGGAACTGTTTCCTGTAATACTGACAGATAATGGATGTGAGTTTGCAGATCCGGAGTTGTTTGAAAAAGGACATGACGGGAAGAAGCGTACCAGAGTGTTTTATTGTGAATCGAGACATTCTGAGCAAAAGGGAGAACTGGAAAAGAATCATGAGTACATAAGATATGTACTGCCAAAGGGAAGTTCGTTTGATGGATTGAACCAGGAGCAGGTGTTACGTATGGTAAATCACATCAATAATACAACAAGGCCTAAACTTCATGGTTCGACACCCATGAAGAAGGCCCTGAAGTCATTTGACAAAAATGCAATGGAAAAGCTTGGACTGGAGATCATCCCACCCGATGAAATCTGTCTGAAGCCTGAACTATTGAAATAAATAAAACAGGCAGGAGGATACAGAAAAGAATAAACAGTTGATGGCAACCAGAAGTTACTCGTGCAAAAGACTTTTGGAGGCTTCCTTTAGTGTACCCTAAAATCCATTCATTTTTAATTATTATAGGTCAGAAAGGGATGAAAAACAACCTGAAAATGGAGAGAAACAGGGCAAAGCAGAAGTTAGTCGTGCAATTCTTTTTCTGAAGCGTGGCAGTAGAAGTTACTAATGCAATCAACTTTAATCAATTTTTTGAAAAAATATTGTAAGAACTTTGAATGATTTGTCATGAAGTATATAGAGGGACAGAAAGTGCAGGCCGTACCCTTAAAAGTGTAGCAGCTTTTTACGAAGGAAAGGAGAAAATTGTATTGAGGAAAACTAGGAAAAAGTGGAGTACAAAAATAATAGCTGCATTGATGATAATGATTTTTGCTATGCCTACATCAGAGATGAAAGTACTAGCATTTACTTTGAATGGATTGGAAATGACTTTTTCAACATCATCATTTAAAGAATCATCTGTTATTGGGGTAAAGGATATTAAAGTTCAACAGAAAATGTGGTATGGATGGAAGACAGTGATGACTTCTGATGGAGCAGAAAATTATAATGAAGATATTTTTATGGGAGAACTTACATACCCCGATGCCGTTAATGGAAAAACCTACCGTGTCACATGTGTCCATTACGCCAACTACGACGTTTATGAAGAAGTAGAAAACGACACCGGTGCCTTCAAATTCGTACTATAACAATTAGAACTACCAGGTAACAAACAACACACAATAAACCCTTGCTACACTTACGAAAAAACTTAATAATGTATGAACTGCAGAAATACAAAGTACATATTACTTGCAGCAGGAACCACTGGGGGTTGGGATACAACAATGTATTCAGAAAGTATGCTAAAACCTGCATAAGGGAAAACGAAGGGAAAAATAAAATATACTGCAATTGTCACAGTGGGTGGGACAAAAATCTTCACGTGAAAGTATAAGGGGAAATCTTTCAGGAAAAAGATACAGCTGAACGCCTTACAGCTAATGGACATTTATGTCAGGGGTGACAATAAGCAGAATGAGAAAGAGAGAACAAAAGATGAAGCGAATAATGTGGGCAAATCCCATGATCAAGTCTGCCGGGTACGATGCCCAGCAGCAAATGTTGGAAATCGAATTTGCAAACAACGGACAGATCTGGCAGTTTGATAATGTACCGGAGGATATCTGGTATCGCTTTCGGAGTCACCATCTTCCGGAACTCTTTTTCCATAATTTCATTATGGGACATTATCCGGAACGAAGAATGCAGGAAATTGGGTAGGGAACCCAGGCATACGGGGAATACAAACAGGGGAATGAAATTATAACGCAGGAAGCCGCAGAGATAGCAATATCTCCTGCGGCTTCCTGCGTTACAAAATAACATTTTACATAAATCTCTTTCCCAAAAAAGTGGAATATGCTATACTGTTACAGAAGTCTTGTCTGATGGAGGCTGAGATTTTCGAAATAGGAAGAGAGACGTTAACAGATTCATGGCAAAAGAACTGCAACAGACATTGCCGGAAGCCCGGCGAAAAAGAGTGCAGCGGTTGAAGAAGATGATCATAGGTATCGTGGCGGCGGGAATCGTGATTCCGCTCCTGTGCTGTGTGTATCTGATCTGCAGGCTGCATACGATTGACGGAACTTTGAAGACACTGGAGCAGAGACTGGATGAACTGGATATCCGGAATCAGGAGTTACAGACGCTGCTGCAGCAGTTGCAGGAGCAGAAGAGTACACCGGTACAGACACCTCAGATACAGGAGGACAGTTCCGGCGCAGAAGCTTCAGAGCCGGTGGCGGAGGAAAGTTCCGGGCAGGAAGAAATTCACAAGGTGTATCTGACGTTCGACGATGGCCCCAGTATTTATACGAATGACATCCTGGATATTTTAGACAGCTACAATGTCAAAGCCACATTTTTTGTGGTGGGAAAAGAAGGAACCAATGCAGAAGAGGCGCTGCAAAGGATCGTTGACGAAGGACATACGCTGGGAATGCATTCATACAGTCATAAATATAAGGAATTGTACGAATCAATGGACAGTTTTACACAGGATTTTGCCCGGATCAGGGACTCCATCTATCAGGCCACCGGAGTGGAGAGTGTCTGTTACCGGTTCCCGGGTGGAAGCTCCAATACGATCAGCGAGATCGATATGCATGATTTTATCGATTATCTGGACAGTCAGGGAGTGGAATACTACGACTGGAATGTGTCCTCCGGAGACGGCGGAAGCATGAAGTTATCCACGGATACATTACTGGAAAACTGTACCAAGGATATCGATACCAGAGACACGTCTATCATACTGTTGCATGATTCCGCGGAGAAGCCGACTACAGTGGAAGCTTTGCCGGATATCATAGAGAATATTCTGGCCCGGCCGGATACAGTGATCCTGCCGATTACGGAAAATACCAGGCCGATTCATCATATAGAGTAGGAATACCTGTAAGAAGAGAATGCCTGTTGCGGTTTTGATCGTTCGCAGAACGCAAAAACCGCTGATAAATAACAAGAAACAAATGGAGGTACATAATCATGGGATTTTTCTCAGACTTGAAGGAAGATCTGTCCCAGGCGGTCAATGAACTGATGCCGGAGGAAGAGCTGGATCAGGCAGCCGTGGAAGAGACGAAGGAGCAGCCGGAAAATACGCAGGAGACAACGGAAGAGACTCCGATGGAGCCGCAGGCGGAAGAGACACCAAATGACAATGCAGCATTGGAAGAAATGTTGAAGAACCTGGATTCTATTGAAATTCCCCAGGAAAAAGAAGAACAGCCGGAAGAGGAAACAACGGCAGAAGAATCCCGGATAGAGGAAGCTCCCATAGGAGAGGCCGTACCGGAACTGGATCTGGACAGTATACTTCAGAACGATATGACTGTGGACAGTGTTCTGAAGCAGGAGAATACAGAGAATAGCAAAGGAGCAGAGAAGAGAATGGACGCAAAAATCGCATCAGATGAAACAGCAGTTATCACCGCAGGTATGGTTATCACCGGAGATGTAAGTTCTGAAGGATCTATGGATCTGGTAGGTACGATCAACGGAAATATTGATATTCTGGGCAAACTGAATATTACCGGATATATCAATGGAAATTCCAAGGCTGCCGAGATCTTTGCAGAGGGAGCCAAGATCAACGGTGAGATCGTCAGCGAAGGTTCTGTAAAAATCGGTGCAAGTTCTGTAGTCATCGGCAACATCACTGCCATCAGCGCAGCTATTGCAGGTGCGGTAAAGGGCGATATTGATGTACAGGGACCTGTAGTGCTGGATTCTTCCGCCATCGTAATGGGCAACATCAAGTCCAAGTCCGTACAGATCAACAACGGTGCCGTAATCGAAGGTATGTGCTCTCAGTGCTATGCGGATGTCAGCCCGACTTCCTTCTTCGATGATTACAAGCCCGAGAAAAAGAAAGTAAAATAAGGAGCATATGACCATGAAGAGAATATTACTGAAGCTTAGTGGAGAAGCACTGGCAGGAGAGAAGAAGACCGGTTTTGACGAGGAGACCGTCAGAAAGGTAGCATTACAGGTAAAGGAACTGGTAGATGACGGTATTCAGGTAGGTATCGTTATCGGTGGTGGCAATTTCTGGAGAGGACGTTCCAGTGAGAACATTGACCGTACCAAGGCAGACCAGATCGGAATGCTGGCTACGATCATGAACTGTATTTATGTCTCCGAGATTTTCCGTTCCGTAGGCATGATGACCAATATCCTGACACCTTTTGAGTGCGGATCCTTTACCAAGCTGTTTTCCAAGGACAGAGCAAATAAATATTTTGCCAAAGGTATGGTAGTGTTCTTCGCAGGTGGTACGGGACACCCTTATTTCTCCACCGATACCGGCGTTGTTCTTCGTGCCATTGAGGTAGAGGCAGATGTCATTCTGCTGGCTAAGGCAATCGACGGTGTCTACAATGCAGATCCCGCCAAAGATCCTACAGCGAAGAAATATGATGAAGTATCTATTGATGAAGTAATTGCCAAGAATCTTCAGGTAGTGGATATGACCGCTTCCATTCTGGCCAGAGACAACAAGATGCCCATGTGGGTATTCGGCCTGAATGAAGAGAACAGCATCGTGAATACCTTGAAGGGCAAGTTCAACGGAACCAAGGTAACCGTATAATTTCAGAAAATAAAAATGGAAAGGCGCAGAGCGCAGAAGAGAGGAAAACAATGGACGCAAGAGTACAGGTATATAGTGACAAGATGCAGAAGGCTTATGAGTTTCTGGAGGCAGATTTTGCTGCTATCCGTGCGGGACGTGCGAACCCTCATGTATTAGACAAACTGAGAGTTGACTACTATGGAACTCCTACCCCCATTCAGCAGGTGGGTAATGTAACCGTTCCCGAGGCACGTATCATCCAGATCGCTCCCTGGGAGAAGTCTCTGATCAAAGAGATCGAGAAAGCAATCATGACTTCCGATATCGGTATCAACCCTTCCAACGACGGCAGTGTGATCCGCCTGGTATTCCCGGAGCTTACCGAGGAACGCAGAAAAGATCTGGTAAAAGAAGTAAAGAAGAAGGGTGAGGAAGGCAAAGTAGCTATCCGTAATATCAGAAGAGACGGCAACGATGCCTTCAAGAAGCTGGCAAAGACAGAAGTATCCGAAGATGAGATCAAGGGTCTGGAAGATGATCTGCAGAAGCTTACCGACAAGTATGTAAAGGATATTGATGCTCTGATCGACAGCAAGTCCAAGGAAATCATGACGGTTTAAGAAGGTTTAAAATTATGGAAGAGAATCTGAAAATTCCGAATCATGTAGCAATTATTCTGGACGGCAACGGCCGTTGGGCCAAAGCAAAAGGAATGCCCCGCAATTACGGGCATATGCAGGGAGCCAAGACGGTGGAAGTGATCTGTGAAGAGGCGTACCGTATGGGAATCCAGTATCTGACAGTATATGCTTTTTCTACAGAGAACTGGAACCGCCCGCAGGATGAAGTGGACGCGCTGATGAAGCTGCTCCGCAATTATATGAAGACCTGTCTGAAGACAGCGGAGAAGAACCGTATGTGTGTCAGAGTCCTGGGTGACAAGACCAGACTGGATGAGGATATCCGGACGCGGATCGCGGAACTGGAAGAGGCCACAAAGAACAACGATGGCCTGCATTTCCAGATTGCCATTAATTACGGAGGCAGGGATGAGATCGTCCGTGCAGTGAAAAAACTGTCCGCAAAAGTACAGAGTGGAGAAGTGGATCCTGCAGGGATCACGGCAGATACTCTGGAAGGATACCTGGATACTGCTGGAATTCCGGATCCGGATCTGCTGATCCGAACCTGCAATGAACAGAGGATTTCCAATTTCCTGTTGTGGCAGCTGGCATATACGGAGTTTTATTTTACCCCGGTTCCCTGGCCGGATTTTACAAAAGAAGAATTGATCAAGGCTGTGGAAGCATATAATCATAGAGACAGAAGATATGGCGGACTGAAGGAGGAATAGCTTATGTTTTGGACCCGTTTGCTCAGTGGCATCGTATTGCTTGCCATTGCACTGGCTACGTTCAGCTTCGGCAATGTATTTCTGGCAGTGCCGTTGTGGCTTATTTCTCTGATTGCATACAGAGAGCTTACCAAGGCATTAAAATGTGCAACGGATGAGAAAAAATTTAATGCACTGGAATGGATCGGTTTTGTGGGAGTGACGGCATATTATGCAACACTGTTTTTCACCAGAGACCATACATTACTGCTGATGTGTATTGTAGCACTGTTCATGGCGGAAATGTTCTGCTATGTGGCAGCCTTTCCGAAATATCAGGCAAGTCAGGTCATGGCAGCAGTGTTCTCTTTCCTGTATGCACCGGTGCTGTTGTCCTTTGTCTATCTGACCCGCGAGTGCGAGAACGGAATTTATCTGGTATGGCTGATCCTGATCAGTTCATGGGGATGCGATACCTGTGCCTATGTTGTCGGCAAACTGATCGGAAAGAAGCATATTTTCCCGGAATTAAGCCCGCATAAGTCTCTCGAGGGATGTATCGGCGGTGTCGCCGGAGCAGCCCTGATCGGTGGTTTGTATGCACATTTCTTTGTGGAAGCGGCATTCCCTGATCAGATCATCACCTGGACAATCGCATTCATCTGTGCGGCGGGCGCGGTGATGAGTATGGTCGGTGACTTGGCGGCATCTGCCATCAAGAGGAACCATAACATCAAGGATTATGGCAAACTGATCCCCGGACATGGTGGGATCATGGACCGGTTTGACAGCATGACGGTGACAGCACCGATGACGTATTTTCTTGCCATTCTGATGATTGGACTGCGTTAGTCCCAAAGGTAAGATACAAGGAGCATAGCACTATGAAAAAAATAGCAATTCTGGGGTCTACCGGCTCCATCGGAACCCAGACTCTGGAAGTCGTTCGCAATAATCCGGAATTGCAGGTGGCAGCACTGGCTGCCGGAAAAAGCGTAGAACAGATGGAACAGCAGATCAGAGAATTCCATCCTCTGATCGCAGGCATGTGGAGTGAGGAAGCGGCAGCAGACCTGCGGAGCCGTGTGGCGGATTTACCTGTGAAGGTTGTAAGTGGCATGGACGGTCTGCTTGAGATCGCAACAATGCCGCAGTCCCAGGTATTAGTGACGGCGATTGTGGGAATGATTGGTATCAGACCGACGATCGCTGCCATTGAAGCAGGAAAAGATATTGCCCTGGCTAACAAGGAGACGCTGGTAACGGCAGGGCACATCATTATGCCGTTAGCGGCGAAAATGGGTGTGAAGATCCTGCCGGTGGACAGTGAACACAGCGCGATTTTCCAGTCACTGAACGGAGAACCGGCCGGAAGAATCGAGAAGATCCTGCTTACGGCATCCGGTGGACCGTTCCGCGGCAGGACCAGAGAGCAGCTGCAAAATATTCAGGTGGAGGATGCTTTGAAGCATCCCAACTGGTCCATGGGACGGAAGATCACCATTGATTCTTCTACACTGGTGAACAAAGGTCTGGAAGTCATGGAAGTAAAGTGGCTGTTCGGTGTGGATCTGGATCAGATCCAGGTCATTGTGCATCCCCAGAGCATTATCCATTCCGCAGTACAGTATGTGGACGGAGCGGTGATCGCACAGTTGGGAACTCCGGATATGAAACTGCCGATCCAGTATGCGCTGTTTTATCCGGATCGGCGTCCAATGCCGGGAAAACGTCTGGACTTCTATGAATTGGCACAGATCACATTTGAAAAGCCGGATATGGAGACATTCTTTGGCCTGAAGCTGGCTTATGATGCACAGCGCATCGGCGGCAGTATGCCTACGGTGTATAATGCAGCCAACGAGAAAGCAGTAGGACTGTTCTTAGACCGTAAGATCGCTTATCTTCAGATCCCGGAGCTGATTCGTGAGGCCATGGAGCAGCATAAGGTGATCGAGAATCCGAATGTGGAGGAGATCCTGGAGACAGAGGCATCGGTCTATGATTTTATTGAAAAAGTGTATTCTGAGAGGCAATAAATGGTTACTTTGATCTTGTTTGTATTGATCTTTGGGGTGGTGGTAATCTCACATGAATTCGGACATTTTCTGCTGGCGAAGGCCAATGGAATTCATGTGATAGAATTTTCCGTGGGTATGGGCCCGAATCTGTTTTCTTTTCAGAAAGGAGACACGAAATATTCCCTGAAGCTTCTTCCCATCGGCGGAGCCTGTATGTTTGAGGGGGAAGACGGTCTGAATGAGAAGGAGGACGGTGAAGATCACAGCGGATCTTTCCTGAACGCCAATGTGTGGGCGAGGATTTCCACCGTGTTGGCAGGACCGATATTTAACTTTATTCTGGGCTTTATCATTGCCTTTATTATGGTGAATCTGATTGTGATCCGTGATCCGGTAGCCACGGAGATCGTGGATGGCGGCGCCGCACAGGAAGCGGGACTGGAGGCCGGAGACAGGATACTTTCCTTAAATGGCAGTAAAATACACCTGTATGAAGAAATACAGTTATTTACTCTGACTTACCGTGGCGGAGAAGTAGCGGTGGAATATGAAAGGGATGGTGTAAAGGGAACTACAACGCTGACACCGAAGTACGATGAGAGCGAAGGCCGCTATCTGATCGGCATCAGTAATGCGGATTTCGTAGAACTGTCCGGATTGGACAGCTTCCGGTATTCCTGGTATGAGATGCGCTACTGCGTGAACATGACCTGGAAGAGTCTGGCGATGCTGGTGCAGGGGCAGGTCTCCAGGCAGGATGTGGCAGGCCCTGTAGGCATCGCGGTAAATGTTGTTGGCAAGACCTACGAAAGTACCAAGGATTACGGCTGGCAGAATGTACTGGTGAATATGTTGAACATCACCCTGATGCTTACTGTTAACCTGGGAATTCTGAATCTTCTGCCGATCCCCGCGCTGGACGGCGGCCGACTGGTATTCCTGATCTGGGAAGCCATCACACACAAGCCGGTGCCTCCCGAAAAAGAAGGCATGGTACACTTTATTGGACTGATGTTCTTCATGGTACTGATGGTGTTCCTGTTATTTAATGATCTGGTTAATATCTTCGGATAAGCCGGATAATTCAAGACGTTCAATAAGTAAGATCCGTTGACAAAGGGCATACCGCATGGTATGCTCTTTTTATATTTGTGCAAGGCACATTTCTTTGAAAAATTTCATGCCGATCGGCAAAAATTTCCTGATGTAGCAATGTAACACTGAAGTAAGAAACAGTACGGACAAAACAGAATAAAAAAGGAGGAATGCGTATGGAGCATGTGACAGCCTGTTATTGGCAAAAGGAAACACCTGCAGAGCTGTTTTTATCTTTGCAGCAACGAAAATACCGTAGGCTGGGGATTTCCGTGGTATGCGCCTGTATCTCGGACAACGGGGAACTGGTAAGAAGTCTGCAAAACAAAATGGAGGAGGAACTGGAAGGAGAGAATGTCTGGAGGCCGTTTCGGGAAGAAATATTGCAGGAGAAATGGATGGACATTATAAGGCAGCAAAAGCAGGATGACAGTTATGCGGGAATCTTATGCGTGGGGAGCAGAGTATTGTTTTTCAGTCACGGGAGAATGCGGATCTGTGGATGTTTTCAGAGATTCGGCAGGACACAATGGAGGACGATGCAGGAATCCTGCATGGCGGGAGAAGTGGAACCGGGGACGGCCATGTTGATGGCGGACAATGGGTTCCTGAATTTCTGTGAAGAGGAACTGACAGCATGTCTGCAACCGCAGATTGCAGGAAGACCGGATGTACGGGAACGCATGGAAGGCGCTGCAAGACGGCTGAAGGAACTGGGAGAAAAGGCGGAGAGACACGGAGGAACACACATGGGAGCGGTGTGGATCCTGCCGGTTATGGGAGGAAAAGGATGGAGCAGAGAATAACAGAAAATATGGGCAGATCACTAAAAGAACATGGCTATCTGGATCCGGTATTTGTGGGCAAGGGGAGTTTCGCAAAGGTTTACCGCGTCCGGGACGAAAAAAGGGACTTTCAGGCATGTAAGATATCGAAAGTTACAGAACAGTGGGAACAGGAGTGTCGTAATAGCAGAGAGATCTGTCATCCTCTGTTTCCGGCCTACAGAGAACACTGGACAGACGAGGAATGGGGGTATCTGGTCATGGAATTCTGGGATGGCTGTGACTTGCGGAAAATGCTGGACAGGAGGGGGAGACTGTCACCGGGACAGGCGGCCCGGATAGCTTTGCAGATTACAGAGGGATTGCAATATCTGCATGAACGGCCGCATCCGTTTCTCTACCGGGATCTGAAGCCGGAAAATATCCGCATCCGCGTGGATGGCAGAGCGGGGATTCTGGATCTGGGATGTCTGTGGAACCGGGAGCAGGACTGGTCGGGAGCGGGAAACCGAAGCTTCAGCGCTCCGGAGCAGTTCGTGCCGGGGGAGATTCCCGGGGAAGAGAGTGATGTCTATGCAGTGGGCAGACTGCTGGCAGATATGTTGGGAGATGACACAGACGGCACAGTCAGACAATCTGGGGGAATAAGGAGGCGTAATGCGGAAAAACGTTGCGGACGAAAAGACCAAAGACAGGAAAAATGGCTTCGCAAAGTGATCGCCATGGCAACCTGTGAAGAGCGTAAGGATCGTATCCCGGAGATCAAAATGCTGCGTACTCTTTTGATGGTGACGGATGATTCCGGGAGGGAGAGGAAACGTGCATGTAGGGCAGCTGATTTTTACTATGTCCGGAAGTTGTACTGCCCATAGTTGTACGTTCCGTGCTCGAACACAATCAAGAAATTTTACAAAAAAGTGCTTGCTGTTTTGGAGAGAAATGAGTATACTGTAACTAAAGGTTCAAAGAAGCGTATGAGGACCGGAAGCAATTAAATTTACATAGCAAAAAGGAGAAGAGTTATGCGTTTTTTTATTGACACTGCAAAAGTAGAAGACATTAAGAAAGCAAATGACATGGGGGTTATTTGCGGAGTAACTACCAATCCCTCCCTGATCGCAAAAGAGGGCAGAGATTTCGTAGAAGTGATCAAAGAGATTGCATCCATCGTGGACGGACCTATCAGCGGTGAGGTAAAGGCTACCACCGTAGATGCAGAGGGTATGATCAAAGAAGGAAGAGAGATTGCAGCGATCCATCCGAATATGGTCGTTAAGATCCCTATGACTGTAGAAGGTTTAAAAGCATGTAAGGTATTAAGCTCTGAGGGAATCAAGACCAATGTGACCCTGATCTTCTCTGCGAACCAGGCTCTGTTGGCTGCCCGCGCAGGTGCTACCTATGTATCTCCTTTCCTGGGCAGACTGGATGATATCAGCACCAGAGGTGTAGATCTGATCCGTGATATCGCTGATATTTTCGCAGTGACCGATCTGGATACCCAGATCATCGCAGCAAGCGTGCGTAATCCCATCCATGTAACCGATTGTGCACTGGCAGGTGCGGATATTGCTACCGTTCCTTACTCCGTTATCGAGCAGATGGTAAAGCATCCTCTGACTGATGCCGGTATCGCCAAGTTCCAGGCAGATTATAAGGCAGTCTTTGGTGAATAGTCTGTCAATGCATAGGCGGGACGACTGCTTGCAGTCAGGAACGCCTATGCATTAGACGGACAAACAGACATGAGCAAGTAGGGCGACAGCCCGGAATGCGAATGGCTGTAGCGGTTCGAGAGTGCGAAGCACGGAGAAGCGCGTGATTCACCAAAGAAGACGCACCGTGAGCAAGTAGGGCGACAGCCCGGAATGCGAATGGCTGTAGCGGTTCGAGAGTGCGAAGCACGGAGAAGCGCGTGATTCACCAAAGAAGACGCACCGTGAGCAAGTAGGGCGACAGCCCGGAATGCGAATGGCTGTAGCGGTTCGAGAGTGCGAAGCACGGAGAAGCGCGTGATTCACCAAAGAAGACGCACCGTGAGCAAGTAGGGCGACAGCCCGGAATGCGAATGGCTGTAGCGGTTCGAGAGTGC
>OHHS01000846.1_pt1 | contig 12971 bp, 12 predicted proteins | sample 1568161 | NCBI WGS metagenome assembly OHHS01 (sample SAMEA3879519, study PRJEB24766) | human gut metagenome | biome: human-associated habitat; feature: feces | place: USA | collected 1985/1987
GTCCCAGTTCATCGAAACGGGCTATGCCAAAAAAGTAATCGTCGTCGGCGCCGACAAGATGTCCTCGATCGTCGATTACAAGGACCGCAACACTTGTCCGATTTTCGGCGACGGCGCAGCGGCCGTATTGCTGGAACCCAACAAAGAAGGTTACGGCGTCATCGATGCGATCCTCCATTCGGACGGTTCGGGCGAACAACACCTCTATATGAAAGCAGGCGGCTCGCGCTATCCCGCTTCCGAAGAAACCGTGCGCAACAACTGGCACACGATCACCCAGGACGGGCCAGCCGTTTTCAAGGCAGCCGTATCGAACATGGCCAACGTATCGGAGGAGATGATGCAACGCCACCATCTGACCGCCCAGGACATCCGCTATCTGGTACCCCATCAGGCCAACTTGCGTATCATCGACGCGACGGCCAAACGTATGGGATTGGGACGCGAGAAATGTATGATCAATATCGACCGCAACGGTAACACGACCGCAGCGACGATTCCGCTTTGCCTGTATGAATACGAAGCGGCTCTCTGCAAAGGGGACAACCTGATTCTGGCGTCGTTCGGCGGCGGATATACGTGGGGTTCCATCTATGTAAAATGGGCTTACGACGGCGAAAACTGCTAATTTTTCAAACAAAATACTTTCAAACGATGCCCGACTTTAGTCGGGCATCGTTTATTGTTTTCCCCTATGTCGAGATCAAATAATCGTATAAAAAAATCTGCACGAAATAGACGTTATTTGCTTATATTTGCATAAAGTAAAAGCCTCCGGGCGATGGCCGGTTCCGCCTCGTTTTAGACTTGCACTATTTTTGCAGGGTAAAGCGATGACGAAGCAACGACAAAACCGGAGTCCGGGACTCTCCGACCGAAAAAGAGAAATGTTTCGCTCGACATTTTCGACGAACGACAGCTGCGGAAGAGTTCGCGGAAAATAACGGAAAAACAGGAAATTTAACAATTTAACAAAATAGTTATGATCAGCAAGAAACTACAAGACGCACTCAATGCGCAAATCAATGCCGAAATGTGGTCGGCATATCTCTATCTGTCTATGTCGGTCGAGGCGGAATCGAAAGGCCTCAAAGGTTTCGGCAACTGGTTCTTTATCCAATTCCGCGAGGAACAGGATCACGCCCGCATTCTGATGAACTATCTGCTCGCACGCGGCGGACAGGTTCTGCTGGCTCCGATCGCCGAAGTGAGAACATCGTGGGGAAGCCAGCTCGAGGCTTTCGAAGATACGCTGGCTCATGAAAAGAAGGTTACGGCAATGATCAACAACCTGTACGACATGGCTGTTACAGAGAAAGACCATGCAACGGCAAGTATGCTCAAATGGTTCATCGACGAACAGGTCGAGGAAGAAGAGAGCGCCACGACAATCATCGACTCGCTCAAGCTCGTTTCAGGAGATAAGATGGGTGTATTCATGCTCGACAAGGAGCTGGCGACTCGCACTTATACGCAGGCAGCGCCCCTGGCCGGCAAGGAGTAATCGCATTCATCCCCAAGAAAAGAGGATTGCTGAAAATTCAGCGATCCTCTTTTTTATGAAACCGCCGGTCTGCATCAAAAACGAAATTTATAATTAGGCCTCAATTTTGCAAGGATAAACAATACAACTTTAATTGTAAAAAATATGAAAAAAATCGTAGTATTGTTCGTCAGTATGTTGGTACTGGCCACAACAGCCTCGGCCGGCAACGATAAACCGATCCAAGTTTCGCAACTGCCCCAGACAGCACAGCAGTTCATCAAGAAATATTTCGGGGATCGAAAAGTGGCTTTTGCCAAAGAAGAATCCGATTTTCGGAAAAGCTATGAAATCGCGTTCAAAAACGGCGACAAGATCGAGTTCGACCGCAAGGGCGAGTGGACCGACATCGATTGCAAGTACAGCGCCGTTCCGACCGGAATCATCCCTGCACCGATCGCCAAGTACGTCGCCGACAACTATCCCGACAACAAGATCGTACAGATCGAAAGAGATACACGCAGCACCGAGGTAAAACTCGACAACAGAATGGAGATCAAGTTCGACAAACAGCATCGCGTGATCGAAATGGATTTTTAACCTCCCACAGGGAAAATGCCATTTCCTAAATTTAATCCGGCACTGCTGACAGTGTCGGATTTTTTATGCAAGTGCACATAACATCACCCTCCTACCTTAAAATCGATCCCGGCTTTCCGAGCCTGCGTATGCTGAAACTGCCGCCGAATCCGGTACAGACGTCCGTCCTTGAGCAGACGCGCCCCGGTCTGGTGAAAGCAAAAGGAAACATCGTGTTCCGCACACTGATCCCGCAGGGAGAGCACCCAGGCATAATCGCAAACACGCGCTTCGGGACCCGACTCGCCGCCGACAGATACCTGTTCGATTTCCGGTCCGAGATACGGGGCCAAATCTATGGGACCTATCAGCGGGGCGCAAACGATAATCTTGTGACGAATCGGCAACTTCTGGAAAATCGGCAGCCGATAATCGGCCATCCGCTGATTCTCCACCGTGCAACCGATCGTCACATGCTCGTACCCTGCACCCCAGTCCCCGGGCAGACACTCGGACAACCGGTCGATACGCTTGGTAAAAAACATAAAATGCAGGTCCCGCCGCAAACGGATCATCTCCCATGCCTCACGGCGCCAGACATCGGCCTCGGCAAGCAGAAAGTCCGATGTAAAACAGGTAAACACCATCTCCCCGGCCGGAATTTTCCACCGGCCGTCCCGACTTCGGCGCACGGGGAGGCTGAAGGCCGTCGTTTTCACAACGTGCCCGCCGTCCTTTTGCCAGGCAGCATCCTGGCGATAAACATAACACTCCCGGCAACCTTCGCTCACACGCTGACACCCGTGCCAAGGATTCCACGATACGGACATATGAATCACACCTCGGTTTCAAGTAAAACACGCATACCCGGCCAAATCCTCATACGGACAACCTCCGTTTGCAACTCCCCCGCTCCAAATCGGCCGGCCGCAGCCAACGACCGCTCCCGCAACAACAATAATCCGAAAAACAGAGGCTTCGTCACACGATTATTCCCTCCCCGTCCTTTAACAAGAATCGCAGCAAACCGAGTATCCTGTCATTCCCCGAAAAAGATCGGGCCGACAACCTCGGTCCCGCCTTCGCCGTAACGGGCAAACAATACGCAGGCATTTCCCCCGTCCGTAGTTCCAACCGGCAATTCGGATTCGCAAACGACTGCAACCCGCGAAACAGCCTGCGCCGGGAGCGATGCCGCTGCGATTTCTGCACATACAGCGATAGAACTGCCGGAAATTCATTCCCTGCCGGATTCCGACGAACGTTCCGCAGGCGAGGCAAGTACTTCGTTCATCGGAGCTTCATCGAGATAGCGCCGTTTGAAAAGATCCGCACAGAAAATAAAGATGGAGAGAAGCACCGGACCGAAGATTACCCCCATGAAACCGAAAAGCGACAAGCCGATAATCACGCCGAAAATCGTCACCAGAGGATGCGTGTCGGCCATCCGTTTCTGCAGGACGAAGCGGGCCAGGTTATCGACCTGCGTAATGACCACCACCCCATACGCCAAAAGCCCGACGGCTGCGCCCCAATGCCCGATCAGCCCCAGGTAAGCCGCCAAAGGCAGCCATACGAGCGCCGTTCCGAGCAGCGGAACGATCGTAGCGACACAAGTTACTACGCCCCAAAACAGCGCCCACGGCACACCGCACAACCAATAGCCGACCAGAGCGACCGCCCCCTGTATGACCGCGAGCAAGGGAATGCCGATTGCATTCGAACGGACGATCATCACCACTTCGCGCGTAAACTCCTGAGTAACCGTCCGGTTAAAAGGGATGAACTTGCGTAGATAGCTCTCCATCTCCCGACCGCCGATCAACATAAAATAGAGAACGAACAGCAGCACCACCACATTGACCGCAAAGCTGCCGATGCTCTGCAATACCCACTGCCCGGCCCGAGGCAGCAGCTCCACCAGTTTGGCGATATTATCCCCGTCCAGCAAGTTATAGCCGATCCGCTCTCGAATCAGCTCCGCCAGGTTCCGAATGGGCTGAATAACAGTCGAGGGATCGAGGGTCACATCCTGCAATTTAGCGACAAGCAACCACACGAGCAGAGACAGCGGAATCAGAAAACAGACGATGGCTTCACCGATCAGCAGCGAAGCGGCCAGGCTACGCCGCAATTTATGGCGGATCGTCAGCGCCCGCATCTGCCCGCGCAGCAGTACATAAATCGTAAGGGCTCCCAACAGGCCGCCCAGAAAGGGAATCAGTTCTACAAAAATAACCGTACCCAGCCCCAGAAGAATGACATAGAGCGAATAGCGCCAATATTTCTCCCGGATATTTTGTTTTTGGATTCTTTGATTCATAACCAAGTCTATCTATTCTCGACGCAACAAGATATATGCCGTTCGCCGTGCCGCACGCAAGTTCCGGCAGCCGACAGCCTCAAAACCACGAAAGCACTCCCTGCAAAGCAGCCACAATCGCCACGTAACGGAGCAATTTGCCGACGAACATCGCAACGGCCGTAATCCAGACATTGCTGCGCATCAGGCCGAGTACGATGGCGACGGCTTCGCCGACATAGGGCAGAAAGGTGAAAAAAGCGAACCCGGTCGATTTTCGCCGGCTCGACCCGCAGGTAACGGGTAATCCAGTCCCGCTTGCCCAAATGCCCGATCCAATAGCAGGTCATACCGCCGAGCGTATTCCCCGAAGCGGCAGCGAACAGACAGAGCAAAGGGTCGAGCCCCATCCGCACCAGAATCACCAGCACGACCTCGGAACTGAACGGCAGGATACTCCCGGCGACGAAAGCCGAGAGAAAAAGACCGACATAACCCCAGTCGGTAAAAAATTGCGTCAGCGAAGCGATAAATTCTTCCATGCCTTCGGATTCCACCCGTTACCGAACCGATTTCGGATCGAAAAATAAAAATGTTTCGCCCGCCCCTATCGTTTTTCTTTCCGCACACGATTCCAAAATTTTTCGCTTGGTATGTTTTATGCACATACGAAAGATGGTTAATAACGAGTTAAAAAATAAAAAGTGGTATTATTTCCCGTCGCGCAGGCTCGCAGTCGCTTTGTCGTTACAAGGCTGGCGAAAAGCAGGTGCGACGGTTTTTTTCACCGCAGGCTTCACGCTTCTCGCCCATGTTCCCGATCCAGGCGAATCAGCATTTTCTTATGCGGAATGCCCGCTTCCAGGTATTCGTCCGATACGACCTCGAATCCGAATGATTCGTAAAAGGGTATCAAATAGCTTTGGGCCGAAATGCGGATCGCTTCCGCCCGCCACTCCCGAACCATGTAGCCGATAGCTCGGCTCACCATCTCCCGGCATATTCCCCGACGGCGGTACGTTCGGGCAACGCAAACGCGTCCGATCGACGGTTCGGCATAAGCAATCCCACGCGGAATCATCCGCAGAAATCCGACCGTCTGCCCCTCACACTCGGCCCACAGGAAGAGAGAAAAGGGATCCTTCTCATCGGCATCGAGCGTCGTGACATGCTGCTCGAGGTAGAAGACCCGTTCGCGCAGCGAAGCTGCCGCATGCAGCTCCCCCACCGAAAGTTCCGCAAAAGGTTTTATGTGATAAACAATCTCCATATCGTGTAAAAACAGCCGCTATCGAAGACAAAAATACAAATAAGCCGAATGCAAAAGCAAATTTATTTGCATTTTGCCGAGGCGAAGTATCTAAGACGAAGTCAAAATACGAAAAAGCCGGGGCAAACACAACCGGAATCCGATTTTATCCAGGCGAAGTCAAAGATAGTGAAAGGCGAGAGAAAACGGGAACTTGTTCCCTGTTTTCCGAGGCGCATCCTATCTAAGACTATGTCAAAGATAGGAAAAGAAGAGAGGAATCGTGCGGGCTTGCACGCACAGATTGCCGAACCGCATCCTATCTTCTGCAAAGATACGGATAAGCGAGGGCAAAGCGCCCCCATTCGTATCTTACCGAACGAAAGTATCTTAGGCTTCGTCCAAGATGCGAACGAACCGAACGCAAAAGCAAATAAATTTGTGTTTTGCCGGAACAAAATATCCACAACAAAATTAAAGATACGAAAAGCGGCAAGCCCCTATGGAAATAAACGGGACGCTGTTCCAAGAAGTCGGACCAAAGCACCTGTTCAAGTCTTGCGTGAATCCGGAGGTGCGATCTGTCCACGACAGAAAGACTTCCGCGACAAAGCGCGACGCAGAAAAATCCGCTACAGCCGGCTTCCTTCGATTTTCAGCCTCGCGGCTATCTCTTCACCGCAGCGAGCGCCTTGTCATAATCGGGCTCCTGCGTGATCTCGGGCACCAATTCGGTATAGACGACTTTGCCGTCCCCGTCGATGACCACCACCGAACGAGCCAGCAACCCTTTCAACGGGCCGTCGGTCATCAGCACGCCGTAGCTCTCATCGAACGAGGTTTTCCGGAAATCCGACACGGGAACGACATTCTCGATTCCCTCGACCGTGCAAAAACGCGCATGAGCGAAAGGCAGGTCTTTCGAAACGGCCAGCACGACCGTTCCCGGCAGCTCCGCCGCGAGTTTGTTGAACTTACGCACCGACGCGGCGCAAACGCCCGTATCGAGGCTCGGAAAAATATTCAGGATCACCTGCTTTCCACGCAAATCCTTCAGAGAAAGGGTGGAAAGATCGGTCTTGACCAATTCGAAATCGGGAGCCGCAGCTCCTGCCTTGACAAATTCACCGGCAATCTGCACCGGCTGTCCTTTGAACTTCGTTATCGACATATCGTTGTTTCTTTTTAATTATTAAACCAAACCCGGCGAAATCTTCATCCGCCCGGGGATTTAGGAGAGATGCAAAAACCGGTCCGCATTTCCCTACAATCGAAACGAAGATACAAATTTTTCCCGAAAAAGGCAAAATTCTTTGCGAAAAACCACGAAACGAAGCGGAATAACGACCTGCCCGGATAATTTCAGCCGTTTCACGACCGATTCCCGAAACACCCCGAGCAGCGACCGGGACACCGTCTGCACGCAAAAATCACCCCGACGTCGCTCCTCCCCCGACAACCTGGACAGCCGGGAGGAAGCCCGCCAACAGTCAAAAGGAAAGAGGAAGGGAAGGCAAAACGACCCAATCCCCAATCGCCGAAACGACCTGCCCGGAAACTTCTGCCCGGATCAGCTACAAAATGCGATAGGCTCCAAACGTCCCCGAACAAAGGTATCCCGGCAAGAGTTCGTCGAACCTTCCGGAGCGCCCCACAGCCCCTGCCATGAACAGATAGCCCAATATCCGGCAGACCTTGTCTTCTAAAAATAACACTAACAGAAATCGTCCTGCCTGCCTTCTTCAGCAGGCACAAAAAAACGGAAAGGAGTCTTCTCGACTGCTTTCCGCCTTCGGAGGTTACCCTCCTAAACTACTAACCCAAACTTAAATAAATGAAGAAACCTCGCCGGAATCAGGCTATTGCTCCGACCCGGCTCCTTCAGAAAAACAAAACACGTGCCAAAAAACCGTACCGGTACGAACGGATTCCCGCACGCGTTCAAATGTTTTAAACGAAATTTCCTCGCATTAAACGACTTAATACTTTTGATGTATAAATAAAATACTAAAATCCTCGTTTAGAACAAACCGAAGCATCGAAAAAATCCTACTTTTTCACATCCTACGTAAAACCAATGCCATCACATTCATTCCTCCGCAGATCCTCTTCTCAAAGAACACCTTCTCGTAAAACCAGCAATAAAAAAGCCACTCAAAAAATTGAGTGGCTTTCATCCGATTTTCGATTTTGTGGGAGCTGAGGGATTCGAACCCCCGACCCTCTGCTTGTAAGGCAGACGCTCTGAACCAGCTGAGCTAAGCTCCCGTTAAAAATGGCTCGGGACTGCAAAGGTAACCATTATTTTCTTTCCTCCAAATTTTTCAAAAAATTCACAAGAAGAAAATTTCCGCACCACTCTCTCAAACTACCTTTCGCAACCTTCGCGCATCGCGTCCGTTTCCCATTCGGGATTCAACGCGATGCAAATATAAGGATTTTCTCCGAAACAACGCACAACAACCGTTATTTTTTAACGAACCTACTAAAATACAACCAGATCATCTCCTATTTCAACTCTTTCTACGATTACTATTACTCCTTTCAATCGTTCTTTTCTTTTAAGATCTCGTTCATCCAACCCGACAAAATCGATCGGACATGCGCACAATGCTTGTTCCGACAAATAATTTTTACTTCAACGGTCCAAATAGATAAGCCTCGGGAATCAGAAGGTTTCCGGGCATGCTCATAGTTACGAGCTAAGTTAAAGACTGATAAACCCGGTTCTTGCCCATAATGCAAGAAATAGAACAATAATAGTAATAAAACAGAACATCAAAATATAATTATTGAACGGGGAAATCCAATCCGACTCTTTCGACTTTCTTATTCCTTATATTTTATGAAATTCTCCTTTTTCGTATAAGTATTCTCCCGGAGCTAAATTAGCAACTTGATTTATAAAATCCGTGAAATTGCAAAAGAAAGACCTGATGCTATGACTATTACTTCCTCCCGACTTTATGTAATAGATAGCATGAAATCAAAACATATTTTTCGAACGTGATTATGTACTTTAGGAACCTCTTTGAGAACCGAGCTTCCTAAGTCCCCTCCCAAGGAGGGAATTCAGGGGAACGTCGGTATTACAGACACGGCCCGGGCCGCGAATAAGCATCCTGCGGATTCGATGCTGCGACCATCGGATAAAGGGGCATTGAAAAATATAATTGACTTCGGCAGAATAAAACAAACAAGTTTGTTTATTCTGCCCTCATTTTTACTACCTTTGTAAAACGACATGAGAAAAATCACCGATAAACTGCGGCGGATCAATCCGTTTGCCAGGAAAAACGACGGTCCGCTGCCCCGGCCGCTACCGGGCGACCCGTCGCTGCGAGTCGTGAAGGTCTTCGTCGAAGGTTATGAGGACGTGGCTTTCTGGCGGGGCGTCTTCGACTGTTTCTCCAATCCTTACCTCTATTTCGAAATATCGGTGCCGACCCGCAAAGACCTGCCCAAAGGTAAGAAGGTGCTGATGTCGATGATTCCCGAATCGTCGGAGAGAATGTTGCTTTGCGTGGATTCGGATTTCGATTTCCTGTTCAACGGAGCGACAGAGCAATCGCGCCTGATCCGCGACTCACGGTATATGTTCCATACTTACACCTATGCCACGGAGAATTACCTCTGCTATGCTCCCTCGCTGCACAACGTCTGCGTCAAGGCGACCAAGAACGATACCCGAATCTTCGATTTCGAACGCTTCATGGCCGACTATTCCCGCACGATTTACCGTCTTTTTCTCTGGTATGCCTATTCGGCGAAGCTGTCGGACGAGCATGTGTTCACTCTTGTCGATTTCAAGTCTTCGGTAAGGCTCAACTACCTCGATTTGGAGGATAACGGGGCCCGGACGATCGCCTGGTTACAGCGCAATGTCGCCCGCCGCGAGCAAACGCTCGCCAGCAAGCATCCCAAACAGGCGGCGGAGTTGGACGATTTCGCCGCACAACTCGGTCGGCTCGGGGTAACGCCCGAAACGACCTATCTCTATATGCACGGGCACACGTTGATGGACAACGTGGTGATGGTGCTACTGGAAACCGTATGCGAAAAACTGCGTCAGATGACTGCGGCGCGAATCACTGCCTCGAAAAAGGAGGGCGTGGCGCTGAAAAACGAAATGAGCAATTACACCAATACCCAGCGATCGATCCGGGACGTGCTGCTCGACAACGAGAATTATCAGGACTGCCCTCTTTTCAAACGGCTCTACCGGGACATCGAGCGGTATATGGTACGTACGATCTGGCGGATGAAACAGCAGGGCGAGGTTCCTGCCTCCGAAACGATTTTTTCGATCGTCCGCGGCTTTCGGCGACGGTAAACGTGCGTTCGGGCACTACCAAAATGCCAAAAATTAAAACGGGCTGCCTAACAAGTCCGATTCTAACATTTTCACCTCTGTCAGAATGCACTCTGACAGGGGGGGGGCTTTCAATTTCACGGATTTGTTAGACAATCTTTAATTAATCTTTCACATTGTAATAAAATGGATAATCTTGTAGTTCTATTTTTGCTTGTTTTTTTGAAATTTTTACAAGAGGAAGTTCATTAATCCCATCTTTCATGATGGGATATAGTTTATTCCCCCGAACAAGGTAGCGATCTCTATTATCATCTGTACATATAGCAATCAATTTTGTCGCAGATTAACAAAAAAAACGTTAAATTTGCGCTAAAGATTGATTGACAGCGTTATGGAAAAATCGAAAAGAGTAGTCGGTTACGCCCGTGTTTCGACGGAGGCACAAGACATTACCCGTCAAATTGAACTTATTACGGCCTATTGTAGCGACCGAAATTATCATCTAATCAAAATCATTCAAGAGAAAATTTCGGGAGCCAGAAAGGACAGGAAAAGTCTAAATGAACTTTTAGATGTGGACGATGCGGTCGCCGATATGATTATCGTGTCGGAACTCTCCCGTTTATCGCGTGAAGATGATATTTTATCCGTTCTTTCAACGATAAACGAACTTTTGAAACAAGGTGTCGATATTCTGTTTTTGGATAAGCAAGACCGCATTTATAAGGCTGGAACTATTTTATCCCTTTACGACATCATTACGCTGTCAGTAGAAGCCAAAGCAAGTGCCGACGAACGCTACAAGATTGCAGGTCGGATGCAGACGGGTTTACGCTCCAAACTGGCCGAGTTTAGCAATATGTTTGCAGGCGGTACGGTTCCTTTCGGCTACAAAGTCATTCACAATCCCGATTACAAACTGAACCAAACGCCTAAAAACCTGCTTGTCGTCGATGCCAAAGAAGCCGAAGCGGTAAAATACCTTTTTCAGCAGCTAATCGACGGCAATACGATACGGCAGACTGTAAGGGTTTACAATAAATTATACCCTTACAAACTCTCTTATTCGGGCATCTGCCGCATTATCCGCAATCCCAAATACAAAGGGGAGATATACCGACGGGGAAAATTGTACGGCCAAATTCCCGAACTGCAAATCATCACGCCCGAAGATTTCGACAAGGCCAACAAACAGATGCGTGAAAACAGCCTGTTTCAAAGCAATGCTCCGAAATACTATAATCCGCTGAAAGGTTTGCTGTTTTGCCCGTGTGGATGCGGTCTTTACATGAAACCCAACCACAACAGCTATCTAATCTATCGTTGTTCAAGTGCTTATAACGACAAACAGAAATGCGAAAATTACGGCGTCAAATGCGCTTATATCCTATCGTCCGTTTGGACTTGTGTAAAGGAAACCTTGCACACCGAGGAATACAAGCGTTTCAATACCCAGCGGGCAAATGAATTGCAGGGGATAAACAAGCAGATTCGGGAAACAATCACCCGAAAAGTCAATAGCGTCGATGAACTGAAAACGCAATCGGCATCGTTGATTGCCAAAATCAAGAAACTGAATAATGATGACCTTATTAATGAATTGGAAACCGATTATAATGTGCTTTGCAAACAAATCAAGCAAACCGAGCAGGAAATTTCCGAACTGAACGGACAGATAGCCGAAAACGATGCCGAAATAAAACGGAACGTGGAGCAGAAAGATTTTAGCAAGATGGAGCAGTCGGCCTTATACAAGGAAAAATTGCAAAAGGCCGTCTATCATTCCCTCTCTGCCATGCGTGGCATTTTGGAAATAGTCTTTAAGAACGGCATGACACGTTACGTGCTGATTAAAAAGCACCGAAACGGCGGAACCTACCTTTTGCCCGATACGTTCAAAGGCGACATGGAGCGTAAACAAATTATCGTTCCGTCCTTACGAACCGACAAGGATAATCCCTATTCAGCCCAGCCGATGAATTTGCGCTACACGTTCGACGAATTTTTCAAAGCTATGCCCGTCGAAGAATACGAGATCCCGATAACGGAATGAAAAAAGAGGGCGATTGCTATAATGGCAATCGTCCCCTTTTCGGTTCGGCTAAACGACCGAACAATTAAAGATGTTCCCGTAACAGATCAAGGATTACTTGTTCTTGTGTCTGCGTAGAGGTTTTGCGGGCATTTTGGATTTTATCCGCCTGCCATTGGGCAAGTTTTTTTAATTTCTCCTCTATTTCAAGCGTGTAGGCCGCAGCATCTTCGGCTACATTGTAACCGTCTTGGATGAATGAAATCAAATACTTTTTAGCGAGGAATTTAGCCGTGAATTTTTCACTTGCCGCTTCAAACCATTTGCGGCTCTTGGCACACCACCCGTCAGCCTCTTGCAGACATTGGGGCATTTCACGGGTTTTAAGACTTGCCACCAAATCTTTGGCTTTGAGTTTGTTGTTGCCACACGCCCAAAGCGAGATTGTCGAAAGCGGGAAATTGCGTCGTTGCAATTCCATAGCAAAATCAAAGGCCGCATTTGTTTCCTTAATGGCCATTGCGGGGGCTGCCATGTAGTCGGAACCTTTCCACGTTTTCGTGCAAATGTTCATTTCGGCAATGAGTAATGCAATGGCAATCTTTTTATTCAGCGGTTCAATGACTACTAAATCTTCAAGCGGCAAGCCTAATTCAAGGTAGGCTTTCAGACGGTGCTGACCGTCCAAAACAGCGTAATAATCCTTTGCATGTTCATCGGCAATATCGTTGCCGTCCAAATCGGTCAGATGACCGTTTGATTTTATGACCTCTTCACCGTTCACCGCCGTAATGGGACACAATATCCCATGCTCGGAAATAGAATCCTTTTTTACTTTAATTGCTTTTTCGTCGGTAGGACGATTACCTTTAATAAACGCGAATTTATTCGCATCCGAAACGTTCAGAACATTCAACTTATTCATCGTGTTTTGTACTCCTTTTACAGAGGGGCTTAAATTAGGGACAGTCGCGAAATAGGCTTAAAATTATAACAAATTGATTGTCAATG
>OHHS01000869.1_pt1 | contig 12755 bp, 9 predicted proteins | sample 1568161 | NCBI WGS metagenome assembly OHHS01 (sample SAMEA3879519, study PRJEB24766) | human gut metagenome | biome: human-associated habitat; feature: feces | place: USA | collected 1985/1987
TACAAAAGTAATATCACATTTTTAGAATGAAAGGGGGAGTTTATCGAATGCTTACCTTTGACGGGGAATAGCCGAAGAGGATGCCTTTGGCTTCGACGGCCCTAAAGTCCTTTGAATGCCTGCAATGGGACACCTGGTCCAGATGGCTCACCAGGCAGGGATAGGACTCGCCGCTTCCCTTGGTTACATACAGGTTCCCGAAGCTGTCCTTTTCCAGGCTGATTTCTCCGGGAAGCCCGTTGATGTAGGAACAGAGGAAGCGGACCATCTTCTGTTCCTTTCCGCTCGGACTGTATATGCTATACAGCTTCTTCAACAGTTGCGTATTCATGTTCTTCTTCATAAGCGTTCGTATCATCGGAATAATTCAGTGGAAGGCCGGTTTCCGGATCCAGCAGGTCGTAGTATTCATCATCGAAACAGCCCGCCTGCCCGTTATCCAGCAGACTTTCCACGGTATCCACATGGATGGTCTGGGATTGGTAAGCTTCTTCCTGCGGGTTCCACATATGGATTTCCGTCAGTTCGTCCGCATCTTCAAACCAGGCCTTGTCATATTCGGAGTAATGCCAGTAGTTTTCCTTGTGGCTGCTTTCGGCATCCTCCCGGCATTGTTCGCAGCAATAGTATTCTTCGGTGATTTCCGAGTAGACGGAGTGGTCTGTCAGGCAGTAGCCTTCGCACCAGTCACAGCAGACCGTATCATCGTGATGGTAATAATCACCGCAGGAGGATATGTAGTTGAAATCCTCCAGGTCGTCCACATCCACTTCGATTTCCCGTCCCTGCATGTAGCAGATCCGGGTTTCCGTGCAGTAGCGCTGGTGGTATTCATCCCATGCCTCGTCGCTTTCGTCGTCATCGCCGTTCAGGTTCCGGTCGGTCGTGTCCAGCAGGTAGTCATCTTCCGAATGCTTGTAGTTGTAGGCCTTCCTTTCATCGTAGTCGTACCACTTGAAGGAATCCTGATAGGAAAGCGTATTGTCCATGCCCAGGTCGCAGTCTATCTCAAACCGGCGGTCAAAAAGCGAACTTCCGTCAATGCCGACAAATGCGTTCGCTTCATGGCAGGACGCCCCCACAATCTTGTATCCGTCGATGCGGTTTTCCTGGATCAGCTTGTTGACCAGCATGTATTTCAGCATCTCGTCCTCACCGGTGGTATACTGGCGCTCCAGCAGCCTCCACCGTCTGTTGTCCTGGTCGGTCACTTCGGTGAACAGGACAGCCCTTGCTACAATCTTTCCTTCCTCGTCCTTGAGATAGGCCGCTTTGGCCTTCACCGAGTCCAGATAGAAGAAATGTCTGTCCTTGTCCGTCATGCAGGAGTTGAAGTCTCCCTTGCACCGGTAGCTGTCATAGATGGCCTCGAAGTTGTTGTCCACATGCAGCTCCATATTGGACGTACAGCCCAGGGTGAACGTGTACCACTGCTTGGTGAACACGTCCCCGCACAGCCAGTTCACGACACTCGGGGAAAGGACCTTTCCTACGGAGGTCTCCAGCATGACGGCTCTCAGGAACTTGGCCGACTTCATCTTGAACACCCTGCTGCGTTCCATATTGACATAGCGGATGGAACCGTAGTCACCGTCTTCACAGATACCGCGAGATTCATCCGTGCGGAACTGCCCGGACCAGTAGGTGCATCCGATCAGCTCCACCTTGTGGGGAAGCGAATCATCTCGCTTGCCGGAACTGCATACGGCATCGGTGACAGACTGCTGCAGTTGAGCCATGTCCTTGATGTCAAGCAAGGTGAAATCATTCCTTTCCCGGCAATATTTCAGCAGGGCTGCATTCTTCAGATGGCTGAGCAGGATCTTGTTCTTTCTGACCTCTGCGCCGTTGCTTCTTTTTTCCACTGCGAAAATTTCCTTGAACTCTTCGTAGTTCCTGAACCGATAGTACAACATAGGCTAAAGGGTTGTGACGTTAATGACTGGGTTATTTCCAAATGGCGGAATTGACCGGTCCGCCTGTTCTTCCCTGCCGGTATAGGCACATCCGCTTTCCGGTACGTATTCCGGAAAACCTTTCCAAGACTGGTATCTTTTCATGATTCTTGATGGATTAAATTTGACATGACCGGCTCCTTGGAGCGCGGTATTCCTGTTTCTTACATGCCCCGTCCTGTTTTTTGCCTTGTCCAAAGCAAGGCTTGGCGGAAAAAATACCGGAACGGAGTGAGGATGATTTTTTCCTGCCAACCAGCCCGCAAGGGCCGCCTTGCCTGCGACAAGGCAAAAAGCTATCTTTGCAGGGAAGAATCAGGAATATCTGCGGATGGATACTTGAAGAACCGCTGTCTGTTTGAGGGAATAAAAAAACGGGAATAACCTTGGATGGCTACTCCCGTTGTTGAGGTGAGGGTGGTTTTTACCGTTATGGATGGGTTGGCAATGCAAATTTGTCCTGTAAGGTCTGCATTTCAAATGCGATGGTGGAATTCATGATTTTTGCATAGATTCGGGTGGTACGTATATCCGTATGCCCCAGCATCTTGGCAATGGACTCCAATGAAACCTTGTTCGCTATGGCCAAGGAAGCGAATGTATGGCGTGCGATATGTGTGGACAGTTTCTTCTTGATGTGACAGATGTCGGCTATTTCTTTCAGGTACCCGTTCATGCGCTGGTTGGAAGGGACCGGCAGCAGGAATCCCCTTTCAGAGTAGCCCGGTCTCGACTTGTATTTTTCCAGAATCAGTCGGGGGATATCCAGAAGGGGGATGTCGCACATGTTGTCCGTTTTTTCCCTGGCCTTGCGGATCCACCAACGTCCGTCGTCAGCCTGCACGATGTGTTCAGCCTTCAGGTGCTTTACATCCGTAAAGGCGAGTCCGGTGAAAGAACAGAAGATGAAAATGTCCCGTACGGTTTGCAGACGCTCGATGTCGATGTCTTTGGCAATAATGCGGCGAAGTTCAGATTCATTCAGAAAGTCCCGGTTGGTCTTGGTCTGCTTGAAATGGATGTCGGCAAACGGGTCTTCATTGATCCACTTTTTCAGAATGGCGGTCTTGGTGATTTTTTTCAGGTTCTTCAGGTATTTGACCGTAGCATTTTGGGCACATCCCTTTTGGGTCTTGATGAAATGTTCGAATTTGGTGATGAACTCATAATTGATGGATTTGAGAGGAATGTCGGCGCAGTTGTACTGTTCGCGCATGAATTCCACCAGGTAACGGACCGTCCGTTCATAACGCAGTACCGTCCCTTTTGCATATTCCTTGTCCATCAGTTCCCGGTACTCCTGATTATGCTCATTGAATGTTTCAATCAGCATTTTGGGTGAGTCATACCCTCCATAGAAGATGTTCTTGATGGTTACGGCAGTAATGGGCTTGCCGTCCGCCTCCAGTTGTCGGTGTATTTGGAAAACCCTGTTTCTAACCGTTTCAAGATAGAGGTTGATTTCCTGGTGTTTCCTGTCCTTTCCGACAGCACATCCTTTCAAGTGGTTCCATTTGTCCGGTTCCACACTCCGTTTGACTTGTACTTCAGCGCGTTTGCTGTTCACTGTAATACGCATACAGATGGGTGCCTCTCCATTTTTTAGAAGCTTGGATTTCTTGATGAAGAACAGCACCGAAAATGAGTTGTTTTGCATGGCCATACTCTTTGTTTTTGACGTTGTAAAATTACTGTTTTTAACGCGAGTTGGATTTATGCAAAATACAGATATTCAATGAAATAGAACCTAAAAAGGTGGACTTTTTTAGACCGGAAATCAAGTCCACCTTTTCGTCCACCTCGTAAATGCCGTAAAGTGCCTCAATTTGCCGTTTTGTAGAAAAGAAAAACCGCTGACAATGTTTGATTATCAGCGGTTTACGTTAAATTGCTTTTTGTTTGAGTGATCCGCTTGGGGCTCGAACCCAAGACCCCAACATTAAAAGTGTTGTGCTCTACCTGCTGAGCTAGCGAATCAATCCTTTGTTATTGCTATTCTTCCGAATTGCGAGTGCAAAGGTAGACGTTTTAGATGAAATATGCAAATATATTACTTGATTTTTTTGAATTATTTTTCGTTAGAATTCTCTTTGTGCTGAAAATCAGAGTGTTCTATCCCTCCGGAAAATTCTTTTTCTTTTATTCGTATGTATCTTTGATAGTAAGAAAGCATCAAGCTGGTACAAGGCAAAGCGATAATCATACCTACAATTCCCATTAATGCCCCCCAGACGGAGAGGGATAATAAAATGATAGCAGGATTCAATCCTGTGATTTTTCCCATAACTTTCGGTACAATCAGACCGTCTTGTATAATTTGTACGATGCAGAACACAAGGAAGGCGCAAAATAATATCCACCAGAAATTCTCTCCTGTATCCGCAGCCTTCAGTAAGGCTAATAAGACTGTGGGAATAAAAGCGATAAGCTGAAGGTAGGGAACCATATTGAGAAGCCCGATAAACAATCCGAAACCGATGGCTAACGGGAAATCAATAATAAGAAACCCTATGCTGAACAGAATCCCTACACAAAAAGCGACAAACGCCTGCCCGCGGAAATATTTGTTCATGCCGTCCTGTACATCCGTGACAATATGTACTGTCATTTCACGGTGTCTGGCAGGGATCAGTTTTATCCATCCCCGTGCAATGGCTTCATAATCTAATAGAATGAAGAAAGTGTACAGCAGGATGATGAATGAGGTGAATACACTGAATACAATATTGACAGATTGGGTCAGCAATGCCCATACTTGGGGAAGAACATTACGCATGGTATTCGCAAAATTGCTTTCGTTCAGCGCTTCGTGTATTTTCAACATATCTATGTGCTCTTTTATGAAATTGGCCACTGTGCCGGGAATGGCTGCTTGCTTGGATCCTTCGATAAAATAGGCGGTGAGCAATTCTTTCAGTTTGCCGAATTCTTCAATGATTGGTGGTACAAGTCCTACAAATGCTAAAGTGATAATGGACAGTAATACCAGCAAAACAACCAATATGGAGATTACCCGGTTCCTCAGACGCAATTTGTTCTGAAAGAAAATGACCATCGGATAGGTAAGATAGGCTATCAGCCATGCTATGAAGAAAGGAAGCAGCACTCCGCTGAGTCGGTTGACCAGATATAGAATGCCGATAATGACCATCGCTGTCAATATTCCGCGGATAAAACTATCGAATGTTATTTTTTTCTGTATCATAAAGTGTGTGTTATTTATTTTCAGTTTCCTCTTTCAAAGCTTCCATATAGCAGGTCCGGCAAAGAGGTTCATAGTCTGCCTTTTCCCCTAATAGGACCCGTTTTTCGCTTTTGGTGATTCGGTGGGTGGCATAGGCCAAGTTCCCACATTTCACACAAATGGCATGAACTTTGGTTACTTCGTCTGCAATAGCCAGCAAGGCAGGTATAGGTCCGAAAGGAACTCTCCTGAAATCCATGTCCAATCCGGCGACGATGACTCTTATCCCGTTGTCAGCCAGCTTGTTGCAGACATCAACCAAACCTTCGTCAAAAAATTGCGCTTCGTCTATACCCACTACATCCTTGTCTGAGGAGAAAAGCAAGATGCTGGCAGAAGAATCAATAGGGGTGGAGGCAATAGAGTTGCTGTCATGTGATACAACTTCTTCTTCCGAATAGCGTGTATCTATGGCCGGTTTGAATATTTCAACCCGTTGACGGGCAAACTTCGCTCTTTTCAAACGGCGGATTAGTTCCTCGGTTTTACCTGAGAACATTGAGCCGCATATTACTTCTATTCTTCCTCTTCTACGTGTTTCCTGGATGTGGTCTTCTGAAAAAACTACCATAATTTAGTTATAACAATTAGATTAATTCTGAGTGCAAATGTACGACTTGTACCCCGAAAAAGGATTATTTTCACTTGGAAATTTATTAATAAAAGATATAATGTTAAACAAAAGTGCAACATCTGTTAAATAATTGGGACAATTAACTTTATGCATTTAAATTCTTTCTACATTTGTTCCAGTATAACAGAATGCAATTGTTTTATGGGAAAACTGTATGTCGTACCTACTCCAGTAGGAAATTTAGAGGATATGACTTTCCGTGCCATCCGTGTGTTGAAAGAGGCTGATTTGATATTGGCGGAAGACACGCGTACTTCGGGTATTCTTTTGAAACATTTTGAAATTAAAAACGCCATGCAGTCTCATCATAAGTTTAATGAGCATAAAACAGTGGAAGGTATTGTGAATCGCATCAAAGTGGGCGAAACTGTTGCTTTAATATCTGATGCCGGAACTCCTGGTATTTCTGATCCCGGATTTTTAATAGTGCGTGAGTGTGTGAAGAGTGGCATTGAGGTGCAATGTTTGCCTGGAGCTACTGCTTTTGTACCTGCGCTGGTGGCGTCGGGATTGCCTGATGAACGTTTCTGCTTTGAAGGATTCCTGCCACAAAAAAAAGGAAGAGTGACCCGTTTGACCTCTTTGCAAGAAGAAAAACGGACGATGATATTTTATGAATCGCCCTACCGTTTGGTGAAAACCTTAACTCAATTTGCCGAGTTTTTCGGTGCCGAAAGGCCTGTTTCCGTATGTCGTGAGATTTCAAAAATTCACGAAGAAAGTGTTCGGGGCACATTAACTGAAGTTATAGCGCATTTCACTCAAAACGAGCCGCGAGGTGAAATCGTAATCGTACTCGGTGGGAAAGAGGACTAAAAATGAATAAACTTAAAATGTAAAGCAAATGAAAAAACTAGTATTTTTATCGTTGTTATCTGTGGCTTTATTGACTTCATGCGGTAATGGAGCTCAGAAAGATGCCTTGAAGGCTCAAAATGATTCTTTGATGGTGGAACTGTCAAACAGAAATGCTGAATTGGACGATATCATGGGTGCTTTCAATGAAGTACAGGAAGGTTTTCGTCAGATAAATGAAGCTGAGAATCGTGTAGACTTACAGAGTGGTTCTATTCGTGAGAATAGTGCTGATAAGATAAAAGAAGATATTCGCTTCATCAGTGAAAAATTACAGTCAAACCGTGAGCAGATTGCGAAACTGGAGAAGCAATTGAAGAATAGTCAGTATAATTCCGCTCAGTTGAAGAAAGCTGTAGCCAACCTGACGAAGGAGTTGGAAGCTAAACAGCAGCAGATTGAGACTTTGCAGGCTGAATTGGCTTCAAAAAATATTCGTATCGCTGAGCTGGACGATGCTGTGGCCGGTTTAAGCCAGAATGTAAGTGAACTGACCGCTGAAAATGAGGCGAAGGCTGCAACTGTAGCCAGCCAGGATAAAGCTTTGAATGCTGCCTGGTTTGTTTTTGGTACAAAATCTGAATTGAAGGACCAGAAAATTCTTGAAAAAGGTGATGTCCTGAAAAGTGCGGATTTTAATAAGGATTATTTTACTCAGATTGATATTCGTACTGATAAGGAAATCAAGTTGTATTCTAAACGCGCCGAATTGCTGACTACACATCCGGCTGGTTCATATGAACTGGTGAAAGATGCGAAAGGCCAGCTGACTTTGAAGATTACAAATCCTACTGAATTCTGGAGCGTATCACGCTATCTTGTTATTCAGGTGAAATAAGGAATTTAAATTATTGTTCTGTGAAAGGGTTGTGCCGTGAGTGACGCAACCCTTTTTTAATCTGCTTTATGTTGTATGTATAGAAGTATATTTATTGATTTGGATGATACGGTATGGGCTTTTACTGAAAACGCTCGTGATACATTCCAAGACATGTATGATAAATATCATTTTGATCGTTATTTTCGTTCTTTTTCGCATTTTTATACTTTGTATAGCGGGAAGAATGAGGAGTTATGGAATGAATATGGTGCTGGTAGGATTACAAAAGATGAGTTGAATGAGCAAAGATTTGCCTATCCGTTGTTGCAGGTAGGCGTTGCAGATAAAGCGTTGGTAAAAGCCTATTCGGATAATTTTTTTGATGATATAGTTTACAAGAAGAAACTGATGCCTCATGCAAGAGAGGCTTTGGAATATTTGGCATCCGCTTATAATCTGTATATTTTGTCCAATGGATTTAGGGAATTGCAAGAGCAGAAGATGCGTTCTGCCGGTGTGGAAGGATATTTTAAGAAAATAGTTTTGTCAGAGGATATAGGAGTACATAAACCGTTTCCGGAGATTTTTTATTTTGCCATGTCGGCTACGCAGTCCGAGCTGCATACTTCTTTAATGATTGGAGATAATTGGAAGAATGACGTTGAAGGTGCAAAAAACGTAGGGATGGGAAATGTTTATTATAATATAAAAGGTGAGAAGAGCTTGCCTTTTAAACCTGGTTTTGATATGAGGGATTGGCGGGAAATCGCTTCTTTCTTATAAAATTGAATGGAAGATGTTGATGGATAAGTCTGTTGGCACAAACAATGTATTTGCATAAGGAATGCCCGATATTTGTTTTCAAGGGATGCTCCTGTGTATGGGGGCATCCCTTGAAAAGCATTTTTCTTTCAAAATAAAAAATGTGATTATTTATTTTGGAAGAGTATTTGTCCAATTGTTCTGAGTTACTCCGAATCCAGCGTTGATTTCTGCACTAGGAATAGGAAATACTAAATTTGATATTTCGTAATTAGTATAAGTAAATTTGATGGCTGGAGCACTGTTGGCATATACACTGACTCTTTCATTCCAGCGACGCAAATCATATAGACGCATACCTTCTTGGAATAACTCACGAGCACGTTCGTCTTTTATAAAACTCATAAGATTTTCTTTTTCGCTCGGTAAATCGTTTGTTGATTTTATATCTAAATTACGCTTGGCTACTACTAATAAAGCTTCTTTGGCTTCATTCAATTTGTTTAATTGTACATTTGCTTCAGCCTTAATTAAATACATTTCCGGAGCATTTACAATATAATTAGTTCCACGAGCAGGGTTACCTGACGAAAAGTGAGCAATTTTACCACCTGTGTAAACAGGTTCAGATTCTGTAGAAGTTTTATCTCTTCCATCAATAAGAATTTTACGGCAATCGTTAGTTGCATACATTGAAATTAGTTTAGGACTAGGACTAAAGTTGTATGTAGACCACAAAGTTCCATATGAATTAGCTGACCAGTTTGTTGTATTAGTAATAGCTAAAGCAAACATACTTTCGGAATTTGATATTTCACTATTATAAAGAGCTTTGTATGCATTAGCATCGTTGGTTAAAGTAGTAATACCCGCTATTTTTAGTGCTTGTTCTGCATAGTTTCTTGCTTCATCCCAATTTTCTAAATATAGGTAGGTACGGGCCAATAAACCATTAGTAGCAGCTTTTCCTAAATATTGGAGTTCTCCTCTGTCTTTACCAGCTGCTTCAAAATGGGATAATGCATTTTTTAGGTCATTGATGATGGCTTCATAGCTTTCGCCAACAGTAGAACGGCTGATTTTAGTCAATGCTTCTTTGGGTTGGTCAATTATGACGATTCCTAGTTCGGAAGAAAAATCTTGTCCATTCACTTTTATTTGGTGCCCATAAATATTAGTAAGCAATAATTGTGCGTAACCTCTTAGAGCATAAGCTTCAGCCATATACATATTAAGTTCTGTTTTTTCATCATCGCTTGCATTGTTATATAGTGCTTGAGAAGCTTGAATTACACGTGCTGCATTATCAGCTGTTTTATAACCATACTCCCAAATACTTTTTAAATAAGTATCTGTATCTGTAAAAGTATAGGTATAAATACCATCAAAATGTCCGGTTTTAGTATTCCAATAAGTAATATCTGTAGGAATATCACCAATAGCTAAAGCATAGTTACCAGCAAATGCATAATAAAATAATTGATAATAAGTTCCATTTAATGCTGTACTAACGTTAGTTACAGTGTTGAGCCCTCCTTCTAGGTCCACTCCTTTATAGTTGTCAGTTTCAAGAAAACTGTCACCACATGAGGAAAGTCCTGTTGCAAATGTAAAAATGGCAATTGCATTTAAAATATATTTTTTCATATCTTTCCTTTATTAAATTTTACCTTATTTAAAAACTTAATTGAATACCTCCGATGAATGTACGGGTTGCTGGATATTGCCACGCAATTACACCATTGGAATAGGTTTCAGGATTATATCCAACAAAATCATTGGATGTAAATGTATATAAATTATCAATGGATATATAAGCTCGTAATTTTTGAATGAATATTTTCTTTGTTAGATTTACGGGCACAGTGTAACCTAAGGTCATGTTACTGATACGTAAGAAATTACTGCTATATAAGAATCTAGAAGAAGTTTGAGTTGCTTTATTGGGATCTCCATAAATATATTGTGGATATTTGGCATCTTTATTTTCTTCTGTCCATGAATTTAATGCAACGTCTTTCAACGGAGTACGATTGGCCATACCAAATCCGGTGAATGAAGCTCCGGAATCGAAAACTTTTCCTCCTAATCTATAGGTAAAGTTCATGTTAAAGTCAAATCCTTTCCAGCTTAAATTTGTACCGAATCCACCTAAAACTTTGGGGTCAGCATCGCCTACATAACGTTTGGCTGCTGCATTGTAGTCGGAGGTCGTTTCGTTGCCTTCTTCATTCAGATACCATAATGGTTTACCATTTTCGCGGTCAACGCCTGCATATTCTTTCATATAGAATTGGCGATAGGGGCGTCCTTCTTCAATAATTTGATAAGTATATTCTATGGGTTCATCTGTAGATAGTTTGATGATCTTATTTTTGTTCCATGTCATATTTGCATAAATATTCCATGTAAGATTATTGTTGTTGATAACAGATGCATTGATAGATGCTTCAATACCACGGTTGCGGATTGCACCAATATTTTGGTATACTGTAGACATACCTGTAGTCATGGACAATGGTACTTCAAACAATGCGTCACTCGTCTCTTCATTATAATAATCGAAAGTAAGATGGATACGATTAATTAAAGATAAATCAAAACCTATATCAAATTTTTTTGAAGTTTCCCATGTCAAATCTGAATTAGAGATGCTAGTGGGAGTCATACCAGGCTTTTCGTTATAATTGTATCCGGAAGAATAGAAACCACGTGCTGCATACCAATCGATATCTTGATTACCTACGGTTCCGTAAGAGGCCCGAAGAGTGGCATTGGTAATAATAGAATTATCTTTAAGAAATTCTTCTCCACTTACACGCCATTTTCCACCAACAGACCAAAAGTTACCCCAACGATGATTTGAACCGAAAACAGAGGAACCGTCACGGCGGAATGAACCAGATACATAATATTTATCCTCGTAAGAGTAGTGTGCATCCATAAAATATGATGCCAATCGAGCTTCTTTCTTATAATATTCTGATCCTTGAGGAGTTCCAGCAGTAGAAAGGTCGGTTTTTCCATCAGCTGCAAATGGGAAATCAGAGCCTGAATAATATTCATAGAAATAATTCTTTCGTTGCATCTCTTGACCTAATAACAAGTTAATATTGTGTTTGTCAAAAGTATAGTTCCAACCTAATACATTGTTCCACGTAATTGTTGTATAACGAGAATTGTACTGTTGACCTAATCCATTATAATCAACAGCTTGTGGATTATATAATGCACTCCAATATTGATATTGACGTAAATCAGCAATATTTACACCTAAGGTAGTTTTTGCATAAATACCTTTTCCGAGATCAATCTGCAAATATGGGTTGAAGTTCAATGTTTGATTATTGTTTTCATTGATTTCACCAGCTTTTTCATCATATAAAGCTAGAGGATTATAATTACTGATATTGGCATAACTTCCATCTTCATTATAGAAAGGCATCATAGGATTCATAGAACTTATAGCTGCTACAGTAGCGCTGGACATAGAGCCACTTGTAGCTTGTGAAAAGCCGTTTTGGGTAGAATTACTGTATGAAGCATTGACACCGATAGTAAAGCAACTGAACTTAGAGTCTAGGTTCAAACGTCCTGAATAACGTTTCATGTCAGAACCAATAATCAATCCTTCAGTATCTAAATAACCTAAACTAACATAATAACCAGTAGAACCAGAACGTCCTTGGAGGTTTACATTGTAGTCTTGGTAGTATCCTTTACGGGTGATAGCATCCATCCAATCGTAGGATGAAACACCATCCCAACCATAACCTTGATATACTTTTTTCAAATAATCATAGCTCTCATCATAGGTGTTACCATAAGCAACAGAACGTCCATGAGCAAATAGATTCATAGATTCTTGAGCATTGGCGTAATCCATATTATGATTTCCCATTGAAACAAATCCTTGTTTAATGTCTAAGTTGATGCTCATTTTTCCCTCTTTTCCTTTTTTAGTAGTGATTACAATAACGCCATTAGCTGCGCGTGAACCATAAATGGCTGTAGCCGCAGCATCTTTTAGAACTGTAACACTTTCAATATCAGAAGGGTTGATTGCGGCCATCGGATCAAAATTATTATTTGTAGTCGTACTCATACCATCTGTTTCAGAGTTGACAGGCATTCCATCTATTACATATAATGGCTGAGTGCCTGAATTCAAAGAACCACGTCCACGAACATAAATCTCGCTCCAAACACCAGGCATACTGGTAGAGTTGCTCATTTGTACGCCTGGTACAGCTCCTTCTAGTGCTTTCACAAAATTAGCATCAGATTTTTTGGCTATAACATCTTCACCAATAATAGCAGCAGCACCAGTAAATGAAGCTTTGCGTTGAACTCCATATCCTGTTACTACCACTTCTTCAAGCACTTCGGCATCCGACTTCAAAGTGATATTAACAGTCTGTTTTATAGCTACTTCTTGTGTAGCCATTCCGATAAAGGAAACTACCAAAGTCTTTGCGGAACTAA
>OHHS01000883.1_pt1 | contig 12630 bp, 9 predicted proteins | sample 1568161 | NCBI WGS metagenome assembly OHHS01 (sample SAMEA3879519, study PRJEB24766) | human gut metagenome | biome: human-associated habitat; feature: feces | place: USA | collected 1985/1987
CCCCCGGCGTCACCGCCTTCAAGGGCATCCGCTATGCCACCGCCGGCCGCTGGGAATATCCCAATCAGGTCACCCACTGGGAGGGCGTCTACGATGCCTCCCGCTTCGGCCCCAACGCCATGCAGGATGCCGCCTTCACCCCCGAAGACCAAAACGGCCGCTCCCCCTTCTACTACCACGAGTTTCGGGAAGGGCTGGACTACAGCTACAGCGAGGACTGCCAGTATCTGAATATCTGGGCCCCCGACAACGCCGAAAAGGCCCCGGTGATCGTCTACATTCACGGCGGTGCCTTCCTCAGCGGTTCCGGCTGGGACAAGGCCTTTGACGAACCGGTCTGGCCCCAAAAGGGAGTCATCGCGGTGACCCTCAACTACCGGCTGGGTCTGTTCGGCTACGCCTGCCTGCCCGAGCTAGCCGTCGAGGCTGGCCATACCGGCAACTATGGCCTCTATGACCAGCTGTGTGCATTACAGTGGGTACACGACAACATTGCCGCTTTCGGCGGCGACCCCGACAACATCACGGTGATGGGCCAGAGCGCCGGTGCCCACAGCGTCCAGATGCTGTGCAGTACCAGGGCCGCCCAGGGCCTGATCGCCAAAGCCGTCATGTCCAGCGGCGCTGGGGATGATTCGGTGCTCTTTGCCGGGGATTGGGTGATGGAACACAAATACCCCTTCTGGACTGCCTGGAAGGAGGCCACTGGAGCTTCCACCCTGGCCCAGCTGCGGGCTCTGCCTCCCCAGGCCCTGCTGGGTGCCATGGGCAAGCAGTTTGCCACCCAGGGCTTCGGTACCGTGATGGCCAACATGGGTCCGGTGTGGGACACCGCCCTGTTCCCCAACGAAGGCTTCACCCTGCCCATCCCCTATCTGGCCGGCGGCAACACCCAGGACATGAAGCCTGAGATGACCGCCGACGCCCTTCGGTGGTGTCAGAAACAGTCGGCGGACAGCTATGCATGGTGCTTTGCCCGGCAGCTGCCCGGGGACGACAAGGGTGCCTGGCACAGCGCCGATCTGTGGTACTGGTTCGGCACCCTGACCAACAGCTGGCGGCCTTTCAACGATGGGGACCGGGCCCTGTCCGGCGCCATGGTATCCTATCTGACCCATTTTGCCGCCTCCGGCAATCCCAACGGCGCCGGGTTGCCGGTGTGGGAAACCGCCCGGCACAGCGGCCAGGTACTGCGGCTGGATGTCCCCGCCCCTGCCATGGCCGGCCTGGGCAAAGAAGCGAAAGCCAACGTTTTTGGATGGTAATGATGACGGAAAGGAGTGCCCCCTTTTATGGTTGACCTGAAAGCCAAACCCTTTTATCTGACCGATGCACAAATCCAGTGGGTGGAAGATACCATTGCCGGCATGACCCTGGAGGAAAAACTGGGCCAGCTGTTTGTGATTTTGCAGGCACAGCCTGGCTTTGGGGAAAAGCAGGTGGAAAGCCTGCTGAACCAGTCCCACATGGGCGGCCTGCGCTGGCAGAACGGCGGCAACAAAGAGCAGATTTACAATCAGCTGACCACCTTCCAGAAGCACAGCAAAATCCCCCTTCTGATCGCAGCCAACTGTGACGACGGCGGCAACGGCGCCGCGCCGGAGGGCACTTTTGTGGCCACGGCTGTGGAGTGCGGCGCCGGTGAAGGCACTGAAAACGCTTATCACCTGGGCCTGGTGGCCGGTCGGGAGGCCTCGGCTCTGGGGGCCAACTGGATGTTCAACCCGGTGTGCGATGTCTACCAAAACTGGCGGAACACCATTGTCAACACCCGGGCTTTCAGCTCTGACCCTGACACCGTGATTGCCAACGCCAAAGCCTACATCCGGGGCATCAAGGATGCCAACCCCAACATGGCCTGCACCGCCAAACATTTCCCCGGCGATGGCGTGGAGGAGCTGGACCAGCATCTGGCCATGGGCGTCAACAATCTGAGTGTGGAGGACTGGGAAGCCACCTTCGGCAAGGTGTACCGCGCCCTCATCGAGGATGGCCTGGAGGCAGTCATGGTAGGCCACATCGCCCTGCCTGAAATGAGCCGGAAGCTCTGCCCCGGCATCCAGAACAAGGACATCAAGCCCGCCACCATGGCCCCTGAACTGATCACCGGCCTGCTGCGGGGCGAGCTGGGCTTCAACGGCGTGGTTATCACCGACGCCACCCACATGGTGGGCATGACCGCCACCGCCAAGCGGAAGGACGCCATTCCCGGCGCCATCATCGCCGGCTGCGACATGGTCCTCTTTGCCAACGACATCGACGAGGACATCGCCTATCTGAAGGCCGCCTATGACAAGGGCAACCTCACCGAGGAGCGGCTGTCGGATGCCCTCCACCGTGTTCTGGGACTGAAAGCTCATCTGCACCTCTATGAGGAGGCCGTCCGCATCCCGGACAAGGCCGGCCTGGACTGCATCGGCTGCGCCGAGCATCAGGCCTACAGCGACCAGGCCGCCGACAGCTGCATCACTCTGGTGAAGGATACCTGCGGCACCCTGCCGTTGAATCCCGCCGAGAAGAAGCGGGTGTTCCTGGTGTATGTGGGCACCACCCCCACCTCCAAGGGCTACAAGGGCGACCCTGTCAAACAGGTCGTGGTGGAAGAGCTGGAAAGGGCCGGTTTCGAAGTGGATCTCTGCCCCAACTTCCACGCTCTGGAAGTGGAAAACGGGGTCTCTCCCATAAACTTTGTCAAGATGCTGGGCCACTCCAGCCGGGAGGAGTTCATCCAGACCCATGACTGGGCCCTGATTGTGGTCAATGTCAAGGGCTACGCCCAGGAAAACAATGTCCGGCTGCGCTGGAGCTGCAACCACAGCCTGGAACTGCCGTGGTATAATGAAGAAATCCCCACGGTAGCCATGAGCCTCAACTACACCAACCATCTGATCGACCTGCCCCAGATTCATACCTTCATCAACGCCTACGGCCCCAAGCGCAACCACATCCGGGCCGCCATCCAGAAGATCACCGGCCGGAGCGAATTCAAGGGAACCGCCGATGAAAACGTGTTCTGTGACCGCTGGGACACCCGCCTGTAAGGAGGAACCGCTGTGACGTTGCAAGCATTTGCCAAACAAAAAGATTACTTGATCTGCGTGGACTCGGACGGCTGTGCCATGGACACCATGGACATCAAGCACTTCCGTTGCTTCGGTCCCTGCATGGTGGAGGAATGGGGGCTGGAAGAATGGGCCGAGCCCATTCTGAACCGCTGGAACACCATCAACCTTTATTCCGGCACCCGGGGCATCAACCGGTTCAAAGGGCTGGCCATGGCCCTCACCGAGATCGACAAGGTCTACCGCCCCATCGAGGGGGTGGCCGAGCTGACCGCCTGGGCTGAGCATGCCCCCGAGCTGTCCAACCAGGCCATCGCCGAGGCCGCCAAAACCGCAAAGGGGCCCGCCCTGGCCAAGGCCCTGGCCTGGTCCAAAAAGGTCAACGCCGCCATCGATGCCCTGCCGGAGAGCGACAAGAAACCTTTCCCCGGGGTGGCGGAGGCCCTGGCCGCTGCCCACAAGCGGGCCGATGTGGCCATCGTATCCAGCGCCAACCGGGAAGCCGTGGAAGAAGAGTGGACCCGTTGCGGCCTGCTGCCCTCGGTGGACGTCCTCTGCTGCCAGGACAGCGGCTCCAAGGCCGCCTGCATTGCCCAGCTGAAAGCCAAGGGCTATAACCCCGCCCACATCCTGATGGTGGGGGACGCCCCCGGCGACCAGGCCGCCGCCGGGAAAAACGGAGTCCTGTTCTACCCCATCCTGGCCCGCCACGAGGCGGACAGCTGGGCCGAATTCACCGCCAAAGCCCTGCCCGCCCTGCTGAGCGGCAGCTATGGCCCATACGGCCAGGAAATGGCCAAGCGTTTTGAGAAGAACCTTCTGTAATCTTCCCCTTCTCCACCATGACCGGCGGGCGGCGCAGCCTGCCGGCCGGAGCTGATTCCTTCTGACATCTTCCAACTCTTTTATCCTTTTTTCTTCTCTTTCTGAGGACACATCCTCATTCTGTCCTCAAAACAGAGAAACCTGGACTCCCCCTTTCCTGCCGCCTTGGGTGAGTCCGGGTTTTATTTGGTTTCACTTCTGCAACAACACCGCACTTTTGAGTACGAATGGGAATGGGTGGAGATATGGGCAATCTGGATTTCGTGCCCGTACAGAATAGCACCGGAAAAATACATTGACCGGTGTGAGGGCTTTGTGTATTCGATGCTTGATCTGGAATACGAAAAGGCCGGGGTGATTTCAAAGAGGGGGATCCCCTCTTTGGCTCCGGGTTTCCAATAGGGGCGAGCAGCATCCCTGTTGGCACACGACTTTGCTTGCAAAGTCTAGTGTGTTACACCTTGGTTCCGGCTGATGCGGAAAAGGGGCTGCGAGCGGCTCCGGCAAGCACCTGTTCTGCGGCAGAAGGATGCGTGGATGGGCGTGGCAGTTGACAGTCTTTGCCCACCCAGCACAGGCTTGCAGAGGAACCAATGGTGTACGTTCTCCCGTCCTGCCGCAGCAGCGTTTTTCCCCTATAAGGCACAGGGAAAACGATCAACGTCTGTGCTTACCACGCATCCCTGCTTTTGTGCGGTGCTTCAGCATAGAGGATTTGTTGAACACCCGCAGCAGGGTCATCTGTTCTTCTTTCGTCAGCTTGGAATAGTCGATGCCGATTTGTCCCATCAGGACATTCATCTTCTTTTCCAACGGAGAACCTTCAAACTTCTGCGCATTTTCAAGCTGCTTTTTTGCTTGCTCGATCGCTGCGCCGTCCGATGTGGTCTTATCGTTTCCATGTACCGCTTTGATCTGCTTTAAGATCGCCGCCAGCTCATCATAGAGGATCCGCCCGAAATATTCATCCTCGTTGATCTGCGCCGCCTTCAGCGTCCGCATGGTCAAGTCCTCTGTATCGGCATGGTATCGCTTTTCCAGTTCCTGCCGGGTGGCTTCTACCATGGCATTCATGTCCCGGATGCGGTCACTGACCAGCCCGTCCACACAGATCTCAAGGTCGGTCATCCACCGGGAAAAATCGGGATGTTCCAGAAGCTCGCACAGCAGCCGATGATTGAATTTTCCATTCCTTAATACGTCCACTGCGCCATCGCTCAGATGCAAGTCCGAAAGGACTGCATCTGGGCGTTTTTTGTTTTCTGTCACACCCAGCAGGTAATCCGTGGTCACACCATAAAACTCAGCCAGCGTTGTCACCGCATAAATGCTGAGGTCGGTCACATCGTCGCTCTCGTATTTCGACAGTGCCGATTTGGACAGACCCGTCTGCTCTGCCAGTGTTTCCAACTTCAGATTCCGCTCCACACGCAGGTCTTTGAGCCGTTCTCCCAGTGTCAGCTTGATGTTCATGGTCGCACCTCCGATGTTTTTTGCACAGTATACCACTTCCGGCGGTTCCTGTCCATAAGCGTGGAATTTTGCAGATCCTGCACTTGTTTTCCGACATTATGGATATACGGCACAGCGGCCATTGCGGTGCTATCCTATAGACAGAAAGAAAACATATAACTCCCCCGCAGCGAACATATTAAGGGCTTCCCGCGAAAGCCCTCTGAAATATCTTTCATAACAGGACCTTGACAACAGAATGACCGTCCGAACTGCCCAGACCGCCAAGACCTCCCATCGGGGGAGTGAGCGCCCTGCAGGGGGCCGACACAGAGTCCAAAAAGATTTCCTGTCGGGAGGCAGCAAGGGAGACCGGCTTCACCGAAGTTCCCATTTGGGAAACACCGGTGACCTTGAACGTGGCAGGGATCAAATTGATCCGTGCCAGAGCCTTTGACCAAAGGAGAAATTTTGAGTTTATATCAAAAGATCAAGTCCGCCATCACCGTTCGGCAGGTGGGAGAGATGTACGGCATGGAGCCCGACCGCCATGGTATGGTGTGCTGTCCGTTCCATTCCGACAACCACCCCAGTATGATGCTGAACGAATCCTACTATTACTGTTTCGCTTGCGGGGCCAATGGAGATGCCATCGACCTCACCGCCAAACTGTTCGACCTGAACCCACGGCAAGCCGCCGAGAAGCTGATACACGACTTCGGGCTTGACCCGGACAAGCCGCCCGCCAATGCCATCGCCCTGCCGCCGCCCAAGCGTGGCCTGACGGACGAGCAGTGGGCAGACATCGCCTACTGTCTGCGGGTGCTGACCGATTATCTCGACCTGCTGCACGACTGGCAGGAGCGCTACAAGCCCGCCACCCCGGAGGAACCGCATGACCCACGGTTTGAAGAAGCCCTCCACACGACCGAGACCATCGAGCACCTGACGGACTGCGTTGCATTTGGGAGGCCCCAGCAGAAGGCCGCTGCCGCCGCACAGCTGCTGTCCGGGTCGTACCTGCTGATGCTGGAGGAGCGCACCGACCGCCTTGCTCTGGCAAAGTGCGCCTAATAATTTATTCACCCGAAGTGGTGGGTCTCACGGTGAGACCCACCACTTCACTTTTCTAAAGGAGAACCACCACATGAAGAAAAACATTTCCCGCAATCCCTTATGGCCGGACTGGTACAACGGTAAGAAGATCGATGAAGTCCAGTTTGGCCGCGCCTTTCTGGAACAGTGGCCGCTGAAATGCGTCAACGGAACACTGTACACGCTGGACGGACCGGTGGAGGACGAAAGCGAGATCAAGCAGCGCATCTTGGAGAACATCGAGGAATATGTCACCTCCGGCCTGTCCAAAAAGGTCACCAACATTCTGGAGACCATCAAGCTGCTGGCCTTTTCCGACCCGTTCCCCATCGAGCAGGACTGCATCCACCTCCAGAACGGCGTGTACCATCTGCCGGACGGCCCTTTTCAGGAGAGCCGCCTGTTCTGCCAGAACCGCCTGCCTGTGAAGTATGACCCCAAAGCCGCCACCCCTGACCGCTGGCTGACCTTTCTGCACGAGCTGCTGGACGATGCCGACATCCCCACCTTACAGGAGTATCTGGGCTACTGCCTGATCCCCAGCACCAAGGGGCAGAAGATGATGCTCATTGTTGGCAAGGGCGGCGAGGGCAAGTCCCGCATCGGGCTGGTGCTCAAGCGGCTCATGGGAGATGCCGCCAGCAACGGCAGCGTCCAGAAAGTGGAGAACAACCGCTTTGCCCGTGCCGATCTGGAACGCCGCCTGCTGATGATCGACGACGACATGGACATGAACGCCCTGCCCAAGACCAACTATATCAAGACCATCGTGACCGCCGAAGCCAAGCTGGACTTGGAACGCAAGGGTGTCCAGAGCTACCAGCGGGACATCTACGCCCGGTTTCTCTGCTTCGGCAACGGTGCGCTGACCTCGCTGTACGACCATTCGGACGGCTTCTTCCGCCGTCAGCTCATCCTGACCACCAAGGACAAGCCTGCTGACCGCACGGATGACCCTTTCCTTGTGGAGAAGATGTGCGCCGAGTTGGAAGGCATCCTGCTCTGGTGTCTGGAAGGGCTGCATCGGCTGGTGCAGAACGATTTCCGCTTTACCGTCAGCGAACGAGCCGCCGCCAACGTGGACACCATCAAGCGCAGCAGCAACAATGTCATCGACTTCATGGAGTCCGAGGGCTACTTCCGTTTCAAGGCGGACTACTCCATCAGCTCCAAGGAGTTCTACGACATTTATAAACAGTGGTGTGAGGACAATGCCTGTCACAGCGTATCGGCGATCCGTTTCAGCGCAGAACTGCGCCAGAATGACCGCCGCTACAACCTTGAAGCCACCAACAACATCTATCTGCCCGGTGGCCGCAGGGTGCGGGGTTTTGTAGGCATCGAACCGCTTGTCCACCCCTGCCCGTAAAAAGTGCATTTTTTCACGGAAGAAGTTCGTACAACCTGTACGGTCTGTACTTGTACGCACCTGTACGGCGAATTGAAGCCAAATTAAACGTTTTATCGTTTTTATTTTGTTTATCCGTACGTCGTACGAACCGTACAGGTTATTTGAAGTCCGTACAGATTTTTTGTACACCCCAAGAAGGAGCGTGGTCTATGAAAGCTCAATACGGCATTTTAAGATTCAAAAAATACAAGGGGCCTGCCATCAGCCCCATCGAAGCCCACAACGAGCGCACCAAGGAGCAGTACGCCAGCAACCCGGATATCGACACGAACCGGAGCCGCTACAACCTCCATCTGGTGCAGCCGCAGGGCAGGTACCGGGAAGAAGCTGACCGCATGATAGCCGCCGCTCACTGCCGTGTCCGCAAGGACAGCGTGCGAGTGGTGGAAGCTCTCGTCACCGCCAGCCCGGAGTTTTTCAAGGATAAGACCAACCGGGAGATCAGGGCGTACTTTGCGCATACCCTGAAGTTTTTAGAGGGCAGGCAGCGCCCGGATACCTTTCTCTCTGCTGTTGTCCACATGGACGAGAAAACACCCCACCTGCATCTCTGCTTTGTGCCCCTGACCCCTGACGGGCGGCTGAGCGCCAAGGAGATCATCGGCAACCGCAAGAACCTTGTGAAGTGGCAGGACGAGTTCTGGCAGCACATGGTCAAGCAGTACCCGGAGCTGGAACGAGGTGAAAGTGCCAGTCAGACCGGACGGGAGCACATCCCGCCCCGTATCTTCAAGGAGATGACCCAACTGACCAAGCAGAAGGAGCAGTTGGATGCCCTGCTGGTGGGAATCAATCCCTTCAACGGCAAGAGCCGTGCGGCGGAGATCAGCAAGGTGCTGGACAGCTATATCCCGGCAGTGTCCAAAATGCGCACCGAACTGAACCGCTATCAGGTCGCCTTTACGGAGACCGCCGCCGAGAACAGACAACTGAAAAAGAAAAACAAGACGCTCTCTGCCTCGCTGGACAAAGCGAAGGAAGGGAGCGTCTTGAAGCGTCTGGAGGATGCCAAGCTGCGGCAGGACTATGAAGCCGCCTTGAAAACGCTGGACAGCATCCCGCCGGAGGTCATTCGATTTTATGAGGACCGCACGCAGGAGCCTGCGATGCGCCATGATAAGTAAGGAGCAATGCCTATGTGTAATAAAATGTACGAGAATGTGAAATCTTCGGATTATACGAAAAACTTCTTGCAGTCAGACTCGGATCCGGCTACAATGGAGGTGGTCACTCGAACCAATGCCGTCAAGTCTCCGACCAACAGCCCTGAGACCACTAAGCTGGTGTACACGGTAAAGGAGGTCGCGCAGATGCTGGCCATCAGCCAGCGTGCCGCCTACAACCTGTGCAACAGCACCACCGAGTTCCGTGTCCTGCGGGCAGGCGGAAGCATTCGCATCCCGAAAGACAGCTTCGATGCGTGGCTCTACCGGGCAGCTTGATAAGGAGGCAAATCTATGGCATATATCACGAAACGCGGCAGCTCTTACAGTGTCCGCTACACCTATCAGGACGAGCACGGCAAGAGCTGCGACAAATGGGAGAGCTTTCCCACCAAAGAGGAGGCGGTGAAACGCCAGAAACAGATCGAACATGAGCTGGCGACCGGCAATTTCCTGATCCCGTCCACGGTGACGGTGGCAGAGTTCCTGATGGACTGGCTACCCAAGCAGTGCAGCAAACACAAGTGGGCACCGAAAACCTACCAGTCCAATCTGGCGCTCATCCAGAACCTCATCATCCCCTATATCGGGGAGATGCAGATGCAGAAGCTGCGGCCCTACCACATCGAAGCCCTGTACGACACCCTGAGCAAGACCCCTTGCGGACAGTATGTGGGCGGCAAACGGCGAGACCTCTCGCCCAAGCAGCAGAAGCGCACCCTCTCCGGCACTACCCTCCATGAGGTCCACCAGCTTCTGCACAATTCCTTTCTGCTGGCGGTGGAGTGGGGCATCCTCATCAAAAGTCCCGTCCCGGTGGAAGCCCCCAAAAAGACCACCCAAGAGCGCAGTATCTGGGAGGTGGACGAGATGCGGGCAGCGCTGGACAGCATGGAGGACCCCATCCTGCATCTGGCGGTGCACCTGACGCTGGTGGGTGCACTCCGAGAGGGTGAGGTTGCCGGTCTGACCCCGGAGGATATCGACTTTGATGCCGCCAACGGCATGGGCACCTTCACCGTCAACCGTTCCATGCAGCGGGTGCAGAAGGACACGCTGGCGCAGGTGGACAAGGGCTGCATCCTCCGCATCTTCCCGGACAAGCTGGAGGGCAGCAAGACCTCCCTCATCCTGAAAGACACCAAGACCGAAGCCTCCTGCCGCACCATCTTTATGACCGCCGCCCTGCGGGAGGAACTGAAGCAGTGGCTGGAACGGCTGAAGCGGGAAGAAGCCCTCGACCCGGAGCGGTACCGCAACAGCGGAATGCTGCTGCGGCTCCCCAACGGTCTGGCGGTGGAGCCGGTGCTCATCCGCAAAAAGTTCCTCAAATGGCAGGATGCACACCCGGAGTTCCCCCGCATCGTCTTTCACGGTCTGCGGCATTCCAGTGCCACCTATCAGTTGATGATCTCCGGCGGCGACATCAAGGCAGTGCAGGGGACCACAGGACACGCCAGTGCGGATATGCTGGTGAACACCTACGCCCATATCCAGCAGTCCTCCCGTGTGGAGCTGGGCAAGAAGTTTGAAAGCGGCTTCTATGCCAAGCCCGACACCCCCAGCCCGCAGGCTGTACCCGCCGCAGGCGAACCCACCATCTCCATGACGGCTCTTTTGGAATTGCTCAAGGATGCCGACCCGGAAATGAAGGCAAAGCTCCGCTTGGCACTGCTCACCTGATGCAAAAAAGGGCACTGATTGCAATGCAATACAGCGCCCTACATAATCGGACATGGATAACACCGACCGTGCAAAAACCGTGCAGAAACCGTGCACCCATGGCTTACAAAACAAAAAAGCCATGAAATCTTGCGATTTCACGGCATTTTTTGGTGCGATGGAAGGGACTCGAACCCCCGGCCTACTGATTCGTAGTCAGTCACTCTATCCAGCTGAGCTACCAACGCATGTGCTCCGTGCTCGGAACATGATGTATTATAGCACCGGTTCAGAACTTTGTCAACACTTTTTTGCAATTATTTTTCTTCTTTTTTTCCGGGGCCATGGAAAGGCGCAGACTTTTTGTGTTTTTGTTATACCGTTTCTGTATCAACTGTGATATAATAACAGTATTAGCACCGTAGAAAGAGGGTTTTTGGCCCTTTTGCCGGACTAATCCTTAAAAAATCACGCCCTTGGGGGCGACACGGAGGGTAATCCTATGAAACTGGTAAGTGTGGAAACTCCCGAAAAGAGTGTCTGCAAAATGACCTTTAGCGCTACGGCTGAGGAGCTGGAAGCCGCATCCAATGCGGTGTACGAGCGCACCCGCGCCTCCTATACGATAAAAGGCTTTGCCAAGGGCGAAGCCGACCGGGCCCAGATCGAAGCTGACCGCGGAGAGCACACCTTCTGGTATGACGCCATCAACGACCTGATGGACCAGGATGTGCCCGCCCTGTACCAGGCTGCCATGGAGGAGCACGGCTTCCACGCTGTGGACGAGCCTGCCTACGACCTGGTAAGCGTCAAAAAGGACGAGGGCTTTGTAGCCACCGCCATCACCGCCCTGCAGCCGGAGCTGACCTTGGGCCAGCGCACCGGCGTTTTGGAGCGCCGCCGCGCTGCCGCTGCACAGCTGGTGCCCCACAAGGGCCCGGCCGTAAAGGGCAACACCGTCCACATCGACTACGAGGGCTTTATCGACGGCAAAGCCTTTGCAGGCGGCACCGCCAAGGACCAGGCTTTGCAGCTGGGCAGCGGCCGGATGATCCCCGGTTTTGAGGACGGCATCCTGGGCCACAAAGCAGGGGAGGAGTTTGACATCCAGGTCACCTTCCCCGCCCAGTACGGTGTCAAGGACCTGGCCGGCAAGGACGCCGTATTCCACATCACCCTGCACGACGTCTGTGTACGGCAGCTGCCCGCCTTGAACAGCGATTTTGCCAAGAAGGTGGCCCAGGTGGATACCATGGAGGAGTTCCGGGCACAGATCCGCAGCCAGATCTTTGATGCACGCCACAACGCTGCCATGAACCGGGCCAAGGACCAGATCCTGACCCAGCTGGCTGCCGCCGCAGAGGGCGAGCTGCCCAGCGTCCTGGTAGAGAGCGCCTATCAGCGTGAGATGGCCCAGTTCCAGCAGCAGCTGCAGATGCAGCGCACCTCGCTGGAGCGGTACCTCAGCCAGACCCACCAGACCCGTGAGAGCTTTACCGCAGCGGTCCGCTCCGCTGCGGAGAAGAACACCCGCGCCCGGATGGCACTGCTGCAGATCGCCCAGGACGAGGGTCTGCTGCCCACCGATGCAGAGATGGACCAGACCCTGACCCAGCGGGCTGAGCAGGCCAAAAAGACTCTGGAAGAGGTCAAGGAAGGTTTGAACCTGGAGGCCATGCGCCGTACCGAGGGCATCCGCCGTGCGGCAGACTGGGTGATCGAGCGTTCCACCATCCAGGACCAGGGCGAGCAGGCGTAAGACACTGCTGCGCCGCAGACAAGGCAGCTACCCCGCATGACCCATCAAGAGCCCGCTGGAGAGCTCTCCGGCGGGCTTTTTGTGTTTGTAGGGGGTACGGATGCACCGGGCAGCTGCTTCCTGCTGCAGACGGCGAGAGGGAGTTTAGAAACGACCCTCTCCGTCACGGCTTCGCCGTGCCACCTCTCCCGAAAGGGAGAG
>OHHS01000903.1_pt1 | contig 12367 bp, 9 predicted proteins | sample 1568161 | NCBI WGS metagenome assembly OHHS01 (sample SAMEA3879519, study PRJEB24766) | human gut metagenome | biome: human-associated habitat; feature: feces | place: USA | collected 1985/1987
ATATTGAAGTCCTAACAACGACCGGCAAATCGATCTTTTCCGGTTAAACCTTCTATCTTCTCCGGCGTGTTCGCTGTCGGAGGAAGAAAATAGCGGATAGAATTATTTTGGAGGAATAAAAATGAAGAAGAAAATTCTAAGCCTTCTGCTTGCGTTGTGTCTTGTGATGGCACTTGTTCCGATGACAGCGTTTGCAGAAGAGAACGAGCAAAGCAACAAAACCTCAATCACAACAGTAGATGAGCTTTTGCAATTTGCAAAAGCTGTGGACAATGGCGAATATGACGATAAAACAGATACGGTTGTATCTCTTGATGCAGATTTGGATTTAACAGGTGTTGCGTGGACACCAATTGGCAGCGTATTTGCTGCTGATGGAACTTTGCTGCATTACTTCAGCGGCAAATTTTACGGAAACGGGCATACGATTTCAAATTTAGATTTTTCCGAAAACTATGGAAAGACAGAGTATCCGTCTTTCGGATTTTTCAGTGAGGTTTACGGCGCTGAAATTTCCGGTTTGACGATTCAAGGTAAGCTGGATGTGTCCAATTCAGGGTATGTCTTTTTTGGAACAGTTGCGGGCGCTGCGGTAGACAGCAAAATTTCTGACTGCGCTTCAGATGTGTCGTTCACGGATACAAACATATATATCAACGGCACTGCGGCTTTGTGCGGATATGCGATAAATAGCACGATTGAACACTGCCAAAACAAGGGGAATTTTTCAATAACGACGGATACTACCTCTTTGAAGATGGGCGGTATCGTGGGTCTTGCTCAAAACAGTACCGTACAGTATTGTGCTAATACAGGCGATATGACCTCTTGGACACCTTGTACCGGCGGAATAGTTGGGCAGTTGTTTCAAAACTCAAAGATTATCAATTGTTATTCCACCGGGAAAATGGTTCCTCTTGGCATTGGCAATACGGATTTCGGCGGCATTGCAGGCATAGTTGGTGCAGGTACAGAAATCAGACATTGCTATTTCGCTGGTGAAATGGATTTATCTCAATATACTGCCACTACACCTTATAAGCGTTTAGGCGGTATTGCAGGCGGTGTTTCTTCTGATACACCTGTTTTTGAAAACAATTATTTCATGGAAACTGAAAATGTCCCGGCTTGCTTTAAGTATCAGGATGCTGGAACAGAAAAGACCCTTGACTTTATGAAAACGGAAGATTTCTTTAATGAAATCACTGCTGCTGGTGGCAATTATCGGTTTAATTCTAATGGAACGCCCCTTTTGCCTGCACCTAAGTATACAGTTTCTTTTGTCGTAACACCTGCTGAATTGGCGAATGTAGTCATTAAAGTGAATGGTCAGGAAGTAGCAAACCCTGTTGATTTGGAAGCGGGTACTTATACTGTCGAAGTCAGCGCAGATAATTGCGAGGTTTTCAATCACAATATTACGATTACGGCTGATACAGCAACTCATACGCAGACCATTGCAATGACTTATTTACCTGCCGACTACACTAAGGTCGACGAAGCCATTGCCAAGGCAAATGAACTGAACAAGGACAACTACAAGGACTTCTCTAATGTGGAAGCTGCTGTCAAGGCTGTTGTTCGTGACAAGAACATCACTGAACAGAGCGAAGTTGATGCGATGGCACAGGCTATCGAAGATGCCATTGCTGCCCTGCAATACAAGGATGCCGATTACACAAAGGTAGATGCAGCCATTGCCAAAGCAAATGCTTTGAAGAAGGATGACTACAAGGATTTCTCCGGTGTGGAAACCGCTGTCAAAGCTGTTGTCCGTGGTAAAAATATTACAGAGCAATCCGAAGTAGACAAGATGGCAAAGGCTATCGAAGATGCCATTGCTGCTCTTGAGAAAAAGCCTGCCAGCACTAAACCAGAAACATCTGATAAGAGTACGCAGACCGGCGATACAAGCAACCTTGCTTTGTGGATTGCTCTGCTGTTTATCAGCGGCGGTGTTGCCATTGGTACAACGGTTGTAAGCAGAAAGAAAAAGTACCACAGATAATTGAATAGTGTTCCCTTGCTCCATCTTCTGAGCAAGACAAAAGCGTCGTAGCGATACGGCGCTTTTTTGTTACCCGGAAGCGACAAACAGCGACTTTTGAACGGTTTAGTTTATTAGTTTTATTTATTTTTTCTGTTTCTGATATGCACCTCAGGTATGGCAACATTGTCATAGCTGATAGGTGCATTTTCTTTATCAGCGTCCTTGTGGTTTTCGGTGCTTTTTACGTGCACCTCAGGTATTGCCACGTTGTCAAAAGTTAAATCGTAATTATGTTTTTCTTTTTCTTCTCTGTTTTTAAATATTTTTTTCAGTTTTTCAAACATATTTTTCTCCGGTTGTTTTACAGTAGGTTTATAAAGAATGTGATTACAAGGCTGTTCAAAAAGTCGGCAAACAGGCTTCCTACGAGCGGTATTAGCAGATATGCCTTGATGGATGGCACATATTGGTCGCAGACAGCCTGCATATTTGCCATGGCGTTTGGTGTGGCTCCGGTTCCGAAGCCGCAGGTGCCTGATACAAGTATGGCTGCATCGTAGTCGCGCCCCATGATGTTGAACTCGATAACATACGTGAATATGATTATGAGAAGCACCTGTGCTGCAAGCAGTATGACGAGTGGGAGAGCGAGTGATGCAAGCTCCCAGAGCCTTAGTGTGATCATTGCCATGCCTAGGAATAGAGAGAGGCTTATACCTCCCAGGTCATTTATCTCTCCCATATGGATGGTGGCGATTCCTGTGTACTCACATATGTTTCGCATGAGTGCGGCTGCGAGCATCGCTCCTATATATATTGGGAAGGTGAGCCCAGTCTTTGTGAGAAGCATTGTAAAGATAGTTCCGACACCTATTGCCAGGATAAGCTGGAATACGGCATCAGCGTACATATTTGTGTGGCGCTCATGCTTTTTCTCATCCTCCACCAGCAGGCTGTCGTCCTCGTTTGCTGCTGTATTAAGCAGGCTATGCTTTTCAATCAGTCTTTTTCCTAGAGGTCCGCCTATCAGGCTTCCAAAGATGAGACCGAAGGTAGCTGCGGCTGTACAGATGGTCGTGGCACCCTTTATGTTCAAGTCCTCTAGCACCGGGCCAAAGGCTCCTGCGGTGCCATGTCCGCCAACCATAGGAATAGAGCCGGTGCACATGCCGATTAGCGGATTCAGATTTAAGAGCTTTGCAAGCCCCACGGCGGTTAAGTTTTGTAATATGATAAGTACTATAACCAGTCCCAAGAAAACGATGAGCGATTTGCCTCCGCTTTTTAATACCTTGAGATTTGCCTGAAAGCCTACAGATGTGAAGAAGAATACCATGCAGACCTCGCGCAGTGTGTCATTAAAGGAAAATTCTGCGATTCCTGTGACATAGCATATGCATGTCATGATGGCAAAAATCAGTCCGCCTATGACAGGCGCCGGAATACAGAATTTCTGAAGAAAATATATTTTCTTTTTTAAATAGTTTCCAAGTAGTAGTACAAGCACGGCAACGGCCAGTGTCTGGTACATGTCAAGTTGTATTTTCATGTGTTACCTTTCAATTTTAATTGATTATATTCTTGTTATTTTCTTATTAAATTTTGAATATTATATATTGAGCTAAAAATTAATTCGCGAATTAATTTGTGCTATATCCACAGGCTTTATAATACCTTTTCGCTCCATCGTGAAATGGAATAGGTATATCGTCTGTTGCAAAGTCATATGTCAGCTCAAGCTTAAGAGAGTTGGAGTAGGAGATCTCATTTTCTTTTTCAAACAGGAGCGATGTAAGCTGCTCAATTGTATCATCGGATACATCAGCCTTTGTGATAAGCACAGATTTTACACCTATTGTGTTTATATCTGTGGTCTGGCCTGTGTATGTGCCGGCAGGTATGACTTCGCTTGTGTATGCCAAGCTGCTTTCAAGCATCTTGCTTATCACAGTATCAGTCAGCGGGATAAGCCTTATGTCGCATTCCTTTGAGAGCTCATCTATGACAGTGGTGGTGAGTCCTGCAGTGCAGAAGAAGGCATCTATATCACCGGCTTTTAGCTCTTTTGTGGCCTCTATATAGTCCAGGTTTTTGGTGGCAACAAGGGATGATGGCATACCGGCGAACTCAAGAATCTGTGTGGCGTTTCGCTCGGTACCGGATTCCTCTGCTCCGATGCTTACAGTGTGTCCTGACAGGTCATCAAGAGTCTGTATGTTTGAATCAGCGCGGACCACAAGCTGACAGGTCTCGGTGTAAAGCCCTGATATAGCCCTTAAATCTTCATTTGTCTTGTAGGCGTCGGCTATCAGGTCTGCCTGTGCGAGGCCTATCTCTATATAGCCATCGGATAAAAGTCTTATATTGGCGTTAGAGCCTGCTGTGGTACGGACCTTGCAGGTAAAGTCATAGCCCTGTTCATTGGCAAGCTCCGTAAATGTATTTGCAAATGAATAGTACATTCCACCGATATCGGCTGCTCCGAAGCGTATTGTGCTGCCGGAGGTGGTGCAGCCTGTCAGGGCGAAGAGTACTATGCAAAGCATGATACTGATTTTTTTCTTCATGTTTTTTCTTTATCCTTTCACTTTTTCATAATTGCTATGAATATATTACAAAAAATTTTCTAATATGAAAAGATTAAATTTAAATTTTTCTTAAATTCCATAGACTTGTGATTGGAAAAATAATATAATAAATTGGTTGTAGAAAATATTTTAAAGGAAGGAAATTTATTTATGGAAATCTTTGATATTATCAAGTCTGTTATATTTGGAATTGTTGAGGGCATTACAGAGTGGCTGCCTATCAGCAGCACTGGCCACATGATTCTTCTGAATGAGATTTTACCACTTAGGATAGGAAAAAACCCGGAAGATTTTTACAGTATGTTTGAGGTGGTTATCCAGCTTGGAGCCATTTTGGCGGTTGTTGTTTTGTTCTGGAGCCAGATCTGGCCATTCGGCAGGAAGAATAACAAAGCTCCTCTTGCAAAGACAGGTATCGGTGCATGGGTCAAGACTGATATCTTCGTGCTGTGGTTTCATATTCTTGTTTCAACTATTCCGGCAGCTATTATCGGAGTTCTTTTTGATGATGTATTCGAGAGACTGTTTTACAATTTCCAGACAGTAGCTATCATGCTTATACTCTTTGGTATCGCTTTTATCGTGATTGAGACCAGACATAATGGCAAGTCTGCTAAGATTAATTCACTTGTCGACATAAGCTACACGACTGCGCTTATGATTGGATTTTTCCAGCTTATTGCAGCTGTTTTTCCGGGTACATCACGTTCAGGCGCTACTATTGTCGGAGCTCTCTTAATTGGTGTTTCAAGGACTGTTGCCGCTGAGTATACATTTTTCCTTGCTATTCCGGTTATGTTTGGTGCGAGTCTTCTGAAGCTTGTTAAATTTGGATTTCATTTTACAGGGGAAGAGGCTGCTATTCTGATTATCGGTATGATTGTGGCATTTGTTGTTTCACTTATTGTTATCAAATTCCTGATGGGCTACATAAAGAAGCACAACTTTATTGTGTTTGGATGGTACCGTATAGTTCTTGGTGCGATTGTGCTGCTTTGTGGTATCGCAGGACTTCTCTAAATACATTTTGACGCAATTTTGCAGGAAGAGGGTTTAAGACATGCATGATGAATTGACATCAAATGATATAAAGAAAATGGAGGACGAGATAGAGTACAGAAAGCTCGTTGTCAGAAAGAAGGCTCTTGATGACGTAAAGGTGGCGAGAGCCCAGGGTGACTTGAGCGAGAACTTCGAGTACAAGGCCGCCAAGCAGTTTAAGAACCAGAACGAGAGCCGTATCAGATACCTTGAGAAGATGATTAAGACTGCCGTTGTCATATCCGATGAGTCAAAGGATGATGAGGTGGGTATGTTCAATACGGTTGATGTGTATTTTGAGGATGATGATGAGACTGAGACATACAAGATTGTCACAACCGTAAGGGGCAATTCCTTAAAGAATCTGATAAGCAAGGAGTCACCGCTTGGTGCCGCTATATTCGGGCACAAGGTGGGTGACAGGTGTGAGGTAAAGGTAAATGATGATTACTCATACTTTGTTAAGATAATGAAAATAGAAAACACTGTCGACGACGGCAGTGATGATTTGCGTAAATTTTAATCTGGATTTAATTTTTGCGTTTTATAGGGATTTCAAAAGATTAATATGTTTATGATTAATCTCAGAAATGGGGAGATTTACGTGATTAAATTAAAAACTTTTGGCAGCTTTACGGTAGGTAATGACTTAACATCTGTCCAGAAAGGGGCATGGCGGTCTGAGAAGCTTGAAAAGCTGTTTGTATATCTGGCGATAAACAGAAACAGAGGTGTCTGTATAGAAGACATTTCAGAGGCTATATGGCAGGTTCAGGAGGAGACTGATAATCCGGTAGGTGCCCTTAAAAATCTGGCATACAGACTCAGGAAGGCTCTAAGAGATGCTTCTTTTGACGAAGAGTGCATAGTCTCTGTAAGAGGCGGATTGTACAAATGGAACGATGATGTGGAAGTATCCATTGATGTCGAAGAGTTTGACAGATATATAAATGAGGCAGAGTTTGCATTCAGCAGGAGCAAGGAGACAGCTATTGAAAGCTATGAGAAGGCCATAGCACTTTATAACGGTGATTTCCTATCGCGTCTGACTGATACCCATTGGTTTATGACGCTCAATGCATTTTACCATTCAAGATACGTAAATACAGTAAAGGCTCTGGCAGAGCTGTATATTGATACAGGCTGCTATGAGAAGCTTGAGCAGCTTTGCACCAAGGCGGTTGTATATGAACGTTCGGATGAGCAGATATACTCATATCTGATTGTGGCACGCATGCGTACCAAAAAGGTACAGATGGCTTTTGATACTTATGAGACAGCCAAGGCTATTATGGACAATGATCTGGGGGTTAGAAAGACTGTCATGCTCAACAAGGTGTATGAGGAGCTTTTATCAGTCACAAAGGGTGTTTCAAGCTACAATATCGATGAAGTGAAGGACGATATCAGTGAGGAGAGCATGAATGGCGTTTTCATGTGCGGATATCCTGTGTTCAAGGAGATCTATCATCTGGAGGTCAGAAAGAGTGCACGCTCTACGGTTCCGGAGAGTCTGGTGCTTGTCACTGTTGTGCCAATGTATAGCAGTCAGCCGGATAAGAATCACAGTCAGATGAAGGATTCCATGCTTACACTTGAAAGAGCACTTAGAAAGTGCCTGCGTGTGGGTGATGTGGCGGCAAAGTACAGTGATTCACAGTACATTGTGCTTTTGTCGAAGTGCTCATGTGATACAGCCTCCGATGTCATGAAGCGTATTATCGATAGGTTCAATCATACGTGTGACACACATAGTAATATGACGATACAATTTGATATTGAGCCGGTTAGCTGCTACAGCAGTTTTGTGACTGATAAAAAAATGGAGAAAATATATGGTTAAGAAAGTAATTAGATTTATAGTTCTGATAATTGGTCTGTCTCTTGTGGCTTATTCGGGTTATCATCTGTTTAAGATTTATTCTGACTATAATACCTCGGATAAGACATATGAGAAGCTGCAGGATGAGTATGCAGTGGACGATTCAAAGAAGAATGATGACAGCAGTGAAGCACAGTCGCCGTGGTATGATGATATAGATATTGATTTCGCCGGTCTAAGGAGCGAAAACCCTGATGTGGTTGGCTGGATTTATTTTGAGAATGAGGATATCAGCTACCCTGTCATGTATTCGGGGGATAACAGCTATTACCTCAGAAAGACCTTTAAGAGAGAGCATGCCACTGCAGGTTCCATCTTCCTTGAGGGTTCAAACAAGACTGATTTCAGCGACTGTCATACAATCATTTATGGACACAATATGAAAAACCTGTCGATGTTTGGAAAGCTTAAGTACTATAACCGTGATGAGAATTACTATGACAGCCATCAGTATTTCCAGATACTTGTCGATGGAAAAAAGTATAGGTACCAAATTTTCTCATATGAAACGGTAAGTGATGACAGTGATGAGTATACTGTGGGCTTTGAGCCTGACGAGACATTTGGCAAATTCGTACAGAGGATGGCTGCCTCATCAATGAAGGATACAGGCATAGTCCCGACAAAGGATGACAAGGTTGTGACTCTTTCAACCTGTTCCACAAGCGGGGAGACATACAGGTTTGTGGTACATGGTGTGAGAGTTGATGAGCATTGATAATGAAAACAGAAGATGAATTACTTAAAGAGCTTATGATTGAAGAATAGGGGATATGATATATGTATGCAGTGATTACAGGAGCAAGCTCAGGAATAGGTGAGCAGTTTGCAAAGAGACTTGCGAAGGAGGGGTATGACCTGATTCTTGTTGCCAGAAGGCGGGAGAGGCTTACAGCTCTTTCTGATAAGCTTAAAGCCACGCATAAGGAGCTTGAGTGTGATATTTTTACCGCGGATCTGATGCAGCTTGATGAGTGTCAGAGACTTTCGGACTATCTCGAGGAAAAAGACATAGAAATATTTATAAACAACGCAGGCTACGGTGATTGCGGCCTGTTTGAGGAGACTGATATAGCTAAGGAAATGGGCATGATAGATGTCAACGTGCGTGCTGTACACTTCCTGACGAAAAAGCTTTTAAAACAGATGAGGGTAAAGGACAGAGGTTTTATCTTAAATGTGGCAAGCTCTGCGGGTCTTATTCCTGCCGGTCCGTACATGGCTGCCTATTATGCCTCTAAGGCATATGTTGCGAGCCTTTCAAGGGCTGTTGCATGTGAGCTTCGACAGAGCCACAGCCATGTGTATGTGGGGTGTCTGTGTCCGGGACCGGTTGATACAGAGTTCAATGATGTGGCGAATGTGCGATTTGCGCTGAAGGGGATTTCCGCTGAATACTGCGCCAATTATGCCATAGACCGTATGATGAAGCACAAAACGGTCATAGTGCCTACTCTCAGGATGAAGCTTGCTACAACCTGTGGCAGATTTCTGCCACAATCTTTGTATATAAAGATTGTTTCACATCAGCAAAAGAAAAAATGGCACATTGACTAAAAAGTCTTTGAAAATTGGTTGAATTGCCCTATTTACAGTTATTGTAAATTTTATTATAATGTATACGAAAATAAACGAAAAAGGATAGTATTATGAAATTAGGAGCGGTTTATTCAAAGGAAAAGACAACATTTACACTGTTTTCGCCTGTTGCGGACAGTGTTTTTGTTATTTTTTACGATAAGGGAAATGATTCGGCCGAGACAGGCAGGCTTGAGATGGTGCGCGGAGAGGGAGAGCTTCGCAGTATTTTTTCTGCTACGGCAGAGGGTAATCTGAATGGTGTTTATTATACATATGAGGTTCACACCGCAGATGGCACATTCAGCTCGCATGATCCGTATGCAAGAGCCTGCGGTGTAAATGGGCACAGGTCTATGGTTATTGACCTGTCAAAGACTGATCCTGATGGATTTGCAGATGAGGACAGGCCAAAGCTTGCAGACCCCATGAGCATGGTTATCACTGAGGTGTCTATTGCGGATGTGTCTGCCGGTGCATCTGCTCATTCTAGGTATCCGGGTAAGTTTAAGGCTTTTACTGAGGATAAGATTCTTTCGTATTTCAAGGATATGGGAGTGACACATCTGCAGATTATGCCGTCGTATGATTTTGCCAGCATTGACGAGAGTGATTCCTTAAAGGAGCAGTATAACTGGGGCTATGATCCGTACAATTACAATGTGCCGGAGGGCTCTTACTCGACAGATCCGTTTAATGGAGCCGTGAGAGTGAGAGAGTACAAGGAGATGGTGCACTCGATACATGAGGCGGGTCTTGGTGTAATCATGGATGTGGTTTACAATCATACCTTCAATGTTCATGACAGCTGCTTTTACAAGACTGCGGGCAATTATTTCTACCGTATGCTGGATGCTGCAAAGTACTCTGATGCATCAGCCTGTGGCAATGAAATAGCCTCAGAGAAGCCTATGGTCAGAAAATATATCATTGATTCGCTGTGCTACTGGGCGAGTGAGTATCATATTGATGGCTTCAGGTTTGATCTGATGGGAGTGCTTGATATCGAAACCTTAAACGAAGCCAGAAAAGCTCTCTTAAAAATAAATCCTGATATAATAATGTACGGAGAGGGCTGGACAGGTGGAGAGAGTACTCTGCCGGAATCAGAGCGTGGCATGAAAATAAATGCTCCAAGGACACCGGGCATCGGCATGTTTTCGGATGATATACGTGATGTGGTAAAGGGACATGTGTTCTATATGGATGAGCTGGGCTTTGTCAATGGAGCTGCAGACAGAGGTGAAGAGCTAAAGCGGGCTGTTACGTGCGCTAAGTGGGCCAAATCGCCTATGCAGTCGATTAACTATCTGTCATGTCACGACAACTATACTCTCTGGGACAGGTTTATCATATCCAATTCACATGAGAGTGAAGAGATGCGTATCCGTATGAATAAGCTTGCAGCAGCCATCCTTTTTACAGCGCAGGGGATTCCGTTTTTCCTGCATGGAGAGGAGTTTGCGAGAACAAAGATTAGTGAAGCTGATGGTGCTCCTGTAGAGAACAGCTATTGCAGTCCTCTCTCTGTCAATGCAATAGATTATGACAGGGCTGAGCAGTTTTCAGACCTTAAAGCCTACTATAAGGGGCTTATAGCACTAAGAAGGGCTCACAAGTCATTTTATCTTGACACAGTAGATGAGATTAAGAAATCCGTACATTTCATGGATGATATGCCTGATGGCGTTGTAGCATATACTATTGATAATGATACAGAGAAGGTGTTCGTAGCTTACAATGCCGGCAAAAATAAAATCACAATTAAACTTGCAGATGCTTTGTGGGAGGTTCTCGCAGATGAAGCTTCTGCGGGAGATAAAGCTCTTTACACAATAAAAGACCAGGCAATAATACCTGGGGTATCATGCCTGGTTGCAGTTTGCAAATGTTAGTGAGTTGATTTATTTATGTAGCTTGTCTTGTATTTTGAATAAACGATTTTCTGGCTGCGGTACAGGCCAAAGTATCCTGACAGCATATAGCTGAATGGGATTGCCAAAAGAAAGTACGGCATGCCGTCGTAGCCAAACAGCTCAAAGCTGATGAGCAGCGATGTAATCGGACAATTGGTGACACCACAGAACAGTGAAATCATGCCGACAGCTGCACACAGCGATGGCTCAAAGCCTGTCATGTTGCCGAACAGGCATCCAAAGGTTGCGCCTATGAAAAAGGATGGTACAATCTCGCCGCCCTTAAAGCCTGCGCCAAGAGTTAGTGCGGTGAAGATGATTTTTAGCAGAAATGCTTCAGGTCTGACAGAACCGTCTATACTGCTTTGGATGACACTCATTCCTGTGCCGTTGTAGGTTTGGTTTCCTACAAGCATAGTTGCTATGATGACAAAGCAGCCACCAATGAATACTCTTGTATATTTGTTTGGCAGATATTTTTTGTACAGCGCCTCACCTGAGTGAAGGGCCACACAAAAGAGTATGCTTACGAGTGCGCACAGTATTGCAAGCGCAGAGATTTTTACTGAGTTTAAAATAGTAAAGTCCGGTATGTTTTCAATAGCAAAAAATTCATTTGTAACATTGAAGTATGATGCGATACCATGAGCGATGAGGGAGCTTATCACACATGGAACGAGTGCTATATAATACATGACACCGACGCTTATCATCTCCATGGAGAAAATAGCGGCTGCCATCGGAGTGCCAAACAATGCACTGAATGCAGCGCTCATGCCACACATAATCATGACATGCTTGTCCTTTTCATCAAATCTAAATACCCTGCCTATAGAGTTTCCGATGCTGCCTCCCATCTGCAGAGCAGCACCCTCACGGCCGGCAGAGCCACCGAACAGGTGAGTGATAAGTGTGGATATAAATATAAGCGGGGCCATTTTAAAGGGTACCTTGTCGCCTGAATGGATAGCTGATATTACCAGATTGGTTCCGGTGTCGTTATCGTCTTTACACAGATGATAGAGTCCTACAATGGCAAGTCCGCCGATTGGCAGAAAGTAAATAAGCCAAGGGTATTTCATTCTGAAATCGGTTACGACCGACAGGGCAAAATAAAAGGCGGTGCCGCAGCTTCCTGCGACTATGCCGACAACGATAGAAAAGATTACCCATTTAATGGATGTTATAAGACGTTTCGTATTATGCTTTACCTTATGCACAATCAATTGCCTGGTTATTTCATTCATTATGTTACACCTCTTTTAAACTTTTTATTAATTTGATATTAACATTAACTAATTTAATTTACAAGTTGTACTTTATGATGTTATAATAACTAAATAAAGCGAAAATATCATATGATTTCATATGT
>OHHS01000925.1_pt1 | contig 12138 bp, 8 predicted proteins | sample 1568161 | NCBI WGS metagenome assembly OHHS01 (sample SAMEA3879519, study PRJEB24766) | human gut metagenome | biome: human-associated habitat; feature: feces | place: USA | collected 1985/1987
GGTCTCCCCGGCTGCATTCGTATAGCTTAACGCCGCCTTATGAAATTCCCAGCCGTCTACCGTCACGGCATCCTTTGTAACCTCAGACAGTCCGATTTTTTCCATTTCTGTCTTCAGCATCTCTCCGGTCTCAAATTCTGCCTTAGAACCCGCCGGACGATACCCCAGTGTCGGATGTGACCGGTATTGTTCCATTCGTTTTGCCAGTTCATACGAATACGGTATATCCAGATTCTGTAACACCTTTTTCTGTAAAGTCACCCCGTTGTCATGCATATTCTGTCACTCCTGTTTCTATCCTGTCCGTTCTGCCACAGGAACCGTTACTTATTTTTTTACCATAGAATTCATATTTTCAGTAATTTTCTGCAGAATCTCTCTGTTTCTCTCTTCCGCTTCCAGTGTCTCACTGGCATGGGCAGACACTTCTTCCGTAGTCGCTGAGATTGTCTGAATGGAATCCACGATCTCCTGGTTGGCTGTTTTCAGAGCTTCTACTGTCTGAAGCATCTCACCCAGATTATCCACGATCGTATAGCTGCTGTCTTCAATTGCCGTGAAACTGTCCGCCGCGCGCATCGTTCCTTCCCTTTGGCTGCCGATACCGTCTATCATCTGACGGATGACCGTCACCACTTCTCCAATCGCTCCGGATACATTTTGGATCAACTCCGCGATGTTGCCGGTAGCATCCTTTGTCTGGGTGGCCATTCCCGAAATCTCCGTCGCCACTACGGAGAAACCGCGGCCGGCTTCACCGGCTCTGGCTGCTTCTATGCTGGCATTCAGCGCCAGAAGACTGGTCTGATTAGCTATTTTGCTGATGATTTCCACGATGGAATGCATCTCCTGCATATAATGATCCAGCGTTTCCAGCTTCTGTGCTGCCAGCTCACTGTTCTTTGCAGAATCCTCTGCCTGCTCCTTCAGACCTGTCATCTCTTCTTTTCCGGCATCCAGTATTTCTATCGTATGTTCCATGTTATTTCCGATCGTCTCTGCCACTTCACTCACGGTATTTACTTTTTCCTGAATAGCCTCCGTCTGGGCCGTCTGCTGCTGAATCGCTGCGGCAGACTCCCCGGAACCTGCAGATACCTCCTCCATGGCTGTTTTGGTACTGTCAAAAGCAGTTTCCAGTTTATTCAATTCCGCTGTGATATCAGCCACAGAAGTCTCCATCCTGCTGCTCATTTCCATGACTTCTCGTAAGGTTGCTTCTGTGCGGTTCTGCGCAGTTGCAATGCTCTCTATATTTTCATTGGTGTTCTTCTGGTTGGATACGGTAGCATAGATGGATGTAAAGCACAGCAGAATCATTACAGAAATCTGTATAAATCCTGCATCCTGCCCCAGATAGCCGAACCCACCCTGTGTGGCTCCCAGGAGCACCACCAGGACATTCTCTACCACCGTCCCCACATTAATAAGTGCAAATGCCTTGACATCATGATAAGGCATGACTGCAAACATCATGGGAATTACAAATGCATACACCATGTTGCACTGTGCCGTAAAAAGCAGCACCGTATAAAACAACGCAAATCCGATCAGTGACAGATGTTTTATAGCTTTTGTTTCATGATCTCTCTTCCAACAAATAAATTCTGCCAAAACCGGTATGATTCCAAGAAGCATCAGCACTGCCAATACCAGCTGCACCAGCAAAAGTACACCAGCCAGCACCCACAAAATAATCTCTGCTTTCTCCGGCTTTGCTTCCCGGACTGCCCGCAGAGTACGAGACTGCCGGAAATACCGGACCGTTGCCGCTGCCAGTAGCACCAGGATGTAGCCGCAATAAGCTACGGTCACCATCCACATACGGCCTTCCAACAGGATCACCGGCACACAGATCACCTGAAATCCCGCCCATAGCAGCATCTGACCGCTAATCCACAGAAATACCGGATTTCTACAGGGTTTATCCACATTTAAAAAACAATTTCCCACCCATGCCGGTATCGCTACCAGCAGAACGGCAAGCCACAGCAAACGAACTGCGATCATGTTTCAACCTCATTTCTGTCTTCTTATCATTTCATTCCTTATCTGGAAAACATATATATCATATCTCCGTGCACGCCTTCCGAAAGCAGAAGTTCCTCCGACGTATAACCATACTTATCCCGGAGCACAGACACTGTTGCTTCTTTATCCACACCCGGTTTGATCAATACGATCACCCGGTCCAGTGCCTCCACGGATTCCGTATCCTTACGTTCCTTCAGTTCCTCTGCCGTTACCAGCAAAGTTTTGGTGTAATGCATAAATTCCGGCAGGTTCTCATAATAGCCCACTCCCGCATAAACGCAGATGCATGGGAACTCCTCATATTCTTCCGCCAATGCTTCCTGTCTGGCATATCCCTGATAGAGGTATTCCCCATCATAGGCCGCAAGCCGCAGCCCCTGTACCACCACGAGCAACAGCACCAGCATGCCTCCCACGATCTGTTCTTTCCATCCGGAGATCTCTGTCAGTTTTTTTCCAAGGAGACACAATAGCAAAGCAAGCAGCAATGCCACAAACGGAAACAAAGGCATAATATAGCGGTCCACCAGATACGGTGACATGCGGGATGCCAGCAGAAAATATCCGGCCACCGGCACCATCATCATCCAGGCCGCATCTCTTCCGGAATTTTCACCTTTCTGTTCCTGTTTCCCGGCCCGGAAGCTCAGATACAGCTTTCCCAGAAGCAGGATTGCGCCGGCGGCACATCCGCCGGTCAGAAGAGGCGCTCCCACTGTCCGATCCGCCAGAATTCTGCCAAATGCAGCCAGTCTCTGTCCGTAACCGGCAAATCCGGAGGCCAGATTGCCGAGAGCTTCCGTCCCTCTTCCGCTGGAGAACACATCCGAAATTGCAAAAGGGAACAATACCAGTCCGATCACTGCAGCGATCACCATGGACCGGATATAGCACCATAATTCTTTGTTCCTGTGCCGGTACAGCAGGATCACTGCGGTAACCGCCGCCAGCAGAAGGCAGTAAAACAGGAAAAAATACTGTGTCAGGAAACCCAGCACCGTAATAGCGATAAGGCCCTTGTTTTTCTTGTCAAACCCGTTATTCTTCCATTTTTCCACATGGACGGAAAACAGGGCGACACACAGACAGGAAAGAAGCCCATACATACGGATCAGCAGCACCGTACCCAGTGCTCCGGTACTCATTCCATAGAGAAGCACCGCCAGGATTCCCAGCTGTCTTCCCTTTCCTTCCATGGAAAACACATCTGCCAGCTGTCTCCCCAGCCGCAGTAAAAGCCACAATGTAATTCCCAGACAGACCAGATTGATGCTGCATCCAAGCCACGGTGACAATGTTCCCCGAAAGACAGAACTCATGGTATGCAGCAGCATAAAATGTACCGGCGGATGATTGTCATCTTTTACATTAAAATAAACCGACAGGTAATCAAAGGCATCTTTCTGATCCACCGTAACATAATCCTGAAACTGTCGGTCCGTGATCCAGACCGGTTCCTCATAGACATCTGCTTTATAAGACAACAGTTTGCTGTTTCCCCGGTTCCTAAGCACATCTGTTACTGTATTTTTCAGATTCTCCAGAGCCTCTCCCGCACTGTCCCCCTCGATCTCTTCGTTCACGAATTTGGCCAGACGCCCTTCCGGCTGGGTAGGTACGATCCAGGGATTATACCTGGCATTTGCCAGTTCAAAGCTCAGAAGTTCGTCCATGTGATAGCCTTCCTTCCGGCTGACTCCCGCACCCATCAATACCAGGCACAATATAACTGCCAGCAGTTCCGGCAGGATTTTTTTCCATTTATCCCGTTTTTCCTGTCCAATCATAGGAATCTTCCCATCTCCGTTATTATTCATTATCCATTACCCGATAGAGATAAATGCGGTAATAGCTGTTCTCTGTCTCAAAGGCCTCCGGCCTCATCAGTTCCAGACCGGTATCCTCACTGTGATCGATATAGGCTGCCGACAACAGATAGCTTCCGCCCAGCTGCCTCAGACTTTCCGCATCGATCGTATAGTCCTGAAAATAAAAGCCGCCTTTTTCGATCGTATAATAGCCGGGGCATTCCGCGCTGAACAAATAGCAACGATTCCCCCAATGGTCAAAGCTGTCTTCCAGATATTCACTCTTGTCCAGCTCCGGTGCAATGATCTCCCGGAAACGGTGCTTGTACTCCAGAGAATAGTTATTTGAATAGCCGTCCAGACAGTAAAATCCATGATACAATGCCGCAGCGGGATCGATTCCCAGACTTACGACCCGGTAATCCTGTGGTTCTTCCCCGGTATTCTCCCGCAGGTACTCCTGTACCTGATCCAGCACATCCACGGCATAATAATCCCGGAAGCTCATGGCTGCATAATTCCGGTTCACCAGTTTTTGCAGATTGGGCTTCAGATTGCTCTCCAGCAAAATCTTCCCGGCTGTTGCCACGGTAAGAAGCATTGCGGCCATTACGATGATCCCCGGGATCACACCGTTCCTGCGTCCGTTCCCTGTTTTCTCCGCTCCTGTGTCTCTTTCCGGGAGCTGTTCCGTCAGCAATAACAGGCTGCACCCCAGAATAAAATACCACAGGCAGGGACTCAGCCACAGGACTCTGTTGGCCTGAAAGCCCTTCAGAGCACCCAGACTGGAACGGATAGCGATTCCGATACTGCTGTCCCACAGTGCGGCCACTGCCGCAAAGCCTGCAATAACGGCCAGTGACAGGCCCACGGCTTTCCATAACCGTTTTTCTCCGCCCTCAGGTACATTCTTTTTATCCGCTATGTCCTTCTTCGTTGCCCGATTTAGGAAAAATAAAACAACTGTTGTCATCAACAGCACCACGAGGATCAGTCCATGATAATCCACACTGTGCTGTCCTCCCTGCAGGAGGTTTGTTTTCAACTGACTGAAAAAGTCCACCGGGCTGAGCAGATATTCCGATTTGTGAGAAATCTCTTCTCCCTGTCCCCCGGACAGCTGAAGCAATAACGAACCGTTCTCAACGATATACGTAAGCAGCAAAATCCCCCAGGCTGCAGCCTGTCCGGCGGAGAACTGTTTCCTTTTGTCCACCAGTGTGACGATCTCCCATACCGCCCAGATTCCCAGCACAGCAAAACCGGATAACACCAGGGAAGAATTACATCCGAAAAGCAGTACATAAAAATAACAGAGAATCCGGAAATTCTTCGGTCTGTCCTTTTCCCCCAGTCGCAGTACACAATACATTAACAGCGGCAATCCATACTGGGACAGCCCGTACACCGGCAAAAACGGCAGATACGCATACATACATCCGGTCAGCATGGCTATGAAACCGACAAGTCCTTTTCTTCTCCGCAGTGTTTCCGATGTTTCTCCGGCCCATCCAAGCAGGCAGAACATTCCCAGATATCCGGCAAAGCTGCCAGCCACCTGCATACAGGCCAGTGCCAGTTCCGCAGGCAGCCACCGGTATAACAGCACACAGGCGGGGGCCGGCATGGTAAGCGCTGTTTTTGCTGCACCGTTCATGAATTCCGGCAATACACCGCTGCCATCCCACAGATGTCTTGCCTGCAGAAGATAGGCGATCACCTCACCGTCCAGCTGATCGTGATACACGAACACAGAGTCCTTCCCTAATACAAGATACGGAACTCCCATAAAAAATACTGCCAACGCTCCCAGAAAGAACCAGGCTTTTTCTGATTTCTGCGTTTTCACTTTTGTTGTCATCTTCGTCATGGTTCCTCCTTCCCGCGTTTCTGCTGTCACAATTCTATTATTTCTCCGGGTTGTCTTCTGTATCTCCGGCGCTTATGGTCCTATCGGTCCAGAGGATCATTCCCACAAGCCACAGAGAACCCGGCAGCAATCCGTTCTTGTAATCCAGGCATCCGGCATCCCGCATGGTATACCACAGGATCATGCCTGCCGCAGTGATCACACAGACTCCTGAGATCTTCCAGAACAGACTTCTGTCCGGTACTGTTTTTTCTTTTTTCTGTCGGCGCATGGCAATGATCCCGCATATCATGCAGCTCACGACCACAACAGCGATTCCCGACAGGAACCACCAGCTGCTGTATTTTAGCAAAAGCTCTGTCAGCCTTGGATCTCCCGTCATCATAATGTCTACATTTCTGCCAGAGAAGGAGTCATATCCCCTGCCGTCCAACAGCAGCTGCAACAGTACTGTAGGTATGGCATATCCGAGGCAATCCCAGGCAATCTGATGGATATTGTCGGAAGTATACGTCTTCAGATGATACCCGGCATACTCTCTGAATATCTTCTGTGCTTCCGCCTTGCCGAAACGATCCTCCAGCGTCTTTTGTATGCCGGACTCCATGGTTCCCGCATAATACCCGGCATTCCTCATCTCTTTCCAGGTCATCCAGGTACGCAGCTGTTCCGGCCATTCATCGTATTCTTCTTCCTCTCTCATATGCGTCCAGCTGAACCGGCGCATCATGGCGGCGCTCACCGTATTCTCCGCCTTCCCGTAGCTGCCCGGTGTCTGCCACATGGGCACCAGCGTGAATAAAATTCCCGCCATTGCCAGAAGGAGCAAAAGTTCCCGGCCTACTCTCTTTTTCTCCGTCTTTCTGCTCCGCAGCTGCCACAGATGTATCAGCCACAAAACAATAAGCGGTACCAGCCCCAGATACAGATTCTCCACCACACACAGTGTACTGAATGCCCACCAGATTCCGGCTTCGAACAGACCATGTAATGGTCTGGCCGGCGCTGTCGTCTCACCATCCTCCGCCACAGCATCCTGCCGCAGGATCCGGATCACCGCCGACAGTTCCAGCAGTAAAAAGGAATATCCCGGAGAATTCGGCAATACGGCCAGATGACTTTGCATGGCACAGGGAAAGGTCAGAAGCGCCAGGCTTCCCCAGCACAAAAATATCTTTTTCCCTGTCACTCCGCATGCCCGTAAAAATACTACACCGGCATAAAATGCAATCAGGATCTGTACCGTATATACAAAAAAAGTATAAGGGATAGAACTTATGGATTCTATCCCTTTTACAAGCATCAGAAAAAGAGGGTAGCCGATCCCCATGTAGTCATCACACACAAGTGTCTCTGACGCTTTCAGCCATGTGTAGCTATCACCGAATTCCGGAAAAATTCCAAAGGATCTGACGCCCCAGCAAATTCCCAGAAGAATCTGCACGGAGACACCCAGGAACAGAAATCTGCCTGCAACCTGTGCAGACGCTCTGCCAATTTTTTGCATGTTACTGCTCCTCTAATTCAAAAAAGTTTTTCACCAGTCCACAGATGAAATCCACCTGATCCAGTGTCAGCCCATAGTACATGGGAAGTCTTGCCAGGCGCTCGCTCTCTCTGGTAGTATAGCGGTCCTCGCCGTGGAACCGGCCGAACTTCTGTCCTGCGGGAGAAGTATGCAGCGGGATATAATGGAATACCGTAAGCACACCGTTCTCCTTCATATAGCTGATAAATCTTGTTCTCTGTTCCAGATCTCTTGCCTTGATGTAGAACATATGCGCATTATGCACACAGCCTTCCGGTACGGTGGGCAGGTCGATCTTTCCCGCTTCCTTTAAGGGAAGCAGCTGCTCATAATAACGGTTCCAGCAGGCAAGTCTTGCCTCATTGATCTCATCGGCGATCTCCAGCTGTGCATAGAGATAAGCCGCATTCATATCACTGGGAAGATAGGAAGATCCGTAATTTACCCAGGTATATTTATCGATCTGGCCCCGGAAGAACTTGCTGCGGTTGGTTCCCTTTTCCCGGATGATCTCCGCCTCTTCCACATCCTTTTTGTCACGGATCAGAAGGGCACCACCTTCACCCATGCTGTAGTTCTTGGTCTCATGGAAGCTGTAGGCACCGAAGTCACCGATGGTTCCCAGTGCTTTTCCCTTGTAAGATGCCAGTACACCCTGTGCGGCATCCTCTACTACCTTTAAGTTATGTCTTTTTGCGATGTCCATAATGGTATCCATCTCGCAGGCCACACCGGCATAATGCACCGGAACAATGGCTTTGGTCTTCTCCGTGATGGCATCCTCGATCAAAGTCTCATCAATATTCATGGTATCCGGACGGATATCCACAAATACGGGAATGGCACCGCGAAGTACGAAAGCATCCGCTGTGGATACAAAGGTATAAGAAGGCATGATCACCTCGTCCCCGGGCTGAATGTTACACAGAAGTGCTGCCAGTTCTGTCGCATGGGTGCAGGAGGTCGTCAGCAGGCATTTGCCGGCTCCGGTCCTCTCCTCGATCCAGGCATTACATTTTTTCGTATATTCTCCATCTCCGCAGATCTTCTGATTTTTTACACATTCCTGAATGTAATCTGCTGCTTTATCCACATAAGGCGGTACGTTAAACTTAATATCAATCTCTCTCATAACACATCCTCTTTTCTACTGTCTTTTAGCTTTCTCTATGTTCCCGCTTCCAGCTTCCTACGGCTGTCCCAGGCACATTTTCCGTCACATGACTGATAATATATTTCGGTCTTCCCTTGACTTCTTCATAGATTCTGGCAATATAATGGCCAATCACACCAAGGCTTAACATAATAAATCCGCCAATAATGAGGATCAGCAGGATCACCGTGGTAAAACCTTCCACCGCCGTTCCCATCAGATAGCGCACCAGGGTCTGAATCGCCAGGATCACACTGAACAGGATGGATACCCCGCCCATGATCGTCACCAGCTGCAATGGCAGTGTGCTGAAGGAAGTGGCATTGGTAATGGCATATTTCATCAGACTCCAGAAGGACCACTTGCTCTGTCCGTATTTCCGCTCCTGTACTTCATATTCCACAGTCTCCGTACGGAACCCTGCCCAGAAGGTCAACGCCCGGAAAAAGGTATTGCGTTCCGGCAGTTCCAACAGGACCTGTACTACTTTTCTGTCCAGAAGTTTGAAATCGGAAGAAGCATTCATGTCCATCTTGATCAGTTTGCTCATGATCTTGTAAAAAAGTCCGGCAGACAACTTATATCCCAGACTCTCCTTACCGCGGTCGGCCTTGATACCTTCCACGATCTCGGCACCCTGCTGCCATTTTTCCCACATCTGTGGAATCACCTCAGGCGGATGCTGCAGATCACAGTCCATAACGATCACCGCATCCCCCGTAGTCAGCTCCAGGCCTGCAAAAATTCCAGCTTCCTTTCCGAAATTCCGGGAAAACTCCGCTCCCCGTACTCTCGGATTCTTGGTCGATTCTTCCTTAATACGTTCAAAGGTTCCGTCCTTCGAACCATCACTGATAAATACCAGCTCATAATCGATCCCGTGCTGTTCCAGCAGTTCCCCCAGTACTTTTGCGGTATTGGCAATATTCTGTTCTTCGTTATATGCCGGTAAAACAATCGATAATAATGACATCCTCTAATCCCTTCCGCAGTTCTCGGTCTTGACATACAGGATTCCATCCACAACCCTGGTGGAATTCGCTCCCGGAAAAGTATCCATGTCAATGTATTCCTGCGTCATATAAATCTCACCCACAGTATCCGGATCCAGAAAATTCAGGGTTGCGCCCAGATAGTTCTGCATAAATGCCTGATAATCCGCTCCCTTATAGATCAGATAGTCTCCGCTGAGACCGATCATACCGTCCGTGACTTTTCCGGTAATATCCGTAGTGGGGAATTCATCATACCCGATGACACCCACCAATGCAATGGGAATTCCCTGATAGTACCCTTCCGTCTGCTCGATCCTGTCCAGCAGACGTACACAGTACGCATAGGTCTTCTCGTATTTTTTCTCCAGATTGGAATATCCGATATTATCCGATACTCCATAATTGAATACCAGGATTCCGGCCGCCAGTAATGCCACCCACTGGATCCCGATATCTGTTTTCCCGTCCTCCGACGCATATCTGTCCACAAATGCCAGCATCAGGATCAGATATAATACCCACTGATACCGCATCAGCAAATGATAGGTCAGATTCGGAGAAATCACCAGAATCACATTGGTCAAAAGCGGAAGTCCCGCCGCCAACAGAATTATTATAACGAAAAATGCCGGATTCTTCCACCATTTTCTTCGCAGCATGCTTCTCACCAGCAGATAAGCCACCAGAAGCACCAGTGCCGCACAGGCCGTAAAAGAGAAAATATTGTTCACCAGCACATTTCCATGCACCGTAAATGCCAGAAAATCAACATACATTCCCCGGATCGTTGCAAACAGCCCCAGACCGGAACCTCCCTGCTCCATGGAATTGATCCCCTGATAGGTATCCAGCACCTTTCCCTGTAATTTCAACAGAATCTGCAGGATTACGTAATACAATGCGGCTCCGGCAACTCCCATGCCCAGGTAACGAAGTACATAGAACGCTTTCGTCTTCCAGCCCTTCTCTTCCATAAAAAAGAGCAGGATCACATATACGCACAGCAGAATGGCAAAGGGCAGATATGCCTGATAGATCCCCATACTGAACGCAAGACATACCGCCCCGGCCAGCCAGCCTTTTTTCTGTTTTTTCGTAAAAAGCACTGCCAGAATTGCGAGGAACAGTGCCATCATATAGCCATCCATGGTAAACACATAGGCAAAAGTGGATGCCAGTGCCGGAAAAGAAACCAGCAATCCGCTCACTGCCATGATTACCAACGGGTCTGCAAGTTCCAGCAGTTCCGTCAATGCCACCGCCGTCAGCGCCAGCCAGAGCAGACCGATCAGACCAATGATCCACGGAATGGTAAAATACGAAGAAAAGCCGCATGCCACAGACAGAAACCACCGTCCGGAAGTGATCATATTCTGATCAAAATACATACTGCTCAGGCCGTCATGATTCGGAATATCCGAAAGCATCACCGGCAGATGGATCAGAATCCCCAGTACAAACGCTGAGAGAAAGGCGATCTTCCATGTATTTTTTATTTTTGTTCTGCTAGATTGAAAAAAATTCCACGGGGTCTTCATCCGTCTGTCACTCCTTATTTAGTCTTTCCGCGATCGTCTGTGCGATCTTCTCTCTGCCGGCCTCATTGGGATGCAGGCCGTCATCGGTATAGAGATACAGATCATCCCAGGTGTCATGTGGATAATAGTCATGATAGATGTCTATGACTTCTACATTCAAAGCCTCACACAGCCCGATTTCCGCATTGACATAATCCTCCAGCACACCACCGCCCAGATCATATTCCTCACAGGTCAGTTCCGGATCCGTATACCAGGTATAGGGTGGGGTGATGAAGATAATGCGCAGCTCCGGATAGGCTTCCCGCAACTCCTTCACAATACTGCGGATAGCTCCACAGTAGGTATATTCATCATACGGATCTGACGTGGATTCGATGGGAGTGCCGGAGTGATAATCATTCAGTCCGGCACCGATAAACAGGATCTTCACCTGGTCAAAATCGATCTGTCCCAGATCTCCCAAAGTATCCTCAAAATAATCCGTGGCTGCTTCTCGGATGTGAACGGTCCTCTGGACACCGAAATCCTTCACCACAAAGGAACGTACCAGTCCGGCCGCAGAAATGGAATCCTTGGTATATCCCAGCCTTCTCTCCGCATCCGCTCTGCCAAGAACCGTTCCTCCCAGCCCACCGTTGTAGCATTTTAAACCTGTCTTCTCCTGAAGCTTTGCTGCGATGGATGTCTCATCACGGCACAGACCATATACACTGTCTCCCAGAAACACTACATCATAAGGAATCCTCTGATATTCCCGGTCCCCCGGAAAAAACAGTACCAAAAGCAGCACGAACAAAACAGCTGCTGTCACACTATATAAAATTTTTTTCTTCCAGCTGCCGTTTTTCTTCATAAACCTCAGATATTATCCTTCTATCCTTCTATTCTTCTATTCCCGCCGTCTGCAGGATCTCTGCGATCCGGGCAGCTCCCTGCCCGTCGATCAGAATTCTCTCCGCTTCATAGGTTCTCTGCCGCAGTTCCCTGTTCTCACAGACATTCCGACACCATCTGCCGATGGCTTTTCTTGTCTCTTCCGGTGTGTAATGCCATTTTCCGGCATATCCGGCAATTTCCTGCTTTCCCAGCCATTCCGTCAGCCCTTCCTGGTTCTCTGCGTAAGAAAAACAGACAAAAGGCACTCCCAGAACTGACAATTCATAGATTGTCGTTCCACCGGCAGTCACCGCCAGCTGACAGGCCGTC
>OHHS01000927.1_pt1 | contig 12111 bp, 10 predicted proteins | sample 1568161 | NCBI WGS metagenome assembly OHHS01 (sample SAMEA3879519, study PRJEB24766) | human gut metagenome | biome: human-associated habitat; feature: feces | place: USA | collected 1985/1987
GGGATTCCTCGACTGTCTGGAGAACCCGACCGTGAAAGGAACGCTATTCTGCGGTGGTGTGTGGCACGTGGGCGAGGTCGAAGGGAACCCGACCTTGAGGCAAGCATACGAGCAGGGAAAACGAGTATAATACTCTTGATCGCGACCAATACGTTCGGGTATAATCCATACAAGCGACCTACTTCTATGGGGAGCGAATACGGTAGTCCTTTTCTACGAGACCTTTTCCTCGTCTTACAGCTATACCCGTTTAGGGAAGATAGAGAATCCCGCAGGGTTGGTCGACGTACTTGGCAGAGGAAACGTGAGGGTTGCCCGCTTCTCCCTAAGTAAATAATGCTCCGATACCGCATAAATACCTTATCGGTAGCAGATGAATTCTTGTTCGCATACTGTATAATTCTACAAACCACGACGTGGTCTGTACAGATCAAGACGTGGAATATACAAATCACGACGTGGTCTATATATTCCACGGTGATAATTTGGAAATAGATCAAGTAGTTAGTATATTTGTATATAGTAAGAAGAATGTTTTTAACTTGAAGATACGAACAATTATACCTAGTAGCAGTTATGGCAGAATATATCAAGCAAGAGATGTGCGACCTGAACGGGACGGGGGAAAAGCCGGTGTATTATCGGATGAAGATACAACGGAACATGGACATGGAGGATTTCGTGGAACGGATCACCTACCCCGGATCGGGCTTGAGCAGGGGTAGCGTAATACAGGTGATGACGACAGTAGCGGAACATCTGGCCTATTGCATGGCGGAAGGGCAGTCGGTCACGTTGGATGGCATCGGTACGTTCACGCCCCGCCTAGGCGTAGCGAAGGACAAGGAGATCGACTCGCTGGATGGTGACGAACCGAAGCGTAACGCACGGAGCATCGAGGTGAATGGTATCAACTACCGGGCCGACAAGGAACTGATACGGGAGACTAACCTGCGTTGCGATTTAAGACGGGGAGGTATCAGCCGTGTCCGGAAATCGCCCTTCACCGAAGAGGAACGCCGGACACGGGCATTGGATTACCTGGATGAACACCCATTCTTGCGCATACAAGACTACATGGCTGTCACCGGACTAAAACGTAGTAGCGCAAACCGTGAGCTACTACGCCTCAGTAGCGATCCGACGAGTGGAATCACCCTATCGGGTTATGGAAGCCACCGGGTGTATGTCCGCAGGAAAACAGAGGGCGATCACTAATCCACTTGATGGTGTCCCGGGTCGAGATGCTTGCGACTGCCGTTCGGTCTTATCAGTTCGGCGGAGGTGCCTTCCGGGATTTGGAGATCGAACTTCAATCGCTTGCCTTTCTTCTTGATACTTACTTGGATGGTTCCATAATGGGTCTCTAAGCTGGCCGAGGCTTCCGATAAGGGACCCAATTGAGGCGAGATCTTAAAGGTACGGAAGCCGGGAGAGGTTGGCTCGATACCGCAGACCTTCTGGCTCAATAAGGTAAGCGGGCCACCGCTCCAAGCGTGATTGATCGTGCCGCCACCGAAGCCCTCGGCTCCGATGCCCCATCCCTCGAACAAGGTCGTGTATTCGGCATAATCCAGCATACGGGTGTAACGTTGCTTCATCCGTTCCAAGGCAAACGCCGGCTCGCCCATCTGGAAAAGGGCCTCTAGGACATACTTCTCCATATAAGGGCTGGCGTGATACTCCTTTTTAAGTACCTTCGTCAGCGCCGGATACTTATCTTTCGAGGCCAGCCCGGAAACAACCGCCATGGCTTGGGAGCGATCGTCCGTCTCCCCTTTATAGCCGGGGGAACGATAGGCGGAACCCGTCCAGAACTTCGTGTCGAAACAACGTTCTATGCTACGCATCATCCGGGAGATCTCATCGGCATCCTTATCCTTGCCGAGTTGCAGGGCGAAGGCTCGCTCCGCTTTCAAGGCCAGATAATACCAGCAGTTGGTCAATACGCCCATATCGACATGCTCGCCCCAGTCGCCCCAGCTCCAAGCGCCTTGACGCTCGATCACCAAGCCACTCTTATCGACTTGCCAAACCTCGTGCAGGTAACGGCGCATCCGGTCGTATATCACCGGGACGAAACTACTGTCGGCACTATAATAATATTGCGTATAAAAACCGTACCAACCGATAGACGCCAACATCTGTAAAGGAAGCTCCTTATCCCAATTACCCGCCGGAACCGGAGCGTAGAGCGTTCCGTCCTCCCGCTGCCAATTCATTAATTCATGGATGCCTTTTACGGCTAGTTTCTGCCCGGACGGAGAAAGGGCGTAGAAAGCCTCGCCTAACTCATTCACCTCGCCACCCCACCATTGGGCACGTTCACGGTCCGGACAGTCCATATAATTATCACGCATCGTTATGTATAAGGTACGGGCAGAACGTTGCCAAAGCTCGTCGTAGAACGGGTCGTCACAATGGAAAGAGCCGGCGAGGTCCGTGTTGTAACCGGTCTCACGGTATTTCACATCCAGCACCTTCACGCCCTCAGGGATGATGTAATAGACCTCATGGCCGTTCATCCAGCCATAGCTTTCGTATTCCTGCTCACCCTCACGGGTGATATATTCGGCACGTACGTTGCGCTCGCTTCCTCCCTCGTAATTATCCATCCGGATGTGGATAGTCTTCCCGGCCTCCGCCTCTACTTTCAGATACGGAGTGATCTGGGCATTATAGGGCAAACGACAGAACAAGGTATCGCCTTTCAAGGATTCCCGGACGGATACATAGGATAACAGGCCGCTGTTTTTCCACTGGGGTATCGGACGTTCCACCAGCTCCCCGAAAGGAGCTTTCCCCGCCTTACCGACGCAGACCGCCCCCGGAAGGGAACCTTCGAAACTCGTACGGTTCCAGTTTGTTATCGCTTGACGGGCATCGAAGCGGATATTACTCTCCGGCATACGGTAATTCGGGAAAGGGGCGTCGGTATTTTGATAGGCCTCATACAAGGCGCACTGCCAGCTCGCGTCGGAGACGATCTCCAGTCCCGGAGCGATCGCCTCGAATAACAAAGCCGCTTTCCCGCTGTTAATATGACTGAAACCATCTTTCCCGAAATGCCAGAGCAAGATGGCGATGGTGTTCGAGCCTTTTGTCAGGTAAGGGGCAATATCTACCGGATCGTAATAAGTCCCGGAAGGAGAAGGGCCTCTTTTCAAACCGCCCTCGAAGACAACCAATTGGTCGTTGATCCAAAGCCAATACTTGGAATCGGCGGCGATACGGGCGATAAGCTGATCCGGGACATCCGTCACGCCGAATGATTTACGGTAGATCAACCAAGTATTCGTAGCGCTTTGGCAACGCTCGGTATTGATCCATTGGGCTTTCCAAGGGAAGGCAGCGGGACAACTGTCCGAGGCAGTCACTTTTATCCAGCTGAAAGATAGGAGAAACAATAGAAGAGCAAGAAGTAGCTTGTTCATACGTTTAATCTTTAAGGTTCTCAATTATTTGCTTTCGAAATCCCCAGTTGTAGAGACGGGGCGTGCCCCGTCTCATCCTTTCAAAATGGTAACTTAAAATACTATCAGACTGTGGGAGACGGGGTACGCCCCGTCTCTACAACCGGATAATCAATTGATTAATTTCTCCGCTAGGTCTATCGCTTTCTTCAAGGCTCCCAGCTTATTGTTTACCTCTTGCAATTCACGCTCATCGTTGCTCTTAGCCACGATCCCGGCTCCCGCCTGATAGTAAAGTACGTTGCCACGGCTGACGAAGGTACGGATCGTGATCGCTTGGTTCAAATCACCATCCAGACCGATAAAGCCGATACAGCCGCCGTAAGCACCCCGGTTATGATGCTCGATGTCAGTGATCAGTTGCATGGCCCGTACTTTGGGGGCTCCGCTCAACGTGCCGGCGGGGAAGGTATCGACGTAGGTCTTTACCGGGTCGCTATCGGCGTTGATCTCGCCGCTCACACGGGATACGAGGTGGATGACGTGGCTGTAGTATTGTACCTCCTTATAGAAATCCACTTGCACGTCGTGGGCGTTCCGGCTTAGGTCGTTGCGGGCGAGGTCTACCAGCATCACGTGCTCGGCGTTCTCCTTGGGGTCGGCAAGCAGGGCCTCGGTACGCTGCTTGTCTACCTCGATATTACCGGTACGGAAAGCGGTCCCGGCAATCGGGTCGATGCTGGCGTGTCTGCCCGTTACCTTGCAATGCGTCTCGGGGGAAGAGCCGAAGATACGGAAACCTCCGAAATCGAAATAGAACAAATAAGGAGAGGGGTTGATGCTGCGAAGAGCCCGGTACACCTTGAAGTCGTCTCCCTTGAACGGTTGCTCGAAGCGACGGCTCAATACGATCTGGAAGACATCCCCCCTGAGGCAGTGCTTGATGCCTTGGCGGACCATCGCCTTGTATTCCTCGCCGGTGATCGGGGAGGTCTCGGGACCCGCTGTCTGGAAGTTGTAGGAGGCGAAGTTACGGTTCTCTATCAATGTCTCGATTTCTTCCAGCCGGCTAGCCTCGTCCTCTTGGAGCATCTCCACTAGGGTCAGCTCGTTCTTGAAATGATTGAAGACAAGGATATACTTATATAATATGTATAGCATATCGGGGGCGTCGTTCTCCTCGTGATGAACTTCCATGACCGGGATGTTCTCGAAATAACGGACGGCATCGAAAGCCGTGTAGCCGAATAATCCGCAGACCTTCTTGTCTGCTCCCTCCACCTTGAAGCGGCCGAGAAAAGCGTTCATCGCCTCCGGTACGTTATAGTCTTCGGTGAGCGGGGTAACCTCACGGGTCTCGTCCGGGAAGGTCGCCGTGCATTCCCCGTTGTTGATACCGATGCTCGCCAAGGGACGGAGCGCTATAAAGGAAAGGCTATTCTCGTTTCCGTGGAAGTCCGAGCTTTCCAACAGGGCCGATTCCGGGTAGATATCCCGCACTTTCAGATAGATGCTTACGGGAGTGTGAAGGTCGCCCATCACCTTCTTGCTTATCGTTTTGAAAGAATAATTCATGATAATTTATAATTAATGTAAGTGTCCATATCTTTATCGCCACGGCCCGAGACAGTCAGTACCACCACCTCTTCCGGCTTGAAGTTTACCTTGGCCAAGGCTCCCAAGGCATGGGCGCTTTCCAAGGCCGGGATGATTCCTTCCAAACGGGTCAACTCGAAAGCAGCCTCCAACGCCTCGTCATCATCGACCGCTAGGATTTGCGCACGGTGCTTTACGGAGAGGTTCGCATGGATCGGGCCGATGCCCGGGTAATCCAAGCCGGCGGAAACAGAATAAGGTTCCTCGATCTGTCCGTCCTCGTTCTGCATGACCAAGGTACGTGCCCCGTGGATGATGCCCTCTTTACCCAATTGGATCGTGGCGGCGCTCATGCCGGAGTGGATGCCCTTGCCGCCGGCCTCGGCCAAGACGATCTTCACCCGCTCGTCGTCCACGAAATGATAGATCGTACCGGCGGCGTTACTTCCCCCGCCTACGCAGGCGATCAGGTAATCCGGGTGATCCCTTCCTTCCTTCTCCAGCAGTTGCTTCTTGATCTCCTCGCTGATAACGGATTGCAGCCGGGCTACCATATCCGGATAAGGATGGGGGCCTACCGTAGAACCGATAATATAATACGTATCCGAAGGATGACAGCACCAGTCACGGATCGCCTCGTTCGTGGCGTCTTTCAAGGTCATGTTTCCCGAGGTCACGGGCACGACGGTAGCTCCCAGCATTTCCATCTTCTGTACGTTGGCATGTTGGCGTTCCACGTCTGTCTTCCCCATATAAACGATACATTCCATATTCATCAAGGCACATACCGTAGCCGTAGCCACTCCATGCTGTCCGGCACCCGTCTCGGCGATGATACGGGTCTTCCCCATGCGGCGGGCTAGGAGGATCTGGCCGATCGTATTGTTGATCTTATGTGCTCCGGTATGGTTCAAGTCTTCCCGTTTTAAATAGATCTTACATCCGTATTTCTCGCTCAACCGTTTGGCCAAGTAAAGAGGGGAGGGGCGGCCTACATAATCACGCAATAACTGATCGAACTCTTCCTTGAAGCTATCGCTCTCCAACACTTGCAGATAGGTATTCTGTAAATTTTCCACGCATTGATGAAGGATCTCGGGAACATAAGCCCCGCCGAACTCACCATAGTAACCATTCTTGTCAACTTGATACGTTTTCATCTTTTATCTATTTTAGTTATTTTCCTTTTGAATTTGCTATAAAAAGAAAAGAGGCCTGCCGCAAGTGCGACAGACCTCTTTATATCTTTATGTAGTGTTTATATATACATACGAGTCTTCGTTCCTTACGACCTTTTGAGTTGTACGGAGCGCCACCACCAATATGTATTTACTACGAATGTTCTCATGACTCTGTTTTGTTATTACGGCAGCAAATATATGGAATCTTTGACAAACAGCAAATAAAATCGTACTTTTTTTATGAATGAGATAAAAAAGATCAGATGGTCTATTAAAACTGCTCTATTGACAAATTGTAATTCATTGAGCCTTGTGTAGACGTGTATTGATGTTTTTGGTATTTGTTTTTATTATTTCGAAGAATAATTTGCTTTCAAAATAATAGTTTCTACCTTTGCGGAAACAATAAAAAACGATTAATATTTCTAATATGGATACTAAATTAACTGGAAAAACTCGCATAGAGAGCGATTTGATCGGCGCTCGTGAAATCCCCGCCGAAGCATTATACGGAGTTCAAACCTTGAGAGGAATCGAGAATTTCTCAATCAGTAAATTCCGTTTGAGCGAATATCCTTTATTCATTAAAGGATTAGCTATAACAAAAATGGCGGCTGCCATGGCTAACTTTGAATTAGGCTTGCTTACCGTAGAGCAAAAAGACGCTATCATCGCCGCTTGTGGGGAGATTCTCGATGGTAAACATCACGACCAGTTCCCGGTGGATATGATCCAAGGCGGAGCGGGTACCACTACGAATATGAACGCGAATGAGGTGATCGCCAACCGTGCCTTGGAGCTGATGGGGCATGAGCGGGGTGAATATCAATACTGCTCACCGAACGACCATGTGAACTGCTCGCAATCCACGAACGACGCATATCCGACCGCTATCCATATCGGTATGTATTTTAAGCATCTTCAATTGCTTCCCCATTTGGAGGAATTGATCGCCTCTTTCCGTAAGAAAGGAGAGGAGTTCTCGCAAATTATCAAGATGGGACGTACGCAGTTGGAGGATGCCGTACCTATGACGTTGGGGCAGACCTTTAATGGCTTCGCCAGCATCTTGCAGGATGAGATCGCTCACTTGAATGAGGCCGCCGCCGATTTCTTGGTGGTTAATATGGGAGCTACCGCTATCGGTACGGGTATTTGTGCCGAGCCGGGATACGCGGAGAAATGTATCGCGGCTTTACGTGAGATAACCGGATGGGATATCCGTCTCTCCTCCGATTTGGTAGGAGCTACCTCGGATACTTCTTGCTTGGTAGGCTATGCTTCCGCCATGAAGCGGGTTTGCGTGAAGATGAATAAGATATGTAATGACCTTCGCTTGTTGGCAAGCGGCCCTCGTTGCGGTTTGGGTGAGTTTAACTTGCCTGCTATGCAGCCGGGTTCTTCTATCATGCCGGGTAAGGTGAATCCTGTGATCCCGGAGGTGATGAACCAGATCGCTTATAAGGTAATGGGTAATGAATTATGTGTGACCATGGCCGGGGAAGCCGCCCAGATGGAGCTGAACGCCATGGAGCCGGTGATGGCACAATGCTGCTTCGAGTCCGTGGATTTGCTGATCAATGGTTTCGATACCTTGCGTACCCGTTGCGTGGACGGTATTATCGCTAACGAGGATCGTTGCCGTGAGGAGGTACATCATAGCATCGGCGTGGTGACGGCCTTGAATCCGGTAATCGGCTATAAGAACTCGACCAAGATCGCGAAGGAGGCGTTGGAGACCGGCGTTAGCGTTTATCAATTGGTACTGGATCATGGTATCTTGACCAAGGAGGAATTGGATACGATCTTAAGCCCGGAGAATATGATCAAGCCGGTGAAGTTGGATATCAAGCCTCGCCGTTAATCGAGTCCTATTATATAATGTATACCATTTGTGGACCGTATAGGTGGATTTTTCCATCCTATGCGGTCTTTTTTTAGATTATAATCTCTATCTTTGGACTGACTTAATTCTAATAATCATGATAAATAGACGAGATTTTTTAAAGAATGCGTCCCTTTTCACCTTGGGTGGCCTGATGGCCGGAAAGGTCGGGAGCGCAGATGCGGCTAAACCTGTCACTTCTGAAACGATGGCCGCTAAGACAGTTGGTTTACAAATCTATTCTTTAGGCAAGGAACTTTATGCGGATGTACCCGGTGGATTGAAAAAGATCAAGCAAATGGGGTACACGAATCTGGAATTGGCCGGTTACAAGGAAGGTAAGATCGGCGGTGTAGACATGATGGAATTCAAGAAGATGGTGGATGATGCCGGATTGAAGATCACCAGTTCCCACGTGAATCCTCCGGTACGAGAGTACACGAAGGCCAATCGCTCCCAGATCTCCGAGTATTGGAAGAAGACGGCTGATGACCATGCCAAACTAGGCGTGAAGTACTTGATCCAGCCCGGGCAACCGAGTACCCGTAGCACCGAGGAAACCGCTTTCGTCTGCGAGATTTTTAACGAGGCGGGTAAGATCGTGAAAGCGGCCGGTATTCCTTTCGGCTATCACAACCATGAGATGGAGTTCGCCAAGGTAAATCCGGGTAGTACGGAGGCCAAGCTGGGAAGGCGTGTGAAAGGAGATTGCATCTATGAGTTGTTCTTGAAGAATACTGATCCTTCGCTTGTGTTTTTCGAGATGGATGTTTATTGGGCCGTGATGGGACAACAAGATCCGATAGAATGGTTGAAGAAATATCCGAACCGTATTAAGGTATTGCACATCAAGGACCGTGCTATTCTAGGCGAGTCCGGGATGATGAATTTCGAGAATATATTCCGGCAAGCTTACGCGAATGGAATCAAGGATTATTTCGTGGAGTTGGAGGGTATGCCTGACGGACGTTCCCAGTTTGAGGGCGTGAAAGGCTGCGTGGATTATTTATTGAAAGCACCGTTCGTGAAATAAGTCTTTTGACTCATTAAAAACACGCTCATGGCGGTAGGATGCTTCCTCCGTTATGAGCGTGTTTGTTCGTAAAGCAGCCATACCAATAAAGGGATATAGTCCTTTAATTCCGTCCGTAATATCTTGAGCGCTTGAGAGATGCGGTATGCGATTGTTTTGGGGGATACGCCTGTCCGCTCGGCGATCTCGTTGTAAGTCATTTCCTCGAAACGGTTCATCTCGAATGCCTTACGGTATTCATCCGGGAGCTCCCGGATGGCCTTGGAGGCCAAGGCCATCAGTTCTCCTATATAAAAATCAGGATTCTCGAATTGCTCTTGGAACTTGGCGTACAATCTCTCGTGCACTTGTTGCTTAACCTGTATGTGGCTGATCGTATTGAGGCATTTATTGCGGACAATCGTGAAAAGGAGTGATTTCAGGGACATGTCCGCTACTAGGGATTTTCGGTTTTCCCACAGCCACATCATCACGTCTTGTACGATCTCCTCTGATTCTGGTACTGTTACATATTGGGAGGCGAAGGCGCACAATCCCCGGTAATATTGTTTGTACACGGTGTCGAACGCTTGTTCGTCTCCTGCGATAAGTTCTAGTGAAATTCGTTCTGCGTTCTCGTCCACAATAGTGTTTAAGTTTGTTTGGTTGCAAACTTAATGAATAATTCCGGATAAGAGGCATGAATCCCGCTACTTTTTCTTTCCTTGGTTGGCTACGGCTTCCATGAGTTTCTTGATTTCCTCCGGGTCGCCAAGGAAATAATCATTCACGAGTTTTAAGTCATCATCGAACTCGAACACGTATGGAACGGCTGTCGGGAGATTCAGATGAACGATCTCTTCATCGGAGATGTTTTTTAAATATTTGATGATTCCCCGCAAGCTGTTTCCGTGAGCGGCGACAAGGATCTGGTCGGCGGTCCGGAGCGTCGGGAAGATAACCTCTTTCCAATAAGGGAGAATCCGCTCAACCGTATCTTTCAAGGATTCCGTACGGGGCAACTCTTTATCCGGCACGTCTTTGTAGCGGATATCGAAGCGAGGGTTACGAGGGTCGCCTTCCGATAGGGGAAGCGGGGCTATATCGTAACTGCGACGCCAGATCAAGACCTGCTCGTCTCCATACTTTTGGGCGGTCTCGCTCTTGTTCAACCCTTGTAGCGATCCGTAATGTTTCTCGTTCAGCCTCCAGCTCTTCTCCACCGGGATCCAGTCTTGGTCCATGCGATCCAATACACAATTCAAGGTTTTGACGGCCCGTTTTAAATAAGAGGTATAGGCTTTATTGAACACATATCCTTTTTCTTTCAATAGGTTGCCGGCCCTATAAGCTTCGGCCACGCCTTTTTCTGTCAAATCCACATCGGTCCAACCGGTGAACCGGTTCTCTTTATTCCATACACTTTCGCCGTGGCGAAGCAATACGATACTTTTCATAGGTCTTTTTATTTTTATGATTTGTTTTTCTCGAAATCCTCGATGACTTCTTTTAATATAGGTAGATGACTATGTTGTACATCCTTCGCTGCCGTGAGGAAAGTGACAACCGGATGCTTCTCGATCTCTCGTAAGAAAGGAATGAAATCCGGGTTCTGCTTGATCTCCATCCCGTAGCGACCTTGGAATACTTCCCAATGCCTGTCTTTATCCTCGTGGAACCATTGGCGTAACTCCTTAGATGGAGTGATGTCTTTTCTCCATTCGTCAAACTTCGCATCCTCTTTCTTCAGTCCTCTGGGCCATAGCCTGTCGAGAAGAATGCGATAACCATCCGCCTCACTTGGCTCCTCATAAATCCGTTTTAAAAGAATCTTTACCATAAGAAGTCTCATTTTGTGGTAAAACAGTAGAAAGAGGGATATTGTTGAGCCTTTCTTTAGGAACGGTATTTTTGCCATTATTCAATTTTCTTGAAAAAAATCGTTTTTTTGTTTAGTACATCTTTTGTCTCAACTGTATTAATTATAGAAACAAGAAAAAATGGAAATAAACGAAGACATATTGATCCGATACATCGATGGGATGTTGACCGAGGAGGAAGCTGCGGAGGTGAAAAACTGGCGGGCCGCCTCTCTAGAAAACGAGAAACTGTTGGAGCAGGTCTATTTTACGACTCAAGTGGCAAGTCGCCTAAAAGTCATGCGGACCGTGAACCCGGACGAGGCGTTGTCTCGTTTTAAATCAAGAATCCATAAGAAAGAGAAAAGATTAGCTTTAAGACAAGTGTTAGGTGTTATTCAACGGGCTGCGGCCGTGTTATTCATTCCAGTCTTTCTTTTATCCGCTTATTTGTTCATACAGCAGGGTCAAGGGAACGTGCGTACGCTAGCCGTACGCACGAATCCTGGGGTGGTTTCGGCGTTCGATTTACCTGACGGTTCTAAGGTTTGGCTGAATGCCAATAGCGAATTGAGATATCCTTCGGACTTCAATGCGGATACCCGTACGGTGGAATTAACCGGACAAGGATATTTCGAGGTGACGAAGAATGCCCATAAGCCTTTTATTGTGAAAGCGGATAAAGATTACTCGGTAGAGGTGTTGGGAACTTCTTTCAATGTATCCGCTTACAAAGACGAGAGTATGATAGAGACCACCTTGGTAGAGGGATCGGTAAAGCTGAACGTCGTGTCCGGAGGAAAGCGAATGACACAGATGTTGAAGCCAAACGAGAAAGCCGAGTATCAAAAGGGCGCTGGCAAGATCAAGGTGTTCGGCGTGAATACCGAATATGACACGGCTTGGAAGAACGGGGAGATTATCTTCAGGAACCATCCGATGGATAAAGTATTGAAAACGCTGGAACGTCATTATCATGTAGTATTCGAGGTAAAAGATAACGAGATACTCAAGTCCATAATAACAGCCCGTTTCAAGGACGAGCAATTGCCTCAAGTATTGGAATACCTGAAATTGGCGTCGGGAATCCAGTATGCGATACATAAACCTACCGTTAAGGACAGTGGATCGGGAACCTCAGTCGTGGAAATATCAAAATGAGAAA
>OHHS01000929.1_pt1 | contig 12090 bp, 10 predicted proteins | sample 1568161 | NCBI WGS metagenome assembly OHHS01 (sample SAMEA3879519, study PRJEB24766) | human gut metagenome | biome: human-associated habitat; feature: feces | place: USA | collected 1985/1987
TAAAAGCGGTTTGTCAAGTCCTCCATGCTTCTTTCATACATCTGATTACAAATCACATATAAATGAATTAATTTATATCTGAATATATTAGTTATATGACGGGAGAAGTATATCTTTGTGTGATTAGTTGCTACACGAAATATGAATCCAAAACTTACAGACTGTTTATGAGAAGAAATCTTGTTGGTATCATTGTTCTAATCTTGTTGTCCGTTAGGGTCGTAAATGCACAGACTGTTGCTGACTCTATAGCAATAGTGACAGCTCCTTGGGAAGTGGTGACCGTAGAAAATGGAATTGTACATAAGCGGGCTTCCATCCCTTTTCTTTATCAAGGCGCTCAGTCCATTAATATATTGGAGATAAATCCGAGGACTGGCAAAAAGATCGGCATTGCCTTTACCGGACAATTGGAGAAAATAAGCCGGATTGCCCGGAAACATCAGGCCATCGGAGCCATCAACGGCTCCTATTTTGATATGACGAAAGGAAACTCCGTCTGTTTTCTGAAGGTGGGAAGTCAGGTTGTGGACACTACTTCGTTGGATGAATTGAAGTTGCGGGTGACAGGAGCGGTTTATGAGAAGAAAGGAAAAGTGAAGCTCATTCCTTGGGACAGGCAGATCGAGAAGAACTACAAGAAAAATAAAGGTTCTGTGTTAGCTTCTGGCCCGTTGATGCTGAAAGACGGGGAATACTATGACTGGAGTCAGTGCAATGCCAATTTTATAGAAACCAAACATCCGCGTAGTGCTATTTGTCTGACTGAAGAAGGAAAGATTCTGTTTGTTACTGTCGATGGGCGATCTCCGGAAAATGCTGTCGGAATCAACATTCCGGAACTGGCACATCTGCTTCATGTATTGGGTGGAAAAGATGCGCTGAATCTGGATGGAGGAGGTTCTACCGCCTTATGGCTGTCCGGTGCACCGGAAGAGGGAATTGTGAACTTTCCCTGTGATAACAGAAACTATGATCATCAAGGAGAGCGTAAAGTGGCAAACTTCCTTTATGTTCATTAAGAGAGTATTCACATGGTTGCTGTTCACTTTTGGAGAGAGGAATTATATATAATATAATGTATAAGCAAGTAATTTCTATTATATAGCGGACATGATTCAGTATAAAACTTTTCTTATCGCTCAGGTTTTGGCTCTCCGAAGTCAGGCACCGATGAGGAATGGTCCCGACACCGGGGAAGGCTTATTTCTTTCAGTTTTTCTTCTTGCGTACGTCCTTCCCTTCGAATTTGCAGATTGCCTCTATCCAGTCTTCGGTTAGCGGCATCGACTCATGTTTTTCCAGGTCGAAAGTTACCATGATCGATTTGCAGATACATTTCACCTCTTGGGTTTCCGTGTCGATCACCCGTTGAATGAGATGAAAGCTTTTGGTTCCAATTTCAGAAACGGCGGTTTGTACGGCAATATGATCGGATGCGAAAATCTGCTTTACAAAATTGGCTTCGATATGAACGACCACTATACCGATCTTTTCCCAGTCCACTCCCGGACATACGGAGGCGAAATATTCAGTCTTCCCTAAGTCATAGAAAGAAAAGTAGACAGTGTTGTTGACGTGACCGAATTTATCTACGTCGTTGAAGCGCAACTGGATAGGCAGTGCATGATGAAATACGATTTCTTCCATTGTTTTCCCTTAATCTTTTTTATTTCGACGCAAAAGTACTACTTTTGCGTGTTATTCTCAACAGAAATAGTTCAAGAAATGATAGAAGATATTAAAAAAGCCTGTCAGGTGATGAATGAAGGAGGTGTCATCCTTTATCCTACCGATACTGTATGGGGCATAGGCTGCGACGCTACTAACGAAGAGGCTGTACACCGGGTGTATGAGATAAAAAAACGTGCCGATAGCAAGGCTATGCTGGTACTGGTAGACTCTCCTGTGAAGGTGGATTTTTATGTACAGGATGTCCCCGATGTGGCATGGGACCTGATAGAAGTAGCCGATAAACCATTGACTATTATTTATTCCGGTGCACGGAATTTGGCTCCGAACCTGCTGGCGGAAGATGGCAGCGTGGGTATCCGGGTGACCAATGAAGAATTCTCCAGACGACTTTGTCAGCAATTTCGTAAAGCCATTGTTTCCACTTCTGCCAATATCAGCGGACAGCCGGGAGCGGCCAACTTTACTGAGATCAGCGAAGAAGTCAAGTCGGCAGTGGACTATATAGTCGGCTTCCGACAGGATGATATGAGCCGTCCCAAGCCCTCAAGTATTATAAAGTTAGATAAAGGCGGAGTGATCAAGATAATTCGTGAATAGATGAAAAGAGAGGAGAGACAGAGTTTACTACAGCGTTGCATCAAATGGCGGGAAGCTAATATTAAGGAAAAGCAGTTTATCCTGATATTGAGCTTTCTGGTCGGGATCTTCACTGCGATTGCCGCTTTATTTTTGAAGTTCCTTATTCATCAGATACAGAATTTTCTGACAAACAACTTTAATGCGACATCGGCCAACTATTTGTATTTGGTATATCCGGTGATCGGTATTTTCCTGGCGGGATGGTTTGTGCGTAATATCGTGAAGGATGACATCAGTCATGGTGTTACCAAGATCCTGTATGCGATTTCGCGTCGTCAGGGGCGTATCAAACGACATAATATCTGGTCGTCTACAATTGCCAGTGCCATCACGATCGGCTTCGGTGGATCGGTTGGAGCGGAGGCACCGATTGTGCTGACGGGTTCGGCCATCGGCTCCAATCTGGGAAGTGTTTTCAAGATGGAACACCGCACGCTGATGCTGCTCGTCGGCTGTGGCGCGGCAGGGGCGATTGCGGGAATCTTTAAGGCCCCGATTGCCGGACTGGTATTTACGCTGGAAGTGCTGATGATCGACCTTACGATGTCTTCTCTACTTCCTTTGCTGATTTCCGCCGTGACTGCGGCAACTGTTTCCTATATCACAACCGGAACGGAGGCTATGTTCAAGTTCAACCTCGACCAGGCTTTCGAACTGGAACGTATCCCTTACGTGATCTTGCTGGGAATCTTCTGCGGACTGATTTCTCTCTACTTCACACGGGCGATGAACTCCATTGAAGGAGTATTCGGAAAACTCAAGAACCCTTATCAGAAACTTGCTTTTGGCGGTGTGATGCTGAGTGTGCTGATTTTCCTTTTTCCTCCGCTCTACGGTGAAGGCTATGATACAATCGAACTTCTGCTGAACGGAACTTCGGCAGCGGAATGGGACACGGTTATGAACAACTCTATGTTCTACGGCTATGGTAATCTGTTGCAGGTTTATCTGATGCTGATTATCTTGCTGAAAGTGTTTGCTTCCAGTGCGACGAACGGTGGCGGCGGGTGTGGTGGAATTTTCGCTCCTTCGCTTTATCTAGGGTGTATTGCCGGATTCGTGTTTTCTCATTTCAGCAATGACTTTGCCTTTTCCGCCTATCTGCCCGAAAAGAATTTCGCCTTGATGGGAATGGCGGGTGTTATGAGTGGGGTTATGCACGCTCCGTTGACAGGAGTGTTCCTGATAGCCGAGCTGACCGGAGGTTACGATTTGTTCCTGCCGTTGATGATTGTGTCTGTCAGTTCTTATTTAACGATTATAGCTTTCGAGCCTCATAGTATTTACTCCATGCGTCTTGCCAAGCGCGGTCAACTCCTCACACATCATAAGGATAAGGCAGTGCTGACCTTGATGAAGATGGAGAATGTGGTGGAGAAAGATTTTGTAGCCGTGCATCCGGAAATGGACTTGGGAGAGTTGGTAAAAGCTATTGCCGCTTCCCACCGTAATATGTTTCCGGTGACGGATAAAAAGACCGGCGAATTGTTGGGAATTGTCCTGCTCGACGATATCCGCAACATCATGTTCCGGCAAGAACTTTATCACCGTTTTACTGTTAATAAATTAATGACATCTGCTCCTGCCAAGATATTCGATACGGATGGAATGGAACAAGTGATGCAGACGTTTGATGATACCAAAGCATGGAATCTGCCGGTAGTGGACGAAGAAGGACGATATCAGGGATTTGTCTCCAAATCAAAGATATTTAACTCATACCGCCAAGTACTGGTACATTTTTCTGAAGATTAACCGGCAAGGTGCCGGAGCTAGGTTACTATGCAGATAACTTCTACGAAGATAATAAGAAGATTATGAAGAAAGAAGATTTAAGGATCGTTTATATGGGTACTCCCGATTTTGCGGTGGAGGCCCTGCGTCAGTTGGTAGAGGGTGGTTATAACGTGGTAGGCGTGATAACGATGCCCGATAAACCGGCCGGACGCGGACACAAAATTCAATATTCTCCTGTCAAGCAATATGCACTCGAACAGAACTTGCCGTTGCTGCAACCGGAGAAACTGAAGGATGAGGCTTTTGTGCAGGCACTTCGTGAGTGGAAAGCTGATCTTCAGATTGTGGTTGCTTTTCGTATGTTGCCGGAGGTGGTCTGGAATATGCCCCGTCTGGGAACTTTTAATCTGCATGCCTCCTTGCTTCCGCAATACCGGGGCGCCGCTCCGATCAACTGGGCGGTTATCAATGGTGATACGGAGACCGGCGTGACTACTTTCTTTCTTACGCATGAGATTGATACGGGTAAGATCATCCGTCAGAAACATCTGCCGATCGCTGATACCGACGATGTAGAAACCGTTCACGATGCCTTGATGGCGATGGGGGCGGGGTTGGTTGTCGAGACCGTGGACTTACTGTTGGATGGAAAAACAGACGCTATCCCTCAAGAGGAGTTCTATAAGGATGCCGCCGAGTTGCGTCCGGCCCCGAAGATATTCAAGGATACCTGTTATATCGACTGGAACCAACCGGTGAAGAAGATCTATGATTTCGTCCGTGGGCTTTCTCCTTATCCTGCCGCTTGGACGGAATTGATCTCAGCGGATGGCAAACGTATGGTCTTGAAGGTTTACCAGACGGAGAAGCGTCCGGCAACGCATAACTTCCCGGTAGGTTCTATCCATACAGATCATAAATCGTATATCGATGTGGCCGTGAAGGATGGTTTCCTTCGATTGCATTCCTTGCAACTTGCCGGAAAGAAACGGATGAATATAACGGACTTCTTGAACGGTTTCAAGCAAATCGCAGAATATACGGTTGGCTGATGAACGGGACGAGACGTATCATATACATTACGTTAGGAACGTTTTTTCTCATATTGGGAGCGATCGGCATCTTTGTCCCTTTGCTCCCGACCACTCCTTTTTGGTTACTGACTTGTTGGTTTTATGTCCGTAGCTCGGAGAGACTTTATAACCGGGTGATGAGCAATCGTTATTTCGGGCCGCATATTAAGGGCTTTGTGGAAGATAAGGCTATTCCTTTGCGTTCCAAGATTATCACGATCGCTATCATGTGGCTATCTACGATCATTACTTCCCTTTTGCTAGTCGGCTATTGGTGGGTGAAAGCTTTGTTAGGGCTTATCAGTATCGGGGTCTCATGGCATATCCTCTCTTATCCTACTAAAAAAGAATGAGATAACCCGTTCATCCATAGGATTACTGGGGTTATCCCTCTTTTATCGCTTTCTATCGTAGCCTTACTACTTTATCGGTCTTCTTTCAAGGCCTCTTCCAAGCTGATTCCTAGAGCTTCAGCTACTCCCTTACCGTAAGCAGGGTCTGCCTTGTAGCAATTGCGTACGTGGCGTTGCTTGATGAACAGTTGGGCGTTACCCATCGCACGGGCGGTATTTCCGAATAACAATTGTTGCTCTTCCGGCGGCATCAAACGGAATAAGGCACCCGGTTGGCTGTAATAATCATCATCATACTCACGCTCGTTGTAATTATAAACATCCCCGTGTACTTTCAAAGGCGGTTCCTTCTTCTCGGGAGAGTCTTTCCATTCGCCGAAGCTGTTAGGTTCGTAACCCTTTGCGGCTCCATAGTTTCCGTCTACACGCATCGCTCCGTCACGGTGATAGGCATGGAACGGACAGCGGGGCTTGTTCACCGGGATCTGCTCTAGGTTCACGCCAAGGCGGTAACGCTGGGCGTCGCCATAAGAGAATAGACGACCTTGTAACATCTTGTCTGGGGAGAAGCCGATACCTTCGACAGTATTCATCGGGTTGAATGCGGCTTGCTCCACGTCTTGGAAATAATTCTCCGGATTACGGTTCAACTCGAGAATACCGACATCCATTAACGGGAAGTCCTTATGCGGCCATACTTTCGTGAGGTCGAACGGGTTGATCGGATAGGTCTCGGCCTGCTCCTCAGTCATCAATTGGATCTGGAATTTCCATTTCGGGAAGTCCCCACGCTCGATACTCTCGAACAAATCACGCTGATGGGATTCACGATCCTTGGCGATGATCGCAGCCGCTTCCTCGTCACTCAAGTTCTTGATACCTTGCAGGGTTCTGAGATGGAACTTCACCCAGATACGTTCGTTCTTATTGTTGATAAAACTGTACGTATGGCTACCGAAACCATGCATATGTCGATAAGAGTAAGGAATGCCGCGAGAACTCATCGTAATCGTTACTTGATGCAGGGCCTCGGGAAGCAAAGTCCAGAAATCCCAGTTGTTATCCTCGCTTCGTAGATTCGTTTTCGGGTCACGTTTGACCGCATGATTCAAGTCCGGGAACTTTAGGGGATCACGCAAGAAGAATACGGGGGTGTTGTTACCTACCAAGTCCCAGTTACCCTCCTCTGTGTAGAATTTCATGGCGAATCCACGGATATCACGCTCTGCGTCGGCTGCTCCGCGCTCTCCGGCTACGGTGGAGAAACGGACAAAGCAGTCAGTTTTCTTGCCTACCTCGCTGAAAATAGCCGCTTTCGTATACTTTGTGATATCATGTGTAACGGTAAAGGTACCGAATGCGCCGGAACCTTTGGCGTGCATGCGTCTTTCTGGGATCACTTCACGGTCGAAGTGCGCTAGCTTCTCAATGAACCAAGGGTCTTGTAATACCATCGGGCCACGTGGCCCCACTGTTTGTACGTTCTGATTGTCCGCAACAGGGCGCCCGTTGGCGGCAGTTAGTTTTTTGTCTTCCATAACTTTAGTTTTTATGTCGCAATAAAGAATTTTAGATAAAGTAATCTTTAAATAAAACTGTTTAGAAACAACAATTGTTTTTAACTTCCTGACAAAAATAAGATGTTGTTAGACAGTTGTCAAATAGTTAATATCTATAAATATATAGACGGGTAGTAGAAACTCAGTGGGAATAGGCGCATGAGTTATAGAAGTATCTTAGTTTCATCGCCCCATACACCTAAGATACTTCGCCAATGAACTTAGGATACTTTCTCTATGAAACTAAGATACCTTGTTTAAAAGGTATGGATACAAAAAAGCGGTTGTCTGGCAAGATGCCAAGCAACCGCGGTATGGTTTGAAAAAATCAAATGTTCACCTTCCCGGTAAAATGGGGTGTTACTTATTTATTGTAACCCCATTTTGTTAACTCCGACTGACCGATAGCAGCGAGTGATCTCAAGCAGCTATCCAAAAAATGTCTAATAAAACTTTTCATAGCTCATTTTCTTTTTAATTAATAAATCTGTGCCTTTCGACACGTTCTAAATCTCACATAACTTTTGAAGTCCGAGTAACGAATGAATTGAAAACCTAAACCTTTAACCTTTTAACCTATTACTAACCTAATCCCGGACTTCTGATAACCTTAACCTAAACCTTCCTCTTTTTCATCGTGAGGTTTACCACATGCGGTAAACCCAAATTGTCCAAGGTTGAAACCCTAGCAAATCGATGTAACGTTTAAACAATCTCTTTACCATATTTGCTTTACAATTATGTTTTACGACACAAATATACGGCGTTATTCCATACGTGGTATGTTTTATAGCATGTTTTTTGCGGATTCCTATGTTTTCTTGATCTATGATAAAAAAAGCGGGAATCAGATTCATATAATGATAGTATTTGAACGTTTGGCATGTCTATTGTGTTACCATGCCATTGCGTTTCTATTTCTATTTGCTACATTTGCGGAGCTAAATGTAAGATAATGTAATATATATGAGTAGAAAAGAGGAGTACAAAGAGAAGAATCTATTGTATTTGGACGAGATCGCTTCGGAAGAGGGAATCCGGACATTACCGTGTGGTATATTATATAAGGTAATACAAGCGGGTACAGGCAAAGTCTCTCCTAATCGGGAAAGCGTCGTTTCCGTACATTATAAAGGAACGTTGATTAACGGAAGGGAATTTGATAACTCATGGAAACGGGGTTGCCCGGAAGCCTTTCGCTTGAACCAAGTGATTGAAGGCTGGCAATTGGCTCTTCAAGAAATGCGGGTAGGGGATAGATGGATAATCTATATCCCTTACAATTTTGGTTATGGTAATCGTGCCTCGGGTCCGATCCCTGCTTTCTCCACATTAATATTTGAGGTAGAGTTGTTGGGAATCGCCTAATTCCAATCATAGAATATATAATAATGTATCCGAAGGGAGTAAAAAAGAATAACCATGGGTTTAGCCATGGCTATTCTCTTTTTGCCTCATTAGAGGATTGGAAACTTTCTATTGTTTAGGCGTATCATCCGTCTTCTTTCCTTTATCCAGCCATTTCTCTTGGATGGTCTGCATCAGTTCATAGAAGTTAGGGATGAACATCGTGGCGAATATCGTATTGATAGCCATACCGAATACTACCGCCGCACCTAAGGATATACGGCTGGCCGCTCCCGCTCCGGTAGCGAAAAGCAAAGGCATGACACCCAATACAAAGGCGAACGAGGTCATCAGGATCGGACGTAAACGAACGTGTCCGGCTTCCAAGGCGGAATCCCGTATCGGATTACCTTCCTTTCGGAAATCCCGGGCGAACTCTACGATCAAGATACCATTCTTGGCGGACAAGGCGATCAATAAGATAATACCGATCTGGGTATATACGCTTACCGGAACCCCCATCACCCAGCAGCCGATAATAGCTCCCAACAAGGCGATCGGCAAACCCATGATAGCCGCCAACGGACTTGTCCAGCTCTCATATTGAGCCGAGAGAACCAAGAAAGCGACTAGCAACGCCATGGCGAAAATAATCACCGTCGTAGATCCTGCTTTCGTCTCTTGATAAGCGACCGAGGTCCATTCATATCCAAAATTATCACCTAATTGTTCCTGTATCAGCTCCTCCATCGCTAGGATCGCTTCTCCGGAGCTATATTTCGGGTTGGCGATACAAGTAATAGCCGCCGATGAATACATATTATATAGGTTGATCTGGTCTAATCCCAATTGCTCGTCTAATTCGATAAAAGAGGAGAAGGGTACCATCTCTCCTTTACTATTCGCCAGACTCAAACGGAGTACATCATCGATCACTTTCTGCGCCTCTCCGTTCGCCTCGATCTTAACTTGGTAAATACGTCCGAACTCCACGAAATCGTTCACGTACGCCGCTCCCATATAATAGCTGAGCGTGGAGAATACTTGATTCAACTGAAGACCGAGCATCTGCACCTTATCCCGGTCTATCTTCAGTAGATACTGCGGGGTATTGGCCTGATACATACAAGAAAGGTTCAGCAATTGCGGTTTCGAGCGGTAGCTGGCCAGCAATGTCTCCACGGCATGCTGCATCTCCGTAGGACCTAGGTTTTTACGATCCTCCAATTGCAGTTGCAAGCCGCCCGAAGCGCCCAACCCCGGGATAGCGGGCGGTACCATACCGAATACCTGCGCTTCTTGGATAGCCGATGCCTCCCGGTTGAAACGGTTGGTCACGGCTTCTGCCGTATGTTCCTTACCTTTACGTTCGTTCCAGTTCTTTAAGATCACGAAGAAGGTAGCCGTATTGGATTGCTCCCCTCCACCCATCACGGAGAATCCGCTAACGCTGATGAATGATTTCACCTCGGGGTATGTCTTTAGGATCTCGTCGATCTGCTTGGTGACCGCCTCCGTCCGGTTCAAGCTCGCCGCCGGGGGTAATTGGGATACGACTAGGAAATAGCCGTCATCCTCTTCGGGTATAAAGGTTGTCGGCCAACGCATAAACAAGATAACCGCTACCGCCGTGATGATACCGTAAACGATCATCGCCGCTCCCGGTCGTTTCAGCATCCGCTCCACGATCGAGTCGTACATCTTCTGAGTCTTTCCATATACCTTATTGAATCCTTTGAAGAGGAAGAATTTCGGTTCTTCGGTATTCTTCTCCAAGAAAAGGGCGCAAAGCGTAAGCGAGTTGAATCCGCTTAATACGGTAGCGGCGGCGATTGTCAAGGCGAATTGCTTATAGAGCTGCCCGGAGATACCGCTGATAAACGTTGTCGGGATAAATACTGCCAATAATACCAATACCACGCCCACGATAGGCCCTACGATCTCATCCATGGCCTTCGATACCGCCTCGTGGGCCGTATATTTCCCGGTATCGAGGAGCCGGGTGGAGTTCTCTACCACCACGATGGCGTCGTCTACCACCACCGCTATCGCCAGAATCAAGCCGAATAAGGTCAACGTATTAATGGAGAAGCCTAAAGCCGCCATGACCGCCAGTGTACCGATCAATGAGACCGGAATCGTAATGAACGGGATGACTACCGCCCGGAAATTCTGTAAGAATAAGAAGATAACCAAGACCACCAGCAAGGTTGTCTCCAAGAACGTGATAAGCACCTCATGGATGGAGGCGTCGATCACCTCGGTCGTATCCAAGGTCACTTTGTATTCCACGCCTTCGGGTAAGGAACTGCCTAATTCTTTCATCTTGGCCTTTACCACCTTCGATACATCCAAGGAGTTGGAGCCCGGCAACTGGTAGATCGCTATCGCAGCAGTCGGCTGTCCGCTTAATTTAGAGACCACGTTGTAAGAGGAGCTACCCAACTCTATGCGGGCGATATCCTTCAATCGCAGGATCTTGCCACCTTGCCCGGTCTTAAGGACAATATTGCCGAACTCATCCGGTGTCGTCAACCGTCCTTTCACGGTCAAGGTATATTGATAGGGGTTATCCGCCCGTAGAATCGGTTGGCCTACGTAACCGGCGGATACTTGGGCGTTTTGCGTGGATATGGCTTGATAGACCATGTCCGGCGTCAAGTTACGGATACGCATCGCCTCCGGGTCTAGCCAGATACGCATGCTATAGTTTCCGGCTCCCATCACCTGTACCGAGCCTACACCCGGCAGGCGGGTTAGCTGGTCTATCATATTTAAGGTGGCGTAATTACTTAAATACAACCCGTCGTAAATGGAATCCTTGGAACTTAGGGTAAGCATCATCACGATATTGGAGGATTGCTTGCGGGTGGTGATACCTTGTACGATCACGGGTTCCGGCAAGCTACTTTGGGCGATACTCACCCGGTTTTGCACCATGACGGTCGCCATGTCGATATCCGTTCCCACGGCGAAGGTGATCGTCAGGGAGTAAGCCCCCGAACTGGAGGAGTTTGAACTCATGTAAAGCATACCGTCCACGCCGTTTACCTGTTGCTCGATTGGTAAACCTACGGTCTGCGCTACGGTCTGTGCGTCCGCCCCGGGATAAACGGCGGATACCTGTACGGTAGGCGGCGTGATCTCCGGATACTGGGCGATCGGTAATATATTGAGGGTGACCAAACCCGCTACGACGATGATCAGAGCAAGTACCGTGGCGAATATCGGTCTGTTAATAAAGAACTTTACCATAGCTTGCTTATTTTATAGGTTTGATAGTCATGCCATCCCGTACCTTAAGCAGGGCGGAAGTGACATAGGAATCTTTGGGGCTGATACCGGCGGTCACTTGGCGAAGCGTATCGTCTACCAATTGGCCCACCTCGATAGGACGGTATCGTACGACATTGGAGTCGTTCACGATATAAAGGTACTTCCCTAATTGGTCGGTACCGATCGAGGCGTCGCGAACCAAGACCGCATTCGGCTGCTCGGCATACGGCAGGGTGATGGTGACGTATAAGCCGCTCTTCAATACATGCTTCGGGTTATCCAGATTGGCACGTACGTTCAGGGTACCGGTCGATAGGTCGATATTGGGGGATAGATAATCCAGCCGGCCCGTATACGCATTGCCGCCATCCTTGCCTATGCTGACGAGGATCTCGGTCGGAAGTTTCACGG
>OHHS01000941.1_pt1 | contig 11956 bp, 9 predicted proteins | sample 1568161 | NCBI WGS metagenome assembly OHHS01 (sample SAMEA3879519, study PRJEB24766) | human gut metagenome | biome: human-associated habitat; feature: feces | place: USA | collected 1985/1987
GCATGGCTGGCCCAGATGACCGGCATCACTACGGTGATCGTGGCGAAGACTCTGGTGCCGGTCGCTCTGATCTCCATGACTTACGGAGTATTCTATCTTCTGGGAAGCAGGGTATTATTCGCAGGAGAGGGCGCATACCGGAAGAAATGGGCGTTGCCTGCATTTTTACTCTGTACGGAAGTGCTGGTGCTTTTCGGAGATTATTCTTATTATACTGTAGAGAATTTTATGATTGCCAGGAGCAGACAGGGGAAGGCTGCATTGGGAAGTATCCTGATCCCCATGATATTTTTCCTGCTGCTGACACTGCTTCGAAAAATACAGGAAGAACAGAAGATCACTGTCGGTTTCTGGGTGCTGTTGGGATCTGTGATGACGGCCTGCTGTCTGGCCAGTACCATGGGAGCATTGCTGGCATGCATGCTGGTGGGAACGGCCGGGCTCTGTGGTGCGGTCAGTTACAGAAAATGGAAACTCATACTGCCATTGATCGGCTGTTGTATTCCCTGCATTGTGTATGCCGGAATGTATTTGCTGTTGGGATGATAGGACCGGAGGAGAAGAATGGATGCTTTAAAGCTGTTTCAGGAATATATGGGGACCGGACTGATCGTTCTGTGGTTCCTGGTGAGTCTGCTGTATCTGTGGCTCACAGAGAAAAGAAAATATATCCGGGTGATGTTTCTTTATGTGCCGTTAGTATTGCTGCTTGTCTTTTTTAATCCGCTGGTGGCGAAGATCGTCTCTCAGATGGCAGATGGGGAAATCTATTACCGGATCCTGTGGTTGTTGCCTGTGACACCGGTGATTGCTTTCGGTACGGTGCAGCTTTGTGGAAAACTCGCCGGTAGAAAAAGATATGTGGGGATAACGTTGGCTATTGTGCTGTTTACGATATCCGGCAGTCTGATCTACAGGAATCCCAATTTTCAGAAGGCGGAAAATGCGTATCATGTACCCCAGAGCGTTGTGGATATCTGTGATACCATTGAGGTTCCGGGCAGAGAAGTCATGGCGGCATTCCCGGGAGAACTGCTGCAGTATGTGAGACAGTATTCCAATGTGATTTGTATGCCCTACGGCCGGGACATTATGGTGAGCAAGTGGACGGTGCAGAATGATCTTTATGATGTTATGGAGCAGGAGGTCATTGATGCACAGGAGCTGGCAGAACTGGCCAGAGAAGAGGCCTGTGCCTATGTGATCCTGTCGGAAGATAAAAAACTGGTGGGGAAGATGCAGGATCAGGAATTTGAAGAATTCGGAAGAATGCACGGATATGTGATCTACAAAGATTCCACAGTGGATCTGTATTACTTTATGAAGGAATGAGATTTCAGGGAAAAACAAGTGGCTCCCGGAGCAGCAAAGTAACTGGCTGCTTCGGGAGCCTTTTTTGACCGGAATTATTTTTCCTGGGATGCATAATCCTTGGAATAGTAATTCAGGAAGTATTCAAAACGTTTGGCGATGAGCTTACGTCCTTTTACATTCAGGTGCAGATTGTCGACAAGATATTCATCGGCATTGTCTTCGGTAATGCTGCCGTACAGGTTATCCATGAAGGATACGCTGTGGATATTGGCGGAGTAACATTCCTTGATCACATAAGTGGATAAGACATCACGGCCGTTGTAAATATACATATCGGAGCTTACATAGTCGCCGTTCTCATTCACAGCATATGCATAGGCCGGAGACATAACGATAATGCGGATCTGGGGGTAATAGTTCTGCAATACTTCAATGCTGGCCTCCAGATTGCCGGTAAACTGCGTGGGATCCGTGGGATTCTCATCACTGTACATGGCATTGCCGGACAGATAATCGGTAGCATCATACATAATGGCAACGGTGTCGATCGTGTTGAAATCCAGAGTTTTCAGTGTGTTGATTACTTCCTCTGCTTCGGCCGGTGTCTTGTCGCCCAGAGCATTGGCTGCATCGGTGTAGTAGCCATCCAGAGGAACCCCAACGGCCAGGTTCACCAGCCAGTAGAGACAGTAAGCATCCATGGGGGCAACGGTGGGGTCGTAGTTTAACTGCTGTGCAGCAAGGTAACTTCCGCTGATGGAACAGTTATAAACGGTGGTATCGGTCTCTTTGGCGATCAGATTGGCCAGATTGTCGGAAGAGTCCCTGTCATCTGCGAAGGGAGCATTTCCGAAGACAACGATATTGGAAGCATCATTAATGATCATCTGACCGTTTTCGTCGGTCAGGGGAAGGATGGAATCCCAACTGTCGTCGTAGGAACCCTGCCCGTCCTTGAAGATGTCGGACTGGCTGATCCTCTGTCCCCAGTGTGTGACGCGGTATCCTACCACGCCGACAACAATAAGAAGCACGAGAGCAAACAGTACGTGAAAATTCAGAAAGCGCCGGATACCGGCAGGGGCCGCAGACTCTTCGCCCTCAGGGATTTCTTCATCGGCATCTACGTAAAGGTCTTCTATGTCGTCATCGGAATCGGTATGGAAATTGTGCACAGAACCGGAACGAGTATTCCCGGAATGGAAATTACCAGAATCTGTGTCTTGCATTGTGTCGTTTTCCAGATCTACAATCTCAATATCCGGCATGTCATTCACAGAAGATGCGTGGATATTATGGTTGTTATTGTTTCGTTTCATGTATTCTCTCCGTTTCAGGTAATTCAATAATGTAGTGGTAAAAAGAATTATATTGATTTTACTATTATACGAAAAGAAAGTCCATAATATTAGAAAGATTTAAGAAATTCTGAAGAAATGGGTGAATGCCTTGATGTGGGGAAAATACAATGCTATAATGTTACGGAATTATTACACGGGGAAAGAATTCCATTGTATATACGATATATGGAGGAACGTATGACACGCATTACAAGATATGGAAGAAAGGTAAAAACTACCTTTATCTCAACTATGTTTGCAGCATGCATTGCAATAGTGATAGGTATTCCATTTGTATCTAAGAATATGTTTAACAATGATGTGGGATATTACAGCATATCGATTCGTGGTACACATGTCGGAGCAGCCAACACAGAGGAAGAAGTTAATGTGGCGCTGGCAAATGCACGTCTGCAGTTAAGCCAGCAGCTTGATGATTATATATATATGGACTGTGATGTCCAGATTGATAAAGAAAACAGGGCTATAGCGTCAAGAATGTCAGAAAAGCAGCTTGAAAGTTCTATATACAGCCAGTTGTTTGACTGTATACTTGATGTTGAAAAGCAGCTTGCATATACTGTAAGAATAGATGATTATACAGTTAATCTGTCATCCAAGCAGGATGTAGAAGAACTGTTTTCAAAGCTTATACAGCCATATAACAGGGCTGATGAGTTTGAGCCGGTTATTAAGTCTAGTTCGGCAGCAGATGGAACATATATAGTGTCTATAGATAAGAATGAGGAGACAACGGTGCAGGATACACAGATAGTTGCATCATTCTTTGAAGACAGTACTGGTTCTAACGGTGAAAGCAAGAAAACACCAGATGAGATACAGTCTATAGGTTTTGCACAGAATGTATCTGTTAATGCTGTATATGCTGATAAGGTAGAGGTATCAACAGTACAGGAAGCTTATGATACAATAACAAAGGTAAACGATACCAATGTTTATTATATTGCTAAAGAGGGCGATACTCTTGAGAGTATAGCTAAAGATAATAACATATCAGTTGAAGATTTGTTAAAGCTTAATACTAAGTTAAAAGAGGACTCAGTTATAGTTCCAGGTGATGAGCTTGTTATAACAGTGCCTGAGTCAGATATAACAGTAGTGACAACAAAGCAGCTTTCTTATGAGGAAGATTACAACGCAGAGCCTGAGTATCTTGATGATAACAATAACTATAGAGGTACGAATTATATTCTTGATGAAGGAACAACGGGACATCATTCAGTAGTAGCAACAGTTACATATGAGAATGGTAAAGAGGTTGCAAGACAGATAACAAGCGAGAATATAACAGTTGAATCAAAGCCGGCAAAGATAGCAGTTGGAACACTTACACCACCAACATATATAAAGCCTGTCAGTGGTGGAACATTTTCATCAGGTTATGGTTCAAGATGGGGCACAACTCATTACGGAGTTGACTGGTCATGCAACCAGGGAACATCAGTTAAGGCTTCAAGAGACGGAGTAGTAACAAGGGCTGGATGGTATTCTGCTTATGGATATTGTGTAGATATACAGCATGAAGATGGCAGCATGACAAGATATGGACATAACAGTAAAGTAACAGTGACTGTCGGCCAGCAGGTAAAGCAGGGTGAAGAGATAGCTCTTAGTGGCAATACTGGTGATAGTACAGGACCACATGTGCATTTTGAAATATGGATAGATGGCAGAAGAGTGAATCCACTTGATTATGTAAACAAGAATTAAGTTAACTTATGAATAAGGGCGTGGATATTAATAATCCATGCCCTGTTTTAAACTTTATGGATATATAACGTTGACATAATAAAATGGTATGATATAATCATTAAGATATTGATTTAAATACCAATATTATTTTAGATAATAAAGTAAAAGTATACACATGATGAATGTTTTGACGGCTTTATGTCACTAATGCATGATAGTTGTTTTTGTGATAAGCCGTGAATACCATGATATATTGAATATAAATGACAGATATGTCGATAATTAATAAAGAAACTAAAGTTTTAGATATGATGAGTAAGTGATATTGAGGTGCAAAGTATGGAACAGTATGTTGTCAAAGGTGGAGTGCCACTTTGTGGAGAAGTGTCCATAGGTGGAGCTAAGAATGCAGCACTTGGTATTCTGGCAGCAGCGATTATGACAGATGAGACCGTAACAATAGAGAATGTACCTAACGTGAGAGATACAAAGGTGTTGCTTCAGGCAATCGAAGGAATAGGTGCAAAGGTAAAATATATATATAATAATACAGTTCAGATTAACGGCGGATCTATATGTGATCTTAATGTTGAATACGAATATATAAGAAAGATAAGAGCGTCATACTATCTTCTTGGCGCGTTACTTGGTAAGTACAATGAATCTAACGTAGCACTTCCAGGTGGCTGTAACATAGGAAGCAGACCTATAGACCAGCACCTTAAGGGCTTTAAAGCACTTGGTGCCAAAGTGAACATAGATCATGGCGTTGTCAGCGCTAAAGCAGAAAAACTGGTTGGCGGACACATATATTTTGATGTTGTAACAGTAGGTGCTACTATTAACCTTATGATGGCAGCATGCATGGCTGATGGAGAAACTATCCTTGAAAATGCAGCTAAGGAGCCACATATAGTTGATGTAGCTAACTTCCTTAATGCCATGGGAGCTAATATCAAGGGTGCTGGTACAGATGTTATAAGAATAAGGGGCGTTGAGAGACTTCATGGATGCACATATTCTATAATACCAGACCAGATTGAGGCAGGAACTTTCATGATGGCGGCAGCAGCTACACATGGTGATGTTGTCATAAAGGACGTTATTCCTAAGCATCTTGAGTCTATAACTGCCAAGCTTCATGAGATGGGCTGTCAGCTCATAGAAGGTGACGACTGGATAAGGGTTATGGCAGAAGGTGAGATAGGAAGTACTAATGTTAAGACACTTCCATATCCTGGCTTTCCAACAGATATGCAGCCGCAGATAGCAGTTGCACTTGCACTTGCTAACGGTTCAAGCATGGTTACAGAGAGTATATTTGAGAATAGATTCAAGTATGTTGATGAGCTTAACAGGATGGGTGCTAAGATTAAAGTTGAGGGCAATACAGCTTATATAGAAGGTGTTAAGCATTTTACATCAGCACAGCTTTCAGCACCTGATTTAAGAGCAGGAGCAGCACTTGTGATTGCGGCACTTGCGGCAGAGGGCATATCAGAAATAGACGATATAGAGTATATCCAGAGAGGATACGAAGATTTTGAGGGTAAACTTTCAGCACTTGGTGCTGTTATAGCTAGAGTAGATTCTGAAAGAGAACTTCAGAAGTTTAAGTTGAAAATAGGATGATAATAGACTGCGGAGAATAATATTGTGCAGATATCCGGAGTGATAATGGCAGATTTATCACAAGATATCGCAGGCATGATATATTTCCGCAGTTTTTTTATATATTTTTATCATTTTTTTACAAATATTCTGTTAAAATATGTTAGACTATTATCATGATGGTTGTAAATATATTAATATGACTTATATGGAGAAAACATGAAATTAAAAGATAAGTTAAAGGTTTCATTCTGCGTTATGGTTATACTTCCGGCGCTGCTTTTATGCGTGTTTGTTGTCGGAATATTTAAGATACAGTCGGATAGTATATGCAAGACATATAATGTAGAAGACGATACGGTACTGTTATATTTTTATTCGCCTATGACATTGTTTGGCAGTATTACAGATGATGTGTATGAGCAGATAAAAGAACAGGCAGAAGAAGAACCAACGACATTTAACAACAGGGCATACCTTGAGTCACTTGGTTCCACATTAAATGACAGACTTTCAGAGCTTGTTGTAAGAAAGAATAATAATGTCATATATAATTCAACACAATATTCAAACACAGATCTTGCAAGGCTTCTTCCAGAGTATGAGACAGATGAGAACAACATAACGGATGTTGCTACATATAGAGGTGGCATATATCATAGTCTTATAAAACAGGTAGACTTTTCAGACAGCTTAGGAAATATATACAGTGTGTCTATCGTCACATCTGTTAAGCAGAGCATACCACAGATAAGACAGATGCTATGGCAGCTTGTTTTTATCATCATCATCATACTTGTCATAACCAGCCTTGTGCTTAACCTGTGGATATACAGTTCTATCATCAAGCCGGTTAACAAGCTGAAGCTTGCAACAGATAATATAAAAGAAGGAAACTTTGACTTTGAGATGCCAAGGGTTCCTGATAACGAAATAGGTGATGTGTGTAAGGATTTTGAAGAGATGAGACTTATACTAAAGAAGTCATCAGAGGATAAGCTTCAGTCAGATAAAGAAGAGAAGGAGCTTATAAGAAATATATCACATGATTTAAAGACACCGCTAACAGCTATTAAAGGCTATGTTGAGGGTCTACGTGATGGAATAGCCGATACTCCGGAAAAACAGGCAAAGTATATTAAGACTATTTCCAACAAGGTTAATGATATGGATAAGCTTATAGATGAACTTACTATATATTCAAGACTTGATGCTAACAGGATACTATATACATTTATAAAACTTAATGTTTCAGATTATTTTGATGACTGCTGTGAAGAAATAGGCACAGAACTGGATGCCTCCGGCATAGAGCTAAACTACAGGAATCATATAGACAAGCCGGTAATGATAGTCGCAGACCCAGAGCAGTTAAAGAGAGTTATCAATAATATAATCAACAACTCAGTTAAGTACATGGTAGAAGGCCGTAAGGGAAAGATAGATATAGACCTTTATGACGAGGGCGAGTATGTACATGTTGTCATGGCTGACAATGGCAAGGGTATAGCTGGCAAGGATATTTCAAGAATATTTGAAAGATTCTACCGTACTGATGAATCACGAAACTCCAAGCAAGGCGGCAGCGGCATAGGACTTGCTATTGTCAAGAAAATCGTTGAAGACCATAAAGGCAAGATATGGGCAGAGAGTGTTGAAGGCGAAGGAACTACAATGCATCTTAATCTGCTTAAGTATAATGAGAATAGCCAGCTTGTATTGAAGAATCAGCAATAAAAGGTTTAATGTAAGGTAACAGGCTTAAAGCAGTGCAACAGACTTAAGTCATATTGAAAGGCTTAAGGCTTAGACAGTCAGATAGTCATATTGTTAGTGCATATGACGAAATTCTGTAAAAATAAAATATAAAAGGAATAGAAAGGGACAATTGTATGAGCAAAGTATTGATAGTTGAAGATGAGGAAGCAATCGCAGATATTGAAAAGGATTACCTTGAATTAAGTGGATTCACGGTAACAACATGCAAGGATGGAACAACAGGTCTTGCAGAGGCACTTGACGGGGATTATGACATATATATTCTTGATGTCATGCTTCCAGGTGTAGATGGCTTTGAGATATGCAAAAGAATAAGAGAAGTTAAGAATACTCCTATTATCATGGTATCAGCTAAAAAAGAGGATATCGATAAGATAAGAGGACTTGGCGTAGGTGCTGATGATTATATGACGAAGCCTTTTAGTCCAAGTGAGCTTGTTGCCAGAGTTAAGGCACATCTTTCAAGATATGAAAGACTTGTAAACAGTGCCCAGCCTGAAAATGATATTATCGAAATAAGAGGCATCAGGATAGATAAGACAGCCAGAAGAGTATTCGTTAATGGTGAAGAGAAGATATTTACAACTAAGGAATTCGATCTTCTTACATTCTTAGCAGAACATCCTAATCATGTATACACTAAGGAAGAGCTTTTTAAGGAAATATGGGATATGGATTCTATCGGTGATATTGCAACCGTTACTGTCCATATTAAAAAGATAAGGGAAAAGATAGAACTTGATACAAGTAAGCCACAATATATCGAAACGATATGGGGTGTAGGCTACAGATTTAAGTTATAATACATTACAAAAGCCTGTTTAGAACATATTATCCATAAGAACCTTAAATATATCGTCCCGTTTTGGATATTGTAAAACTATGAGTGATTTATATGACAGAAAGAAGGTTAAATATGATAATTGAAAAGGAATATTTTGATTCAGAAGAAGTCAGGAAAGCGAATGCCATGAATGATAAGACGATGGCACCACCAAGAAGAATACGTCTTGCGACAACGGACAGTAACAAATATTATGCCAAAGCTGTATTTGTAGCCGATAAAGAAAATATAATTACCGGTGAGCTTCTTTACAGACCAGATTTTCAGGAGTCAGAAGAGGGAGTGGCATTCAGTGAGGTTGTTGTTAAGCAGACAGCAGATGTGGAAGAATATTTCAAGAATCTTATAAGGTTTGAAGGCTATAAAGTGATTCCAGAAGAATATGATGAGAGTGATATGCTTATGCATTATGATGAGCTGAGCATACAGGCTAATAAGCTTTTGTTTCTTGAGAGCAGGGAGGAGTAGATATGACAGATACGCAGAATGAGGCGTTTAAGACACCAGCAAACAAGATAAGGCTGTTTGAGCATGGGGCTCCGGGTTCGCAGAACCTTAAGCTTACAAGAAAATATTACACTGAGGATATGCCTGATGGAAGAGTAAAGCATATAGTGCAGAACATTACAGATCCGGATATTGTTCCTTACATACCTGATGGTATTGGTAACAGTACAGACAGACAAAGGATTCCGGCAGTATTGATTATTCCAGGAGGTGCGTTCAGACGCCTTGTATACAACTTTGAAGGTGAAGATGTTGCAAAGTGGCTTAATAGTATGGGAATAGCTGCATTTGTTCTTGAATGCAGACTTCCATCAGATGAACATGATAATGCAGAGGATGTCCCACTTATAGATGCTATGCGTGCAATGAGAGTTATAAGAGGAAGGGCGCAGGAATTCGGTATAGATGAAGCTAAGATAGGCGTTATGGGCTTTTCAGCAGGAGGCTTTATGGCAGCGTTATTATCAACAGCGTATGAAAGTGATGTGTATGCGGATTATAAGTATAAGGATGAATATGATAAACTATCCGCAAGACCAGATTTTGCTGTTTGTTCATATCCGGTTATAAGTATTGACGATTGTATTGAAGCAGGCAAAAGATATATGTCTGAAGAACAGGTGCTTGAGAGAATCAGTGACAGTAAGGCAAAGATATTGCATAAGTACAATCCGGATAAGCTTGTAAGACCGGATATGCCGCCAGTATTTATATGTGAAACGGATGATGACAGAATAACATTATCTGAGAACAGTGTGGGCTTTTATATGGCAGCAAGAAAAGCCGGGGTAAGTGCTGAACTTCATATATTCAGAACAGGTGGCCATGGTTATGGCTGTGGTGATGATTTTGCACAGACTGGTGAGTGGAAAGTGCTTTTTACAAAGTGGATTAAGAGTATTGGAATTATTAGTTAAGATGGATATAGTATACGAGGATAAAGATAAGATTATATTAAACAAGCCGGCGGGACAACTGTCGCAGAGCGGAAAGTCGTTTGAGATGGATCTTGTAAGTGAAGTTCTTACATATAGAAAAAGCAAGGGTGAAGAAGCTTACGCAGCTATAATAAACAGACTTGACCGTCCTGTATCAGGGCTTGTGCTTATGGCTAAGAATAAAAAGGAAGCAGCAAGATTGTCTTTACTTATGCAAAAAGAAACACTATGTAAACATTACCAGGTGCTTGTATGTGGAAAACCAGATTCTGACGAGGGCGAGCTTGTGGATAATCTTATAAAAGATGCAAAGAATAATGAATCATCGGTAGTTTCAAAAGGAACGGCGGGTTCTAAGGAAGCAAGACTTAAGTACAGGCTTCTTTCTTATGATGAAGAAGCAGACATATCAAGGCTGGATATTCATCTTATAACAGGCAGACATCATCAGATACGTGTCCAGCTTGCTTCAAGAAACATGCCGGTTGCTGGTGATGGAAAGTATGGTGGAAATATGGCAGCCCAGGCAGCTGAAAGGATAAAAGGCATACGTATTAAGCGTGGATGCATAGCGTTATGTGCTGTTAGTCTTAAGCTTGATGGCAAGTTATACGAAGTGAAACCAGGATTTTAGATATAGGTATAAGATAATCACCTCTGTGGAATACTTCTACAGAGGTGATTATTTATGTGCAGAGAGGAAAGAAATGTAAAAGAAAATAAAGAAGAGTATCAAAAAGAATATCAAGATAAAGAATATAACAGGAAACTGAAATACCTTGCCGGGATTGTAGTTATAACGTTTTCTGTATATGTGAGCTTTAAATATCTTCTTGTATATGTGTGGCCATTTGTGCTTGGCGTGCTTGCTGCACTGCTTCTTGAAAAGCCAGTAAACAGTATATATATGTGGATATGCAAAAGGATGAGGCTGGATAAAAGAAAAGTACATGCACAAAGAATTAAAGAACATCGCATAAAAAGCATAATAGCCACAATTATAATGTTAATAATATCTGTTGTTATAATAATATTGCTTGCTGCAGCAGTTATAACAGGAGCGAATGAGATAAGTGATTTTTTAAAGAACTGGGATTACAATACGATAGGTATAAGGCAGCAGACTGCCAGGATATGCCTTGAAGCGGATGATTTTCTTGGACTTGATGGTGGATGTTGTCTTGATACGCTTATAATGTGTGGACGCAGGCTGGCAGGTATAATGCCTGAAAAGATATTTCATATATCTGTACCTGTTATAAAAAATATAGTTATAGTGGCTGGAGGTCTGGTTGTTGGCTTTATATCAGTTATATATCTGTCAACAGATATGGATGAAATAAGGACACAGATACGTGACAGTGTGTTTGTGGAAGAGATAAGGATGCTGTGGCATGAGGTAAAGAGACTTATTAATGTATATTTTAAAGTTGAATTAAGAATCATGTTTATTAATTCAGCTATAAGCATGGCAGCATTTTTTATAATAAAAAGTCCATATGCAGTCATGCTCGGAATAATAGTTGGAGTTGTTGATGCACTTCCGGTATTTGGGACAGGTACGATACTTATACCATGGATGTTGTTTAACCTGATTATGAAGAATTTCTTATCGGCAGTGGTTGTGCTTGTGACATATGTAATAACTTATTTTGTACGTGAGATTATGGAGTCAAAATGTATGGGAGATAAGCTTGGAATATCGCCTTTTGCCATGCTTGTCATTATATTTGTCGGACTGCTTGTGTATGGTATTCCAGGCTTCATAACCGGTCCTGTGAGCTTTGTTATAATAAAAGCACTGGTTTTAAGGCTTAGATGTGTTATGAAGATGGATGAAGCATAGAAAAAGGAATAAAAGAAAATGCATAAAAATGTGATTGAAATATAATAAAAAAACATAATAATAA
>OHHS01000942.1_pt1 | contig 11955 bp, 8 predicted proteins | sample 1568161 | NCBI WGS metagenome assembly OHHS01 (sample SAMEA3879519, study PRJEB24766) | human gut metagenome | biome: human-associated habitat; feature: feces | place: USA | collected 1985/1987
ATCAGAAGTGGGTTAACTGGACAGCGGTCAATAAAGGAGAACTGGTTCGGGTCTACTACCTTTACTCCGTCTGCGTTTTCCACACGCACATACTGTCCTGCCGGAATGATCCAGGTCAGTAAGGTTGCGAACAGGATGATGACCATCATGATCACAAATGTGTGAGGCATTTTAAATGTCTTTTTGTTTTTTTCTGCCATTTTTTAATACTCCTTCCGTACTTTTTTATTATTTTATCACACTAAAGCGTAGAAGTACATTTAATTTTATTTATTTTTTATATAAATTTAATAAATAATAATGTTTGCATCAAAAGGCATTTTGACATCCATGCTGCCGGATCACCTGCGGAAAAATCTTCTCACATTCTTTTCCATGCTCCATAAGCATATCGATCATACGCTGCATATAGCCGGTCACCGGCATTTCTTTCCGGTATGCCAGCACAAAATCAGTGGTGCTGTCAATATTACGCATACAATAATACCGCACATTTTCCTGCTTTTTCATATACATCACATAGCTTTCCCGGTTAAATCCGATCCCCAGTCCTTCTCCTACCATCTGCATGGCAGTTTCTATGCTGCGTATCTCCCGTATTTTTCCCGGCCTTACTCCATTTTTATTTAATATACGTTCTGAATCCCTGCGGATACTCTGGTTCTGTTTTGCCAGTATAAGCTTTTCCCCGTTCAGCCAGAAAAGCTCCAGACTTGGAAGGGCTTTTCCTTCTTCCCAGACTGCCTTTTCATTGATGGGATGATCTTTTGGGACAGCAATAAGAAGATGTTCTTTAAATACCACAAAACTATTCATATAGGGAGGCAGGTCTACACTGTTGCATAAAAGCAGATCTGCTTTAAAATTCTGTATACTTTCTTTTAATTCTTTCATGGTTCCCTCACAAAGGATCACTTCCACTCCCGGAAACTCCTTTTCGTAAGAGGCAATAACAGGGGGCAAAAATCCGGTTGCCCGGCGCAGCTGGACCCCGATGCGGATGCGTCCGCTGTAATTTCCAGTAATATCCTTTAATTTTTCATCCAGTTCATGGCTCAGCTGCAAAATAAGCTTCGCCTTTTCCACATACTGCTCTCCTGCATAGGTAAGGATAAATTGCTTTCCCACCCGCTCAAATAACCGGACTCCCAGAGATTTTTCCAGATTGTTAATGTATATGCTTAATGCTGGCTGGGAAATAAAAAGCTCCTTTGCCGCTGCTGTAATCGTTCCGTTTTCTGCCAGTGCACAGACGTATTCCTGTTCCTTCAGATTCATGATCATGCCTCCTGTGTGCTGAGACTTTTTTATCTTCTGTCATGTACTAGTACATCATTTCATATATTATACTTAATTATCCGAAAGAATGGCAAGATTTATTGCTTTAAACAGCATAATGATCAAAAGTATTTCTGTCTAGGAACTGCTGCTGACTTTATCCCAATACATCCGTTGTAATTACAACAAAAACGAGACTGCCCGGGAGTTAAATCTCCACCGGCAGTCCCTTATATACCGTTTAAAAAAAATTGAAGAACTAACAGGTCTTAGTTTAAATGACCATGATTCTTTATATCTTCTGGAATCATGCCTCAGGCTGCTGCGCCTGATATGAGTTTATTAATTCCTTTAAATGCTCAGTAAGCTTTGTATTCTCCCGGTAATCCACCGGGCAGTCAATGATAACAGGTACCTTCTGTTCAAATGCTTTTTCCAGAGTCGGGATCAGTTCTTCGGCACTGTTGATCCGATATCCGATGGCATGCATACTTTCTGCGAATTTTACAAAATCCGGGTTGGTAAAGTCTACATAGAAGTTCTCTCCATACCGGTCTTCTTCTTTCCATTTGATCAGGCCATAGCTGCAATCATTAAAGACCAGGGTTACAAAAGGAGTTCCGGTGCGCAGGGCAGTCTCAAATTCCTGGCAGTTCATCATAAAACCGCCATCACCAGTAATCGCCAGTACCTTTTTATCCGGGTTGATCAGCTTGGCTGCCAATGCACCCGGAACAGCAATTCCCATGGTGGCAAAGCCATTGGAAATAATACAGGTATTTGGCTCATAACAGTTATAATGCCTTGCGATCCACATTTTATGGGCACCTACATCAGAAATAACGATATCTTCTTTTCCCATTACCTTGCGCACATCATTTAAGATTTTCTGGGGCTTCATAGGAAATTCCATATCTTTGGCATAAGCCTCATGCTCCTTACGCATTTCATCACGAAGCTTAAAAGCCCACTCCGGTTCCTCATTTCTGTGGCAGCGCATGGCAATATGATTTAAAGAATAGGACAGATCTCCGATGACCTCTACATCCGGCTGATACAGCTTGTTAATGTGGCATGGTCTTGCGTCAATATGGAGAATGGTGTGATTTCCCTTGCTGTTCCATTTATTAGGTGCATATTCTACAATATCATAGCCTACTGCGATCACCAGATCTGCCTCTTCAATAGCAATATTCTGGTAGTCTTTCTGTGGAATACCGATAGTCCATAAAGAATATAGGTTATCGCAGGGGATAATGCCTTTTGCCATCATAGTATTGATCACCGGAATATGCAGTTTCTCCGCAAATTCCGTCAAAGCCTTAGATGCTTTATTCCGGATAGCAGAATGTCCTGCAAGGATCACTGGACGTTTTGCCTGGAAAAGCAGTCCTGCTGCCTCTTCCAGACTTTCTACACTTGCCATTTCCAGATTTGGCTTGTGATGCTTTAAAGGCTGGCGTCCCACTTCACTTTCTACAGGCATAGCTGCAATATTGCAGGGCAGGTCAATGTGGCAGGCGCCTGGTTTCTCGCTTTCTGCGTATTTAAAGGCAATGCGGACTACCTCGTTTACGGTATCCGGATTTACCACCTGTTTGCTGCGCTTTGTGATCGGTGTAAACATGGTTACCAGATCCAGATACTGGTGGGATGTAAGGTGCATACGCTCCGTTCCTACCTGACCGGTAATGGCGATCAGCGGTGCGCCGTCTGTATTGGCATCTGCCACACCTGTTACCAGGTTGGTAGCACCAGGGCCTAAGGTTGCCAGGCACACACCAGCTTTGCCTTTTAATTTACCGTAAACATCTGCCATAAAAGCTGCGCCCTGCTCATGGCGGACTGTGATAAATTTGATCTTAGAGTCCTTTAACGCCCGCATTACCTCCAGATTTTCTTCTCCCGGAATACCGAAAACATATTCTACTCCTTCATTTTCCAGGCATCTTACTAACACCTGTGCTGCATTCATTGTTTCATTTTCTTTTGTCTGTTTCTGATCGCTCATGATCTGCTGCCTCCCTTTGATCTGATCCTGATTTGTTTTCCATAATATATGGACCCCACAGAACAGAAAAAGCCCCCGAAGATCTAACTCTTCAGAGGCTTCTTTGCCGTTTCATGTTTTCTGGATTCTTTTTCTGAAACGGATTATAGCATCCCAAAACTTCTTTTTCCAACACGAAAATCATTGTTCCGGGTACAGCATTTTTCTTTAATTATAATCCATGAGTTTTATGGACACAAACTTTTTACTCTTCTTTTTCTTCCGGAATTACTTCAATTCCCAAATCCTCTAACTGCTTTGGATCTACAGGAGTTGGTGCCTTTGTCATAAGACAGGAGGCATCTTTTACCTTCGGGAAGGCAATTACGTCACGGATGCTGTCTGCGCCTACCATTAACATGATCATACGGTCGAAACCATATGCCAGACCTGCGTGAGGTGGTACTCCGTACTTAAATGCCTTTAACAGGAAGCCAAACTGGTCATTTGCTCTTTCTGGTGTAAAGCCAAGTACTTCAAACATCTTAGACTGGATATCTGCCTGGTGGATACGGACAGAACCACCGCCCATTTCTACGCCGTTTAATACGATATCGTAAGCCTTTGCACGTACTCTTCCCGGATCGGAGTCAATGTACTGAAGGTCTTCATCCATAGGCATGGTAAATGGATGATGCATTGCTACGAAACGTCCTTCTTCTTCGGAGTACTCTAATAACGGGAACTCTGTTACCCAGAGGAACTTAAAGTCATCTTTCTTTAACAGGTCTAACTGTCTTGCCAGTTCCAGACGCAGGTTGCCAAGTACATCAAATACTACCTTGTCCCTGTCAGCTGCAAAGAGTAATAAGTCACCTGGCTTACCATCCATAGCAGCAACTAAAGCAGCCATTTCCTCATCCTTCATGAATTTAGCGAAGGAAGACTTGTAGGTGCCGTCTTCATTAATAGCAATATAAGCAAGGCCCTTTGCGCCGAAGCCCTTTGCGTACTCTACTAAGGCATCGATCTTCTTTCTTGGCATATGTCCCTGTCCCTCTGCGTTGATACCGCGGACAGAACCACCATTCTCTAAAGCGCTCTTAAATACAACGAACTCGCAGTCCTTAACAACTTCAGAAACGTTCTTTAATTCCATTCCGAAACGAAGGTCTGGCTTATCAGAACCAAAACGGTCCATAGCTTCTCTCCAGGTCATACGCTGGATCGGCAGCTGCAGATCATAGTTGCAGACTTCTTTGAACAGCTTCTTTAACAGACGCTCATTTACGTCTAAAACGTCATCTACGTCTACGAAAGAAAGCTCCATATCGATCTGGGTAAACTCAGGCTGACGGTCTGCACGAAGGTCCTCATCACGGTAGCAGCGTGCTAACTGGAAGTAACGGTCATAACCGGAAACCATCAGTAACTGCTTAAACAGCTGTGGAGACTGTGGCAGTGCATAGAAAGAACCTGGATGTACACGGCTTGGTACCAGGTAGTCTCTTGCGCCTTCTGGTGTACTCTTGATCAGAGTTGGGGTTTCGATCTCTAAAAATCCTTCTTCTGCCAGGAATGCACGGGTCAGAGTAGCAACGCGGCTGCGCAGCATCAGGTTTCTCTGGATGTCAGGACGGCGAAGATCCAGGAAACGGTATTCCAGACGCAGATCTTCTTTTGTCTTGCTCTTTTCTTCAATTGGGAAAGGAGGAGTCTCAGACTCAGCCAGGATACGTAAGGACTCTGCTCTTACTTCGATGGCACCTGTAGCCAGGTTTTCGTTTACAGCGCCGGAACGTGCTTCTACACGGCCTTCTACTGCAATAACGAACTCACTTCTTAATTTCTCAGCTTTCTCAAAGTTTTCGGTTCCGCAGTCGTTTTCCTCGAAAATGATCTGAAGGATACCGGAACGGTCTCTTAAATCAACGAAAATAATTCCGCCTTTGTTTCTGCTCTTCTGAACCCAGCCCATAACGGTTACTTTCTCGCCGATCTGGGCAGAAGTTACTTCTGTACATCTGTGGGACCGCTTCAGTCCTACCATTGATTCTGCCATGATTTTTCTCCTTTATAGCTATTAACTAATAAATTACCCTACTGTATATAAGTACGATTAATGTTTCAGGCTTTCTTTATAGAATTCCTTAAACTCCTGATAGCCTTCTTTTCCAAGCTGTTCCTTCTGGAACTTCTTGTTCTTGTTCATCTGGGCTACCAGTACGCGGACGCCTTTCTTTCTCTCTTCCATTGCTTCACGGATCACAGCTGCTAAAGAAGCGGAGTCAATTCCCTTTTCAAAGAGGAATGCTTTCTTCTCACCAGCACCAGGAACCGTAAATCCATTGTCTAAGAGGATGGTAACGATACGCTCAAAACCAATGGAGAAGCCGCATGCAGGTGTCTCCATACCGGTAAACTTGCCGATCATCTTGTCATATCTTCCGCCGCCTGCTACAGAACCGCCGAAGCCTTCCATGGAAACCTCGAAAATAGTTCCTGTATAGTAGGACATGCCACGTACCAGAGTCGGGTCAAATACAAGGCCAAATTCAGCCTCTGCTACGTCTTTTACAGTCTCCATAATGTGTACCAATCCCTGGCATACAGATGGATCCATTACATCCTTTAAAGTCTCTCCTAACTTCTTAACACCTTCTGCATCATTGGTAACAGTGCGAAGGATCTCCATATAACGGCTTACGCTTTCAGGAGCGTTTCCATTTTCCAGAAGTTCTTTCTCAACACCCTCAAAACCAATCTTGTCCATCTTGTCCAGAGTGATCAGAACGCTGTCCATAGCTTCTTCTGCAAAACCGCAGTAACGTGCCATGCCAAAAAGGATGCCTCTGTCGTTAATTCTTACAGTAAATGCATTGTCCGGGCAGATCTTGCTTAATGCAGTAGTAGTTGCCAGGATCAGCTCGATCTCAGCCAGATTGGTAGGATCGCCTAAAATATCAATATCGCACTGGGTAAACTGACGGAAACGGCCCTTCTGGGGACGGTCTGCTCTCCATACGCTTCCCATCTGTAATGCCTTAAAAGGACTTGGAAGGTTTGCCGCATTATTTGCATAATAACGGGACAGAGGCAGTGTCAGGTCATAACGAAGACCGCTGTCTGCCAGGTCATTTTCTTCCTTTGCTGTCTCTAAATTCAGCTTATCGCCTCTCTTTAAGATCTTAAAGATCAGCTTTTCATTATCACCGCCCTGCTTGCTGGTCAGGTTCTCAATATGCTCCACGCAAGGAGTTTCGATCTGTGAAAAACCAAAGCCCTTGTAGGTCTCACGGATCTGGTTCATAACATATTCGCGGATCTGCATCTCTGCAGGAGTGATATCTTTCATGCCGGTAACCGGCTTCTTTGTTAATGCCATATTTTTCTCCCTGTTTTCTATCTGTTCTCTATCTGTACTATTCCTTTTTTATTGTAATGAACTTTCCCGATTTTGCAAGTCCTTTAGTGAATAATCTTCTCCTTGCGCCCGATCATTTCATCGATCCGGCTGATATACTGCTCTACTTCCTTTACATTCTCGCAGCGTTCCCTTCTGTTTTCAGACGGGAATACCACTTTTGTAGTAGTTCCTGCACCGCAGGCAGCAATGGTCTGCATCTCCTCCATGATCAGGATATTGTAGATACATGCCTTTCCCGGAAGAGAATAACCTACATTTTCAAAGTTGCCTGCCATGTTTTTCTGGCGGTAGAGATAATATGGTTCCATACCCATTCTGCGGGCACAGGCTTCACTTAAAGCAATCATTTCCGGTGTGTTGTTGATCTTTAAGTCCGCATATTCTTCCTTAAACATGTTCAGTCTTGCAGCACGTTTAATAGCAAGAGAATGAACGGTCAGAGAGTCTGGTTTTAAGGCTTCGATCTCTTCTAATGTATGTTTTACATCATCCAGATCTTCCCCTGGAAGTCCCATGATCAGGTCCATGTTGATGTTGTCAAAGCCAAGTTCTCTTGCAATGTGGAACTTTTCTTTTACATTTTCTACTGTATGACGGCGGCCGATGAGATCCAGGGTCTTCTGGTTCATGGTCTGTGGGTTAATAGAAATACGGCTGATGCCATGGGAAGCTAAAACCTTTAACTTTTCTTCTGTAATGCTGTCCGGACGTCCTGCTTCTACGGTGAATTCCAGCGCATTCTTTGTATCAAACAGCTGCTCTAATTTACATAAGATAGCGTCAATGTCCTCTGCAGGCAGGGAAGTCGGTGTACCGCCTCCAAAATAAATGGTATCAAGAGGTCTTCCCTTCATCTTTTCCGCTGTATATTCCAGTTCCTTAAATAAGGCTTCCAGATACAATCCGGTACGGCCTTTCCACTTACTGATAGGATAAGAAGTGAAGGAGCAGTACAGGCAGGTAGTCGGGCAGAATGGGATACCTACATATAAGCTGTAACCTCTGTCATAGTCCAACGGCTCTAACAGACGTTTTTCCCTTGCTGCGATCTCAATGCTCAGATTGATCTTCTCATCGCTGGTCATGTAAGTTTCTTTCATGAATTTGCGGATGTCTTCTTCCTTCCATCCATCTTCCAGACGGCTTAATGCGATCTTGGTAGGACGGATCCCTGTAAGAGAACCCCATGGAAGTTCATGGCCAGTACGCTTTACAAGCATCTGGTAGAATAATTTTTTAATAACGTTTTTTGTGGCAGAGTGGTCTGAGAGATCTGCTTTTCCTGTGGAATGGGCAGTCAGAGTCCAGCCTTCCAGTTCTTCCCCATTTTCTAGTTTTTCCCAGATCCCAATAACAGCTTCCCCGTCCTCTAATCTGGTCTGTACATAAAAATCAACGCCCTCTTTTACTTCATGGGCATAAGTCTCACCCGGATAAAAAGACATCAGAAGTTCTCTGATGTCCTGTTCATATGCATTATCCTGTATTAATAATCCGATCATTTTCTTCCTGCTTTCTATCTATCGTACCTCTTTCGTACTTATCTGTAATACGGAATAGGATTGTGCTCCTTTTCATAGCCAATGGTAGTTGGATCCCCATGTCCCGGATAGACCATAGTATCTTCCGGAAGCACAAATAATTTATTTAAAAGGGAATCCGCCATATCACTGCTGCTTCCTGTTGCCAGGTCTGTACGGCCATAGGACTCATAAAACAGCGTATCACCGGAAAGAAGTACCTCTTCTTCCGGAATATAGTAGCTGACGGAACCTGCTGTATGTCCAGGTGTTGCAATGACTTTCCATTTATATCCTAAAAGTTCTAATTCATCCCCGTCATGGACCAGTACATCTGCATGGAAACTGGTCTGTTTTCCAGGCACATGGCAGGACAGATTAATAGAAGTATCTGCCAGCATGGCATCTTCTGTTTCAGAGGCATATACAGGAATGTGGAATGCCCGCTTTACCTCAGGCACTCCGATAATATGATCAAAATGTCCATGTGTTAAAAGCACTGCCACCGGTGTTACACCCAGTTCACTGCATTTATTTAAAATATAGGCTCCATTATCTGCCGGGTCTACCACTACGCCTTCTTTGGTATCGTCGTTGTAGACCAGATAGCAGTTTGTGCTCACCATTCCAAGCACCATGGTCTTTATCCTGAAATTACTCATAGTTCTCCTTCTATATGGCACTGTCTGCCACTGCAGATCCGGCCGGATGCAGCAGTTTCATCAGCCTGTAGTTCTCTGGATATCCAGAACACCGTCGATCTGGCGGATCTTATCGGTAATACGGTTCAGTTCTTCTGTTCCATGGATATCAAAGGTCATAATGATGGTGGCGCGGCCCTGCTTGCTGGTACGCACGTTCATGGAAGTAATATCGATCTGCTTTTCTGTAAATACCTTTGAAATATCTGCAAAAAGGCCGATACGGTTGTTTGCGAAGATCTGGATCTCAGTGGAATACTGCTCTGTACTGGTAGGATTTTCTGCTACCTGCCACTCAGCATCGATCAGCCGTCCTCTTTCATCTTCCGGAAGGTTGATCACATTGATACAGTCTGTACGGTGGATGGAAACGCCTCTTCCTCTGGTAACAAAACCAACGATCTCATCACCAGGTACAGGATTACAACATCTGGAGAAACGAACTGCCAGATCATGAAGTCCCTTGACCACGATACCGCTCTTATTCTTGCGTACAGTTGCTTCGCCGCTTCTTCCATCTGTATCGGCAATGCCGTCCAGAACTTCTGCGTCAGTGATCTCACGTTTCAGCTTCTTCTCCCGCTCTTCCAACATCTTGTTAATGACCTGGCCCTCTTTTAAGCCACCATGTCCAATAGATGCAAGAACAGAATCCCAGTCTTTAAAGGCATAGCGGTTCATTACCTTTTCCATAAATTCCGGTTTGGAAAGGTCCGCCAGATTAATGCCTTTTGCCTTACAATAACGGTCAATGGCATCACGGCCGCGGATGATATTATCCTCTTTCATCTGGGTCTTGAACCACTGATTGATCTTATTTTTTGCCTGTGTACTGCGTACCAGCTTCAGCCAGTCGCGGCTTGGTCCCTTGGAATTCTGGGAGGTAATGATCTCAATACGGTCACCATTCTGGATCTGGTATTCAATAGGAACCAGTTTTCCATTAACTCTGGCGCCTACCATCTTATTTCCTACCGCACTGTGGATGGAATAAGCAAAATCAATAGGAGTAGAGCCGCTTGGAAGAGTCTTTACATCACCGGACGGAGTGAAACAGTAAACACTGTCAGAGAACAGGTCTAAATCACCCTTTACCATGCTTAAAAACTCTTTGGAATCATCTGTATCACGCTGCCACTCCAAAATCTGGCGCAGCCAGCTTAATTTCTCTTCTTCTTTTCCGGCAGCGATCTGTCCGCTTCCGCTCTCTTTGTATTTCCAGTGAGCAGCGATACCATACTCAGCAGTACGGTGCATCTCGTAGGTACGGATCTGGATCTCAAATGGCTGTCCGGTGCTGCCGATCAGAGTTGTATGCAGAGACTGGTACATGTTCTGCTTCGGCATAGCGATATAGTCTTTAAAACGACCAGGAATTGGCTTGTACATTTCATGGATCACACCAAGAGCTGCATAACAGTCTTTTACTGTGTCTACCATGATACGCACAGCAAACAGATCATAGATCTGATCCAGAGTTTTGTTCTGCTTTAACATCTTCTTATAAATACTGAAGAAATGCTTTACTCTGCCGCCTACGGTGGCTTCAATGCCTGCTTCGTCTAAATGTGCCTTTACTTCATCTACAATGGACTGGACAAAAGCTTCTCTTGCATCTTTGCGCAGATCCACTTTTTCTACCAGGTCATAATAAACTTCCGGCTTTAAAAACTTAAGTGATAAGTCATCTAATTCGATCTTGATCTTGGAAATACCCAGACGGTCTGCAATAGGAGCATAGATCTCCATGGTCTCCCTTGCTTTTTCCTTCTGCTTCTCCGGCTTCCAGTACTGGCCGGTACGCATGTTGTGAAGACGGTCTGCCAGCTTAACGATGATAACGCGGATATCCTTTGCCATTGCAAGGAACATCTTGCGCAGGTTCTCAGCCTGGATCTCCACTTTATCTTTATCCCAGTTTAACTGAGTCAGCTTGGTAACACCGTCTACCAGGAAAGCAACCTCTGGACCAAACTCTTTGGTCAGCTCATCCAGTGTCATGACGGTATCTTCTACTACGTCATGAAGAAGGCCGGCTGCAATGGTCTCCTTGTCCATCTCCAGATCAGCCAGGATAATAGCCACACATAAAGGATGGATGATATAAGGCTCTCCAGACTTTCTCTTCTGAACCTTATGTGCTTCTGCAGCGACCTTGTATGCCTTTTCGATCATGGAAATATCATCGGAAGGATGGTATTTATGGATCGTTTTGACCAGATCCTGATACAACACTTCCGGGCTGGTAAAGTCCGCCGGAGCTTCAAGCTCTATATCCAGTTTTTCTTTTGTTCCCTCTTTTCCCATATATGTGGCCACCTTTTTACAAATAATTAGTTACCATTATAATTTTTTTTAAATAAAAAAGCAAGGTCTGGTATACCTATTACTTTCTTATGAGTTCTGATTACTTACCCTCATAGATAATAGCAGACTCAACATCATAGCCCTTTAAAAGTTCTCTTCCCTTAAGTCCTGCCAGTTCCATTACAAAACAGATCTTCACTACCTTGCCGCCCAGTTCTTCGATCAGCTTGATAATTGCCTCGGTAGTACCGCCGGTAGCGATCAGGTCATCAATGATAACAACCTTCTGTCCAGGAGTAATGGAGTCCTTGTGCATCTCAATCTCTGCAGTGCCATATTCCAGTGCATACTTTGCAGAAACAGTCTCGCAAGGCAGTTTTCCTTTTTTGCGGACCGGAACAAAGCCCTTGTGCTCTGCATAGGCAACCGGCACACCAAAGATAAATCCTCTGGACTCAGGACCTACTACTACATCATAATCTACATCCTTTAACATATTGCGGATACTGTCCACTGCCAGGTGCAGACCGTCTGCATCCTGAAGGATGGTAGTTACGTCCCTGAAAATAATACCAGGTTCCGGAAAATCCGGGATGCTTCTTACATATTCTTCCAGCTTTTTCATATTTATATCCTCGTTTCTTTAAATTATTTACTATGAAAGTGTTGCCAAGCGGCTATGGGGACTGCGTGCTTGCACGCAAGGAACCATAGACATTTGACAACCAAGCC
>OHHS01000945.1_pt1 | contig 11940 bp, 8 predicted proteins | sample 1568161 | NCBI WGS metagenome assembly OHHS01 (sample SAMEA3879519, study PRJEB24766) | human gut metagenome | biome: human-associated habitat; feature: feces | place: USA | collected 1985/1987
GTGATAAGTTTTTAGATGAAAAAAATAATTACATTTATGCATCACTTAGCAATAAAATAGGTGGTCTTATTGGGAGCGTTAAGGTATTAGTATTGCTGAGTGTATATGAAGATATTTTATATATTCACCGAGCCAATATTGATAATTCTTATGGCAAACAATTAGCAAAAATTTATATTCCAAATATGAAAAATATCCAAGGAAAAGCTGGATTATTTGGTGGAAAGTTTTCTTTCAAGTATGAAGGACAAGAATATAAATTTAAACTGCCATCAAAGGCCGGAAAATTTGTGGATTTTTTTGTAAAGTAAAAGTATGAGGATAACAGGATGAAAAACTTACAAAAGTATCTAATGATTTTGGGAACGATAATGTTAAGTATTGGGATTAGTGCGTGCTCTAAACAACCGGACTTCGATGCCAAATCTTACGTCCAAAGTTCTCTTGATGCATACTATCATGGAAAATATAAGGACTATGCGAATCTGTTAGAAATCTCGGAAAAGATGCCAAGAAAGAAATCAAAGAGGATTTTAATGAGAGCATCCAACAGCAATTTGATGATTCCGATAACATTACGGATAAAGGAATTGCTGATTATACGGAAAAACTGTTACTGTAAAAGTATCCGTGGAAAAAGATAATTCAGGAAAATATGGTCTTTCGGATACAGAGATGAATAAGCTGGAAGCAGCGATGTTACCAACAGAATAAGAACGAATGGAAAGCTATCAGAGGAAAAACTGGTAGCTTTCTTTTATCTTCAAGACGAGAAAAGTTCTGGCGATAGTAACGTTTAATCATCGATATTCTTATTTTATTTTCTATTTTACCAACTAATCTGGCGATGCATTTTACGATATTGTCCGGGAGTTATACCAGTGTATCTCTTAAAAATAGAAATAAAATAACTTTGAGATGAAAAATTCAAGTAATTACTGATTTCACCCAGACTATAGTCGGAATGTGCCAGTAAATTCTGTGCCTTTTCAATAAGAACTTTATGGATAAAAACAGTAAGCGTCTGTCCGGTTTCTTTATGGAACAGGGCAGACAGATATTTAGGTGTTAAATTAACTAAAGATGCCAGTTGATTTAAGGTTAAAGTTTTATTTTTACCATGATAGATATAATCAATGACGTGAGAAATAGCTGGTGAATAGTAGTTTTTTGGCGTCTTTTTTGCTTCAGCAACACGAAGCGTAAATTCAATAGCCATCTGTTCATTTAATTTCATTAAAGCGTCAACATCGGTACATTGTTCCATTTTTCGTATATATACATCACTTAAGGAAAAAGCAGTTTCCTCATTAAGTCCTCCTTCGATGGCATATCTGGTAACTAAAGTTGTATTAGCAATACTTGCATAAAAAAGTAATTTTAATTTGGAATTGGAAGAGGTCATCTTTCCGTAAACAGTTGTTGGGAGTGAATAATAGGTATTCTCCAATGCGTGAATATCTCCGTTTGAAACACATTCGAGAATTGCTTTTTCCTGTGCATAAGATGTATGTATCCGTTCATTTTCTGCATTTTCCAACATTTCATGTGTGAGTGAAAAATTGATGTCTGACTTCATTTTATACATAGGTGATTCCTCCTGTCAAAAACACGATAAATTGACATAAAACACGATAAATCAATATAATTATATGCCGCAAATAGATAAAATGCAATTAAGAGATTAAAAGAGAGGAAAAGAGATGAACATTGATAAAATATGCGAACAGTTAACAATAGATGAAAAAATCCGGCTTTTAGGCGGTGTTGGTGACTGGCATACTTATGACTGTAATGGGAAAATCCCCTCTATTATGATGACAGACGGACCACATGGGATTCGAAAACTGGAACAGGAAAAGGTTGGGGATATTGAAATCAGTAAGCCAGCAACCTGTTTTCCAACTGCAAGTGCAATAGCCTGCAGTTGGAATCCTGCTATTGTTAAAAAGATGGGTGAAGCGATTGCGAAAGAAGCAAAAAAAGAGCAGATATCCATTGTGCTAGGCTGCGGAATCAATATCAAGCGTTCTCCTTTATGCGGAAGAAATTTTGAATATTTCAGTGAAGATCCGTATTTGACGGGAAAGCTGGCAACGGGATATATCGAAGGTGTACAGAGCCTTGGAATAGGTACGAGTTTAAAGCATTATGCTGTTAATTCACAGGAAACAAGACGAATGACATCCAATAGCCAGATTGATGAAAGAACTCTTAGGGAAATATATTTGTCGGCTTTTGAAGAAGTTGTGAAAAAAGCAAAACCGACTTCTGTAATGGCTTCATACAACAGGATTAATGGCGAATTTGGAGCAAGAAATAAATACTTACTGACAGATGTTCTGAGAAAAGAATGGAAATATCAAGGTGGTGTGGTGTCGGATTGGGGAGCAGCAAATGATATTGTAAGCTGTATGAAAAATGGTCTGACACTGGAAATGCCAGATCCGAAAGGCTTCCACACAGATGTGTTAAAAGAAGCGTATAAGGATGGCCGGATTACGGATCAGGAACTGGATAACTGGACTAAGAATGTTCTGCAGAATTTTGTATCACTTCATAAAAATATAGAAGAAAATTATGAGGTAGATATGGAAGAACAGAATCAGGTGGCACGTAAACTGGAAAATGAAAGTGCAGTACTTTTGAAAAATAATAGTGTTTTGCCAATTGGAAAAGAGAAGAAGGTAATCATTATTGGAGAGCTTGCCAGGCAGATGCGGTTTCAGGGAGGTGGGAGCAGTCATATCCAGCCGACGAAGATGACAAATGCGATTGAAGCAATACGTGAAAAAGGATATCAGGTAACTTATATACAGGGATATCAGAATGAAACGGAGGAATTAGGAGAAAAGCAACTACAGGATACGATAGAAAAACTGAAACAGGAATATAGAAAAAAGGATTGTGTGATTCTATATTTTATCGGTCTTACAGAATCTTACGAAGGAGAAGGATACGACAGGAAAAATCTTAAAATCCCTCAAAATCAGGAAGAGCTGTTGGCTGAAATTGCAGAAACTGTCGGAAAAGATCATATTGCAGCAATTAGTTTCGGTGGTGCGCCTATGGATTTTAGTTTTGAAAAGAATGTAGGAGCAATTCTTCACATGTACCTCGGAGGACAGGCTGTAGGGGAATCTGTTGCTGACTTAATCAGTGGAGAGGTGAATCCATCCGGTAAATTGGCAGAGACAATTCCGTTTTCAGAAAAAGATACTCCGGCATGGAGATATTTTGCACCTCCGAATGATGATGTAGAATACAGGGAAAGCATTTTTGTAGGTTATCGTTACTATGAGACATTCCATGTTCCGGTAAAATATCCGTTTGGTTATGGACTTTCATATACTTCTTTTTCCTATTCGGAATTGAATGTACCGGAAGTATATAGTGGTGGAAAGATACAAATCGGTTTTAAAATTAAAAATATCGGAAAGGTGAGTGGAGCAGAAATAGCACAGTTATATATCTGCCCGATTGAATCAGATGTTATCAGAAGCCATATAGAATTAAAGGGATTTCAAAAAATATATCTGCATCCAGGAGAAGAAAAAGAAGTTATATTAGAGCTGGATGAAAGAAGTTTTTCCGTCTATGATGTAGAGAAAAAAGCCTTTTCCATGTTAAGCGGCAAATATCGGATCTGTATCGGAGCATCGGTACATGATTTGCAATTAAAGGCGAATATGGAAGTAGTAGGAAATAGTTATTTTAGAAATGAAAGAGAACTGTTTTCGGATTATTTTAGAGAGCAGCCACATGGAATGGAAATCAGTGCAGAACAATTTTATCAGCTATTAGGCGGTGAACCGAAACATGACAAAGAAAAAAAGCGTGGAGAGTATACGGTTTACGATTCCTATCAGGATGTGGTAAATGTCTCAATGTTTGGAAAATTTGTTCGTGGAGTCGTACATATCGGACTTAAGATTATACTTCGGGGAAAATCAGAGCGGGACCCGGCCTTTAAAATGGTAAAAATGGGAGTCGAAGAAGGAAATCTGGAAGGACTGATTGCAACCAGTGGTGGAATTGCAACTCCGAAGTTAATCGATATGTTAGTTTACAATGCAAATAAAAAATATCTGCAGGCTTTTAAAAGACTGCTGAAGAAATAGAGAGAGGGGGAAGTCGTATATGGAAAACAATAAATTGGATAAACGCACAAAATGGAGCTATTGTATAGGAGCAACCGGAAGAGATATGGCGTATGCGCTTATCTCTATGTTTCTTCTTACATATATTCAATATACGATGAAATTGACAGTTGCCCAATATGCAGTAATATCAGCAATTATGGTAGTGTGTCTGCTGTGGGATGCCATTAATGATCCAATGATGGGAATTATTATTGAAAATTCGCATTTGAAAGCCGGAAAATTTAAACCTTGGATTTTTATAGGAGTAATTTTAAACAGCCTGATAATTATCTGCTTGTTTACAGTAAGGCCGGAAGGATGGGGATTTGTTGCATTTTTTGGAGTGGGATATCTTTTATGGGGAATGACTTACACAATGAATGATATTGCCTATTGGGGAATGCTGCCGAGTCTTACATCAGATCCTGGAGAACGGAACTGGCTGGTAACCGTACAGGGAATTTTTATCTGTATCGGACAGTTTTCTGTTGCAGGTCTGCTCCCTGATATGGTAGCTGGAAATGCGATTATGGCATATCGGACGGCTGCGATTGTGATTGCTTTTTGTTTTATTGGTTTCCAGCTACTTACAGTGTTTGGAGTAAAAGAGAGAAAACGACCGGAAAAGAAGAGAACACTGTCATTAAAAGATATGTTTCATATATTCCTGAGAAATGATCAGTTGATAGTGATTGGAATTGCATGTTTATTATTCCAAATCGGAAATGGTCTTCTGATTATGATTGGAATGAATTTCTTTTATTTTGAATTTGGATATTCTGTAGGTGGCAGTCTTGTATTTTGGTTTACAATTATGTATGGATTAGGAACGCTGATATCAGAGGCATCTTTTGCGTGGCTTTCCTCAAAATTCACACGAAATCAGATTATAACTGCAGCTACCATCATTACGGTCATTGGGTATATGCTTTTTATGAGTGTAGGCTACATTTTACCAAAGAGTGTTGTTTTACTGAATATCATCGGTTTTCTGATCTTCTTTTCACAAGGAGCATTTAATATGACGATGATTGTCATGTTAAATAATACCATAGAGTATGATGAAGTCCGGTTTCATGAACGACATGACAGTATTATCTCAGCAGTAAGATCTTTTGCAACAAAGCTGGCCAGTGCGGTTGATCAGGCGGTTGTTGCGTTAATACTGATTATAAGCAATATCTATGCAATCAGTCAGAAAATATCCGGATTAGAAATAAAAGCTGGTACAGGAGAACTTACTTCGGAAAATGTAATTGTACAGGCAGATAAATTTATCCAGACAGCAGATGCCGGACAAAGATTTATATTGCGTCTTGGAATTGTAGCTGTTCCGGTAATTTCTATAGGAGCTGCTTATATACTGATTAAACGGAAATATATTATTGACGAACGTAAGTATGAAGAACTGGTAGCGGAAATAAAAAGCACAAATAAAAAATGATTCAATTAGTTGTGATGACCTTATAATTTATGAGTTTAGAAAAAGGTGATATGAATGACAATTGATGATTTTATATATGAAAATAGTATTGTACATGATAATGGTTCTGAATATACAGCAGATCATATAGATAGGGTGATAGAATCTGTTTGTAATAATTATGGATTAACTATAAAAATGATTTCTACAAATTATGTTTTTCCACGTATTATAAAAGCGAGTGAAGAAAAGGCTTTGATTTGGGATCAAACATATTGGGAATTGTTCAGTCTGTATTTAGCGTATTTCACAGATTTAAATGCTATTCAAAAGAAGATAATTGTGTATGATGAGAGTTCTGTATAGCCGAAAATATTGATTCCATACACCATTAAAAATAGAATATAAGGATGCGTAAGGGACGATAAAATGAATTCATGCGGGAAAGGCATGGATTCTTTTTTTTGGCTTCGAACGGAAGTCCTATCTGTAAAAAATATTTAAGTATATTAGAAGCAGATGCAAATGTCGTGTTAACACGACAAAATTGTCGCGTAAACACGGTCGGCAATTCATCCATGACAATATACAATAAACATGTGCTTGAGATAGCATGTCACGAGAGTGAAGGCGCCGGAGCTCTCCAATACGAAATCGTAAAGGAGATAATTTATTATGAGTAAGAGAAAAATATCACATGCAGAGGAGTATGGATGTTAATTGATGGAGGTGGCAGAAGTGAGCAGAACTAAATTTGATTCATATGTGATTGGAAATAATATAAGAGATTTACGTGAAAAAAGAAAAATGACACAGATGAAGGCGGCTGAGGAAATGGATATGAGTCTCTTTTTTTTAGCTCATTTTATGGATTTGGTGTAAAAATAGCTGCACGCTGCCCTCAAGTCGCCATATTTAATTATTGGCGACGTGGAAAGTGAAATATTGGCGACTTGGGCGACGCAGGTTCAGTGTTATCGGTTGTGATATGCGCTGCCTCATTCGTATATCTTAAGAAAAGAGGGAAGCTGGGATAAGTGAAAAGTTATCTGATAATTTTATAATATTTGAAAAGAATAACTATTACTACGATTTATGATTTAATAACCAACATTTATTTTACAGGAATGACAAATGGGGTTATGATACCATTATCAAGGGCAAAGGAGCCGGAAATCTTTAGGGGATTCTGGCTCTTTTTTGCATTAGCAAGTATTTGAAGGAGGAAATATATATATGGAATACGAGATTTCTAATCGTTTATCAGGTGTACATGGTTCGATGATACGAGAACTTTTTAAGTTAGGAGCAAGCAAGGATATTATATCTTTTGGTGGTGGCAATCCGTCAGCAGAGACATTCCCATGCAAGGAGATAGAAGAGATAGCAGCAAAGGGACTCAGCGAGAATCCTGTCTCTTTATTACAGTATGGACTGAGTGAAGGTTATACACCTCTGCGTGATACCATGAAGAAATATCTTGAGAAGAAGGAAGGCTTTGATTTCGAGAATAATGAGCTTTTCATAGTGTCAGGCGGACAGCAGTGTGCGGACCTTACAACTAAGGCACTTGTTAATGAAGGAGACGTTGTGCTTACTGAAGAGCCTGCATTTGTAGGCTGCCTTAATACATTTCGTTCTTACGGTGCAAAGCTTGTAGGAATTACAATGGAGCAGGACGGAATGAATATAAATGCGCTTGAGGAGGCTTTAAAGGCTAATCCTGATGCAAAGCTTTTATACACAATTCCATCTTTTCAGAATCCTACAGGAATCACAACTTCTCTTGAGAAGAGAAAAAAAGTGTATGAGCTTTGCTGCAAATATGATATCGCAATATTAGAGGACAATCCTTATGGTGAATTAAGATTTGCAGGTGAAAATGTGCCAACTATCAAATCAATGGATACAGAGGGCAGGGTTATATATGCAGGAAGCTTCTCAAAGGTAATGGCACCTGCATTCCGTCTTGGCTTTCTTGTGTTCAACAAGTCGCTCACAGGACCGCTTACAGTTGCAAAGCAGTGCACAGATGTACATTCAACTGTACTTTTCCAGTACATTTGTAATGAATATATTAATAACTATGATTTTGACAAGCATCTCGAGGATTCAAGAAAGGTGTATGAGCATAAATGTAATCTCATGATGGAGTGCATGAAGAAGGAATTCCATCCTTCAGTAACCTTCGGTCACCCTGAGGGTGGACTTTTTGTAATGGCATTCCTGCCGGATGGAATGGATTCTGCACCATTTGTAAGGGAGGCCATTAACAGAGGCGTTCTTTCAGTTCCGGGAGCAGCGTTCTTAGCAGATGAGAACCAGAAATCTAATGGATTCAGACTTAACTATTCGACACCTTCTGATGAACAGATTGTTAAGGGAATCGAGATTCTTGGAAAACTTACATACGAGTGGATTAAGTAGGAGGAGTGAAACATTATGAAGATAGCAGCATTCAGAGTTCGTCCAGATGAAAAACAGTATTTTGATACATTTGCAAATGTATACAAGGTGGAATTACAGATTAATAGAAGCGGATTTACAGCAGATGATATAGAAAGTGTCAAAGGCTGTGAGGCTATGTCGGTGTGCGATGGCATGTGTGACTTGTCAGCACCTGTTCTTGAAAAGCTTGCAGCAGAAGGTGTTAAGTATATCGGTTTCAGGACAATCGGATATAACAGTGTTGACCTTGAGGCAGCAAAGCGCCTTGGAATCCGTGTTGCACACAGCGGATATTCGCCATATTCAGTTGCCAATTATACAGTAATGCTTATGCTTATGTGTATTCGCAAGGCTTTGTATGTAATGATGCGTTCGCACACAGCGGATTATTCACTTGGTCCTATATGTGGACGAGAAATGCAGAATATGACAGTAGGTATTATCGGAACAGGAAGAATTGGAAAGGCAGTAATTAAGAATCTTTCAGGATTTGGATGTAAGATTATTGCGTATGACCCATACCCTGCAAAAGACCTTGAAAATGTTGAATATGTAACGCTTGATGAATTGTACGCTAAGTCAGATATTATCTCGCTTCATACTTTTTTAAGTGATGAGACATATCATATGATTAATAAGGATTCAATTGCAAAGATGAAGGATGGCGTTATCCTTATAAATGCGGCTAGAGGTGCACTTGTTGATACAAAGAATCTGATTGAGGCTGTTGAGAGTGGCAAGATTGGTTCAGTTGGAACTGACTGCTGCGAGGGTGAAGATGATTTTATCCGTACAGACCGTAAGTATGATGACCTTGTTGTTAATCACGATTACATCATACTTAAGTCTTTCCAGAATACTATTGTCACACCTCACATTGCATTTTTCACAGATCAGGCTGTGTCTGACATGGTTGAGTCTTCAGTTAAGAGTGTTGTGCAGTTTGCAGCCGGTGAAGACACACCATTAGAAGTGCATTAAAATACACAGGTGCATTATTTATTCAATTTCTTGAAATATTCTTCAAGCTGGTGCTCGAAGATTCGCTGATTTTCTGAGCAGAATGAGCCAAGCGGCTGATAATAAATGCTTCTGAAATGTGGACAGTCATCTATATGCAGCAGGCTTATGTTTTCAGGAAGGCTGCTGCTTGTCCATGTTACAGAGGCAACAAATGATACTCCAAGACCGAGACTTATGAGCTTGCCCTGTAATATGTAATCATTGCATGAGTAGGCTATCTGAGGAGTTTTCTTACATTTACTGAATATTGAATTGAACACTCCGGCGTAAGATGGAGTATCTGCAAGGTCAATGAATTTCTCGTCCATCATCTGTTCTACTGATATGTGTCCGGTATGGGCAAGTGGATGTGATGATGAAACGGCAAGGCAGATTTCTTCTGTCATAAGAAGATGTGCATTGTCTGGAATATCATAAGCTGATGAGACAGAGTCAATCAGCAGGTCACACCCTTTTGGTTCAGAAGATATTGAAAAGCTGACATGAGGCTGCTCATGGATAAAATCTTTAAGTACATTGCTGACAAGAACTGCACTTGAGCGGAGACAGAGCCTTATTTCGCCGGCATCTCCAAGACTTTCACTGACAGCACGCGCAGCATCTTCTGAAAGAGCCAGTATTCTTAATCTGTTGCAGTGGACATACGGTATTGTGATAATAACCCGCCGCAAGGATATGATAAATATAAAAAAGGTATTTGTCAATCCTGTGACAATATCACTTGTTATAGGACTGTTTCTTTTTATTACGGGAATTAAACTGCCAGGTGTAATAAACAGCACGATGGCTGGAGTTGCAGCACTTAATACACCTGCAGCCATGATAGTACTGGGATATTATCTGTCATGTGTCAGAATCTGTGACTTACTGCTTAATCCATCCCTGTATCTGGCATCGTTTGTCAGGCTTATAATAATTCCGTTGCTTACACTGCTTGTACTTTATATTATACCTGTGGGACATGGTCAGATTGGAATGATTACACTGATTGCTGCGGCAACACCAGTTGGAACGAGTACGGCAATATTTGCACAGAAATTCGGGCAGGATTATGAGCGGGCGGTATGTATGGTCTGCCTGTCAACGCTGTTTTCAATTATTACGATGCCAGTTGTGATGTATCTGGCGCAGATGTGGATTATGTAGTTTAACTATTATTTTTGGTTATGGTTAGATAACCAACATGTATTTTACAGGAATAACACAATGGTATATTATACAGACATCAAAGGCAAAGGAGCCATGACCCGGAAGGGATAATGGTTTCTTTGCTTTTTTGTGTATAAGATATCTTTGCAGGAAAATGTATAGTAAATGTGGCTATTCACAATATGAGAAAGAAAGGAACTAAAGTTATGGGAAATAACGGAATTGAATTGGAAAGAGATGGCTTTAAGAGCCGTACAGGTTTTATTCTTGCCTGTATCGGTTCGGCAGTAGGAATGGGAAATATATGGCGTTTTCCATATATGGTATCTGCATGGGGTGGTATGACATTTTTAATACCTTATGTAATATTTGTAATACTGATAGGTTCGACAGGTGTTATAGAGGAGATGGCACTTGGCCGTGCGACTAAGGGCGGACCTATTAAAGCATTTGGCGACTGTATGCAGATGCGTACAGGAAAGAGAAAAGCAGGTGAGGCAATTGGTTTTATTCCTGTGCTTGGCTCACTGGCTTTGGCAATGGGCTATACTGTAGTTGTTGGCTGGATATTCAAATATACTTATCTTGCATTTTCCGGAAAGCTTTCAGCAATGGGCAATGATATGTCAGCTATTGGTGGTATGTTTGGAAGTACAGCAAGCTCATTTGGCAATAATATGTGGCTTATAATCGCGATGGTTGTAACTGCTGTTATTATGGCACTTGGTATTGCAGGCGGAATTGAGAAAGCAAACAAGGTCATGATGCCTTTGCTTTTCATCATGTTTGTAGGACTTGGAATATATATCTTCACGCTTCCTGGTTCAAGTGCAGGTTATAAATACATTTTTACTCTAAATCCTAAGGGACTTCTTGATATAAAGCTCTGGATATATGCATTTGGTCAGGCGTTCTTCTCACTGTCTATCGCAGGTAACGGAACTGTTATCTATGGTTCATATCTTAGTGATAAGGAAAATGTTGTTACTTCAGCAAGAAATGTTGCTGTATTTGATACTATTGCTGCTTTATTAGCTGCATTTGTTATTATTCCAGGTATGGCAGCAGGCGGTGCCGAGTTATCTTCAGGTGGTCCCGGACTTATGTTTATCTATCTTGTAAATGTATTTAATGGTATGCCGGGTGGCAAGATTGTAGGAATTGTATTCTATGTATGTGTTCTGTTTGCCGGCATGAGCTCACTTGTTAATCTGTATGAAGCTCCGGTTGCAACTATTCAGGAGAAGCTTAAGCTTAACCGTGTTGCATCTGTTGGAATTATTGCAGTGGCTGGCTGTGTTGTGTCACTTGTAATACAGGGTATTGTATCAGGCTGGATGGACGCAGTATCTATCTATATCTGCCCACTTGGCGCAATGCTCGCAGCAATTATGTTCTTCTGGGTTGCAGGAAAGAAGTTTGCTGTTGATGCTGTTAATGCAGGTGCAGATAAGCCTATTGGAAAGTGGTTTGTACCACTTGGCAAATATGTCCTTGTCCCACTTTCACTTGTTGCACTTATTGCAGGTGCTTTACTTGGTGGAATTGGCTGATGGAGGTTTAGACTGGTTGATTGAGACTGGCGGATTGCAAAGCAATCCGCCTTTTTTTGCGTGGTGGAGTGAGAAATAGCGGCGGATTGGACTTTGAGGTGGAGGGGAGGCAGGAGGAAGTCCAAAAGGAGCAGAAATGAAGTGGTAATCTAAAAGTAGACACCAACCCAATTATTGTAGACATTATTTATATATAAGAGTA
>OHHS01000949.1_pt1 | contig 11906 bp, 7 predicted proteins | sample 1568161 | NCBI WGS metagenome assembly OHHS01 (sample SAMEA3879519, study PRJEB24766) | human gut metagenome | biome: human-associated habitat; feature: feces | place: USA | collected 1985/1987
AAGTATTTCTGGTCCACCATATCATTATCTATTTTATCACTCCGAGGGCTATTCCCTATATGCGCGGTATGGTGGGTGTTTTAGGTTTGTTTCTCGTTGAATTGCTGCTGATGGCAGTGCTGGGATTTCTTTTGAAGTTCATCTCCGATCAATGCATTGCCGCTCTGTCCAATCTTACTGCTGTTGAAAATAAACGTTAATCCCCTGCAGCAATCCTTCCGCCAGTTGATCCAGTATAGCATCGCTGTGATCGGAATATGCATTTCCCAGTTCCATATCCACGGAAGGGATCGTACTATAAGAAGTCTGGGTCAGGTCAATGCTCATGTTTCCTTTTCCATAGATCGTTGCTCCCTGTCCCCGCAGCCCTTCCACCAGATCCGCTCCCAGAGCATCGTGCTGCTGCCAGTGGGATGCCACCGGCTCCATACTCTTCAGTACTTCCGGCACAGAGATGTAAAAGCATCCCTTGTCGTAATTCTTGCCGTCACCGCTGTCCCAGTGCAGTGCGATATGGCAGTCTGCCACGTTATTGCAGATCACGGTCCTGGCCACATTGTCCAACTGCACATCCTCTCCGTCCCTGAGCATCAGTACATCATAGCCGGAGGCCAACAGTTTGTCCCGCAGAATCTGTGCCATCTGCAAAGTAACCGTTCGCTCCGGTGTCCCGTCCTGAAATGTCATGCCTCCGGACACTGCCGCAGCTTCCGTAGCTCCCGCTGCCGTACTGCCTCCCGTAGTCTTGGCCGAACCGTCCGGATGGCACAGCGTCTTTACTTTGGCCCCACCGGCGGTGCCATGTCCCGCATTCACTCCGATAATGATTCCCTTGCTTCCGGACTCCTCTGGTGCCCGGTATAGTACTGCGGCTCCGGTATTTATCTTCGAATGATCCGCATATTCCCAGTCCGGATTCAGAGTGATCTGTTGTAAGTCGGTATATTCCACCGGCTGATTCTGTATAGCCTCCGGCTGACCGGCTACCGTTTCTGTCTGACTGCCTGCGGCCTCTGTCGGCATACCGCTTTGCGACACCGCAGCCTCTCCCCCGGGAACTTTGTCGGTCCCCGAAGTCACCATTTCATGTTCTGCACTATTCGCCGCCCCTTGCGGCACAGACGTTTCCGCCAGCGTTTCTCTACCGAATTCCTCTGCGTTTTTCTCATTTTCTGTTGTCTCCACGGATGCTACTACGCTCTCGGGAACCACAGGATCCACGTTTTCCATAGTTTCCACGCTTTCCGTCCCCTCAGTCCCTTTCTGTGCACCACAGGCTGTCATACTTACTGCAAGCGCCAGACCGGCCACTACCGCCGCTATCCTATATTGTTTTCTATGAAGCATTTCCTTATTACTCATTACTCCTCCGATATGAAAAGAACCACAGCTGTGGTTTCAGCTATGGTTCTTCTGTTCTCTCTATTACGATCTTGGGAAAACATCCTCCGATTAACCGCGCAGTTTGAAGTGCTCTAACAACTCGTTCAAAGTAGTAGCGGAAGCGGAAAGCTCCTCGCTGGTAGCGGAAGTCTCCTCTGCTGCTGCGGAGTTGGACTGGATAACATCGTTGATGTCCTCCACACCCTTCTTGATGTTGCTGACAGATACTGCCTGTCTGTCGGATGCAGTACGGATATTAGCAACCTCCTGGATGATCTGATCCAGTTCGGTCATAACCTTCTGCATTGCTTCGTTGGTCTCCCTGGTAACCCTGTTACCCACTCCTACTTCGTTCATGGATTCTTCGATCAGCTTCTTAGACTCTACTGCGGAATTTGCACTCTCTTCTGCCAGCTGTCTGATCTGGTCAGCCACGACTGCGAAACCTCTTCCGGCTTCCCCTGCTCTTGCTGCCTCAATGGAAGCATTCAAAGACAGCAGATTGGTCTGGGATGCAATATTCTCGATATCTGCGATGATCTTCTCGATATTCTGGGTCGTGGTATCGATTTTCTTCATGGCATCTACCAGCTCATCCATCTTCTGCTGGCTGTTGGCTGCCTCGATACCTACCTGTTTTGCCTTATCGTGAACGATATCGGTAGACTTGGTGTTCTCCAGTACCTGATTCGTTACTTCTTCTACGGTAGCCACCAGTTCTTCAACAGCTGCAGCCTGACTGGTAGCACCTTCTGCAATATCCTGTGCACTGACAGCCAGCTGATTGCTTCCGGCAGACACCTGTTCGGAAGATCCCTGAATACCGTGCATAGTCTCACTGACCTTGTTCACCATATCATCCAGTTCATCCAGTACATTGCGGAGCTGTCCTACATACGCATCGGGGCAGTTGCTATGTACATCAAAATTACCCTCAGCAAAATGCTCTACAATATCCTGCAGATCTGATACAACCTTTTTCAAAATACCGGCTGCGGTCTCAAAACTATCGGATAAGCGTCCCAGCTCATCCTCGGACTCATAAGGAGTGCCGATCTCGAAGTCACCGACTGTAATCTTTTCAGCTGCCATTACCAGGCTTTCAATAGGTTCCACCAGCATTTTGGTAAGCATTTTTGACATAGCTGCATTAAATGCAATGATCACAACAATTACGCTTCGCACATAGCTTTTTGAATGTATCAATTCCACAACTGCCACCAGTGCCAACACCACATATAAAACATCCATAATGCGGAACACAAAAGAAAGCTTATTTTTAATTGGTTTCTCCCTTAGCATTTCTTCCAGTTTTTTCATTTGTTTCCTGCTCCTTCCGTTAATTAACCTATATACATTTTATTTTAATTTCCTCTGGTGGTTTCGTCAAGATTTCTCTGCTTAAAATTATGTAAAAATCATGTATGGGATGACTGGCTCATCTCCAGCAGTTTCTCACGCATTTCATTTTCGATCCGCTGTAAGTCTTCCTCTGCGCTCTGTCTTCTGGCACGGCCTTCCTCCTGGATCTTCATGACTTCATCCAGTGTGGTCATCAGTGTCTGGTTCGTGGTCTTGAGGGTCTCGATATCCACAATACCTCTCTCTGATTCCTTCGCTGTCTCCACGGTTGCCACTTTCAGTGCTTCTGCATTTTTCTTCAACAGTTCATTGGTCATATCCGATACTGCACGCTGTGCCTTGGCTGCATCGGTGGCATGATCCAGACCGATGGCAATGACCATCTGGCTCTTCCACAGAGGGATCGTATTCACCAGTGTGGACTGGATCTTCTCGGACATAGCGATATCATTGGACTGGATCAGTCGGATCTGGGGTGCCATCTGCAGAGAAATGGCTCTGGTAAGTTCCAGATCATAGATCTTCTTCTCGAATCTCTCACACATTGCTGCAAAATCCTTCGCAGCCTGCGTATCCTCCGGCAGTCCGCTCTTCTGTGCTTTTTCCAGAAGTTCCGGCAGTTCCACGTTTTTCGCCTGTGTCAGTTTCTTTTTACCCGCCAGAATGTACATGGACAGTTCTTTAAAATAATTCAGATTCAGCTGATACAGCTTGTCCAGTACCGCCACATCTTTTAGCAGCACCACCTGATGATTTTCCATGGCATCACAGATCTTGCTGATGTTCACTTCCGCTTTATCATACTTTGCTTTCAGATTATTCAGCTTATCCCCGCTCTTTTTAAACAAGCCGAAGAATCCCTTGTCTTCCTCTGTATCAAAATCCTTGAGCTGTGCCACTACATCCGTCAACAGCTGTCCAACCTCGCCCATATCCTTGGTCCGGACATTGCTAAGTGCTGTCTCAGAGAAATCTGCGATCTTTTTCTGACTCCCCGCACCGTACTGCAATACCGCCTGGGTATTGGTCAGATCGATCTGTCCCGCAAAATCATCTACCATTTTCTGTTCTTCCGGTGTCAGTTCCATCTCCGGAACAGCCTGCTCCTCTACCAGTTCCTCCGGCTTCTTCTCCACGATCTCTGCCTTTGCCTCCGCAAAGGGATCCAGTGTAAGGGTAGGTGCCTCTTTTGTTGCTGCATCCAGATCCATATTCATACTTATAACCCCGCCTTTCCATACTCTTTCATGATTTTTTATTTACCATCAGCATTACTTTCCTGCTGTCATACACTTTTTTCTCTTACAAAATCCGATTCCGTCAGCCCTTCCTTAGCCAACATCGTCTGCAATACCTGTGCATCCGCCGATGCATCAAAGGCTGCATCCCGGAACAGATTGTTCAGCAATGTAACAAATGCCTGATTGATCATATCCAGTGTCTTTTCGATCTCTTTTTTAGCATCGAGAATATCGTCTCCCGGGCTGCTGATCTCATCAAATTCCGCATACTGCTCCACCAGTTTCAACATAGTAGGCAGGTAATAATCCATCAGTTTATGCATCCGGTGCATCTGCTCCGGATGCTCCTGCACTCGGTCAAAGATCTCCTTCAACAGATTTTCCAGCCGGTACAGCTTCTCAGAGATCGCTTCTCCTTCGATCCTGTCATTCAGATCCCGCAGATGACGGATGTATTCCATTCCTTCTGCCACCATACTGTGCAGCTCCTGCTCTCTGCGGCTCTGCTCCGTATCCTGTGTGTCGGTGTCCGCTGTATTCTGTTTTTTTTCCTGCTCACTGCTCTTCTTCTGCTCCAGATAGGCTTTCTCCGTCTCCAGATACTGACGGTAGATCACATTATTGAGCATAAAGCAGGTCTCTTTATCATCCAGATGTCCGTCCGGAAACATTCCGGCTTTTAACATCTTACGAAGATCCCTTCTGACATAGCGGACACTTTTTCCGGTATAGCGGGCCATTTCGTTGATCACACCATACATTTTGGTGCCGCACAGCTCCAGATATTTCTCCGCACGCTTTAATCTTCTGCGCTGTCCGTTGCCATAAGATATCATCTCTAAAAATACCAGAGACAATACTCCCGGAAGGATTGCCGCACTCAGAGATGCTGCCTGAAAAGCTGCCAGTAACAGCTGTACCAGAAGTCCCAGTCCGCTGAACCCCAGTCCGATCCCGCCGAACACAGTGCACAATGTTCCGGACACGTTTCCCTTCTTTTCCATTTTGACCAGAGAAGTCATTTCTGCCGCAGTAGCTTTTCTGGGTGTCACCGGCTGTGCCTGATTCCGTGCACGGTTCTGCTCTGCCTGAGCCTTCCGTTGTTCTTCCCACTGCTTTTCCCGCTCTCTGCGCTGCCGGTGCCATTCTTCGTTCTGCCTGCGGCGCTCCTCCTGCTGTTTTTCCCGTTGCTGCCGTTCTGCCTGGATCTCTGCCTCGGTCTTGACTTCCTCCCGCCTTTTATCCTGCCAGCTGCGCTGGGAATTCCACACCTTTTTTTCCGTGGCTTCCCTGGACAGATTTGCCTGGAAATCCGCCTCCCGCAAGGCATCGTTGACCGTATCCGTCACCAGCGTGTTCAACGCATGAAAATCTCCGGTCTTCATCGCTTCCGTAATGGTCTCTTTGAATTTTTCCCCTAGATTATTCTGCACTTCACTCATAATTAATATTTTCTCTGATTTTTCAGTTCATCATAGAGCAGACAGTAGTTCTCATAACGTATCTGCGGGATCTCTCCCTCTGCCACAGCAGCCTTGATACCGCATACCGGCTCAGAGATATGGGAGCAGCCTCCGAATCTGCAATATTTTTCAAAAGGGGCAAACTCCGGATAAAATTCCGCCAGCTGCTCCTTCTCCAACCGAAACAACCCCAGAGAGCTAAATCCCGGGGTATCCAGAATATACGTATCCTGTGCAATGGAGATCAGTTCGGAGTGCCTGGTAGTATGCTTTCCCCGCTCGATCTTCTCACTGATGGAGCCGGTCTCCATCACTGTGCCGGACTGCAGGCAGTTTACCAGAGAGGATTTACCGACACCGCTGGGACCCGCCACCGTAGTGGTCTTGCCGCGAAGCAGCTCCTGAATGGTATCTATCCCTTCTTGTCTGGCTGCGCTGACCGTGATCGTACGGAATCCCGCCTGTTCGTAAATGGCACGATAATCTTCCTTTTTGCCTTCCTCGTCAATATCCTGCTTGTTAAAACAGATAATGCAGGGAATGTCCTGCTGCTGCATCATGACCAGGAAACGATCCAGCAGATTAAAATTCGGCTGTGGCTTCGTGATGGCAAAGATCACCAGCGCCTGATCCACATTAGCTACCGCCGGACGGATCAGTTCACTGTGTCTGGGAAGCAATTCCCTGATATTTCCTTTTTTCTGTGCCTCATCCAGGACATCCATCTCCACGTCATCCCCGACCAGGGGTTTTCTGTGATCCTTGCGAAAGACTCCTTTTGCCTTGCATTCGTACACCGTGCCCATTGTATGGCCATCGTCCGCTACATGGACGTAATAGAACCCGGCGATTCCTTTTATAATCTTGCCCTTCATAGCTTCCCGCCTTTGATCTTATTCCTTTACGAACTCAACTCTTCTGGTAAAGGAACGGTCTTCTGTCGTTCCGGGAACCGTCACCTGCTCCCCGGTATCCGGGTTCGTTGTGGTGGTCGGTTCGCTTGTCACCTGATACGTTATGGTGAGCGTACCACCGGAGGCAGTCATACCGTTGAAATTGGTAGCTACCGGGAAAGTGCTGGTCTTGGTATCCAGCAGTACGTTATTGTCATCCGTCACCAGTTTGATGCTGACTTCCATTCCCGATACATAGCCGGGTGCTTCCGAAGTCGTCGGTGCCGCAATGCTGACATTACACTTGTAAGTCACCTTCTGAGCTCCCTGACTGACCTTGATATCAATGGAAGTTCCCTGCTCCACATAGGAGCCATGGGAATAGCTCTGGTAACAGATCATGCCTTCTCCCACTTCGTCACTGTAGATATAGGTCACACTGCCTACGGTCAGTCCTGCCTCGATGGCTTCTACCGTGCCGTCCTGCTCGGACAGACCGATCAGATTCGGCACACGGATCTTGGTATCTTCCTTACCCAGACTTACTGTCACAGTGATCACACTGCCCTTTGGTGCTTTGTTGCCCTCGGAGGGGGTCTGGGAAATTACCCGGCCGGACTCTACCGTATCGGAATAGTTCTCTGTCTTGTTGACCAGGAATCCCTTGCTTACCAGCTGTGTATTGGCTTCATCAAAAGTAAGATTCACCACATTGGGTACTTCCACACCCTGAGTTCCTGCACTGGCTTTCAGGGTTACCTTGCTGCCCTTATCGATCTGTGCTCCCACGCTGACATCTGTATTGATAACAATACCTTCCGCTACCGTGTCGGACTCCTCATAAGTCACCTCTGTGAGGATTCCCAGACTGGTCAGGGTGCTCTTTGCATCTTCTACCTTCATGCCCGTTACATTCGGCATGGAGACCTTTTCCACTTCTGTGGCATCCGTCTCTTCGGTCGTAATGATCGGTCCTGCATCAGAGTCACTGCTTCCTTCATTTTTGCCGCCGAAGATCTTCACTGCCAGAACGATCAGGATAATACAGATCACCACACCGGCTACAATTGCCAGGATTGTGGTCACACGCTCCATCTTGGGGTCGTAGTCGTAATTATCTTCGTCTTCGCCATCTTCTTCGTTTTCATACATGGCTTCCGTATCGGAACGCAGACGCATGGTCTCGTCATGATCCGGTTCTTCGTATTCCCGTCCTCCCTGATAAGGGACTTTTCGTTTGATCTGCGCCATATCCTCATCGGAGATCATCCGGGTACCACCTTCCATATCCGGATCGGTATTCACCACGAAATCTTCCTCCGGGTTGATCAGGGACTGCTTCAGATCCGCGATCAGTTCTGCCATATTCTGGTATCTGCGGTCCGGAGACTTCTGACAACATTTCAGTACAATACTGGCTACGCTGGAAGGGATCTCCGGTACAAACTCCTTCGGAGACGGCATTTCTTCCTGAATATGCTTGATGGCGATGGCAACCGTAGTCTCCCCGTTGAAAGGAACTCTTCCCGTCAGCATCTCGAACATGGTGATACCCAGCGAATAGATATCACTCTTTTCATCGCTGTAACCCCCTCTGGCCTGCTCGGGAGAAGTATAGTGTACACTTCCCATGACATTAGAAGTGATGGTATTACTGGTAGCTGCCTTGGCAATACCGAAGTCCGTCACCTTGACTTTGCCGTCCTTGGAGATAATAATATTCTGCGGCTTGATATCCCGATGGATAATATGATTATTATGTGCAGCCTCAATACCCATGCTTACCTGGATGGCGATACTTACCGCTTCCTTGTAAGACAGTCTGGCCTTCTTCTCAATGTACTTTTTGAGGGTAATACCCTCTACCAGTTCCATGACGATATAATAGATTCCGTTCTCTTCCCCGACATCATAGACATTGACAATATTGGGGTGCATCAGTCCTGCTGCCGCCTGTGCCTCGATCCGGAATTTGGATACAAAATTAGCATTTTCGCTGAATTCCTGCTTCAATACCTTGATCGCCACATAGCGATTCAGCTTGTGACATTTTGCTTTATAGACATCTGACATACCGCCGGTTCCGATTTTTTCCAGGATCTCATAGCGATCGCCGATCATCATTCCTATTTTGATCATACTTGCTCTCCATTTCCAAAAAAGCTGGGTAATTATGCGCACGGCTCGATCAGTATCACACTGATATTGTCTCTGCCGCCGTTGGCATTGGCCGCCTCCACCAGGCTCTCTGCCTTCTCCACAAGGTCTCTGGCTCCGCTGATAATCATGCGGATTTCCTCGTCTTCCAGCATATTTGTCAGACCATCCGAGCACATAAGGACGATCTCACCCTCCTGTAATTCCACGGTAAAGAAATCCGGCTCCACTTTGTCTTCCGCCCCTACCGCTCTGGTAATAATATTTTTATCCGGATGGTTCCTTGCATCGGCACGATCCAGTTCTCCGATCCGTACCATTTCTTCTACATACGAATGATCTCTTGTGATCTGGCGGATCTTGCTGCCCACCACATAGAGTCTGCTGTCTCCTACATTGGCCACCTGTAAGAATCTGCCCATGCAGGATGCCACCACGACCGTAGTCCCCATTCCTTCCAGCTTTTCATCCTCGCTGGCTCTCTTGCGGATCACATCATTGGCTTCCTCAATGGCTTTGCGGAAGATCAGGGTGGGATTCTTCTCAAAAGAATTCTCCATCTCGGCAAGCATAGTCTCTACCGTTACCTTGGACGCATAGTCTCCCGCATTGTGACCACCCATACCATCTGCCACGATAAATACATTCGGCAGATTTCCCACCGGTTTTTCAGAGGTATAGATATAGTCCTGATTTACTTTTCTTTTCCTTCCGATATCGGTTATGGAAAACGTCTTAAGCACGTCAAACTTCCTCCTGTGAGAGTTCCCCCGGGTTCTTCGCCTCCTGCGTATGACGGCGTCTTAACTGTCCGCAGGCTCCGTCAATATCCCGGCCCATCTCCCTTCTAATTGTAACATGTATCATCTTACTTTCAAGTTTATTTTTAAATGCCTGAATGTGCTTCGTATCCGACTGCACATAATCCCGCTCTTTAATGGGGTTGACCGGGATGAGGTTGATATGGCAGCACAACGGCTTCGCCAGGGCGATCAGTTCCCTGGCATCCTCTTCCGTATCATTCACACCGCCCACCAGACTGTATTCGAAAGTGATCCTTCGTCCGGTCTGTTTGAAATAATACTGACAAACTTCCATCAACTCTTTGATAGAATACCGGTTGGCAATGGGCATCAGTTTTCTTCGTTTTTCATCGGTGGTGGCATGCAAGGACAATGCCAGTGTGATCTGCAGCTTTTCATCCGCCAGCTGCCGCATTCTGGGCACGATTCCACAGGTGGACACCGTGACATTTCTCTGGCTGATGTTCAGACCGTTCTCATCGGTCAGAAGATGCAGAAATTTCAAAATATTGTTATAATTATCCATCGGTTCCCCAGTGCCCATGACTACCACATTGGAGACCCGCTCCCCCGTCAGTCTTGTAATGGCGTAAATCTGATCCAGCATCTCGGAAGGAGTCAGATTCCGTTCCAGTCCGTCCAGCGTGGACGCACAGAATTTACAGCCCATACGGCATCCCACCTGTGAAGAAATGCACACACTGTTGCCGTGCTTATACTGCATCCAGACACTTTCCACCACATTGCCATCAGATAATTCAAACAGGAATTTTTTCGTTCCGTCGATCTTGGACTCCTGTATTCTGACAGGGTTTACACAAGTGTATTCATATTTTTCCTTACATTGCTCCCTGAATTTTGCGGAGAGGTTGGTCATTTCATCAAAGCTCCTGACCAACTTCACATGCATCCATTCATACATCTGCTTTGCCCGGAAAGCCTTCTCTCCCATGCTCTCCATCTCTGTCTTCAATTCTTCCAGATTCAGGGATTTGATATCTTTTTTCGTATCCATTTTTCGTTCTCTTACTTCTTATCTCTCACGCTTTTCTGCGCAGTCTTGCATAATAGAATCCGTCGGTCTCATCCGTTCCCGGCAGAAGCTGTCTCTCTTCTTCCAGTACAAACGGGAAATTCTCTGTGATCCAGACTGCCATCTCCTGATTTTCCCCGCGGTGGATCGTGCAGGTACTGTAGAGCAGTACACCGTGCGGCTTCACATACTGCCATCCGGCTGCCACGATCTGCCTTTGCAGTTCTGTGATGGATTGCAGGCTTTCCGGTGTGGCATGATATTTGATATCTCTCTTTTTTCCCATAACACCAAGACCAGAGCAGGGGACATCCATCAGCACCACGTCCGCATATTTTTCCTTCTCCGGATCATGCACCGTGGCATCATACACCTGAACCTCCACATTCCTACGGTTCATGCGCTCAAGATTCTCCCGGATCAGGTCCGTCTTGTATTCCGATATATCACGGGACACGACGTGGCCTGCTTCCCCTGCAAATTCCGCCGCCAGAATCGTCTTGCCACCCGGAGCCGCACACAGATCCATGACCGTATTACCTGGGCATATACCTGCCGCTTCCACTGCAAGTGCGGAGCTGGCATCCTGCACGGTAAATTTGCCTTTTGCAAAGCCCGGAAGTTCACTTACATTTTCCAGATTCTGTGCCAGATACACATAAGGAAGTTCCCTGCTTTGCTGCAGACGTACACCGGTTTTCTCAATTTTCTCCGCCAGTGACTCTCTCTCCGCTTCGGTCAGTTCCGTGGAGAACCGCAGGGATACCGGATGAATGGAAAGGAGTCCTTTTAAAAGTGTTTCCGTTCCTTCTCTGCCATATGCAGGCAGCCACAGATTCACGATCCATTCCGGCATGGAATATTTTATGCTCAGATATTTCACCGTATCCTTGGGATCCGGCAACGGCATCTGTTCCTTGCTGCGGGAAATATTACGCAGCACCGCATTGACGAAGCCTTTCAGGGTACGGAAGCCTCTTTTGGCCGCCAGTTTGCAGGCCTCATTGCACACCGCACTGTCGGGAACTGCGTCCATATACAGGATCTGATAAGTACTCATGCGAAGAAGACAGCGGATCAGAGGCTTCATCTTCCGGACCGGAACAGAAGAAAACCGATCCAGATAATAGTCCAGCTCCAGCTGTCTCTCTATCGTACCTTCCGTGACTCTTTTGATAAACGCTTTCTCTCTGGGATCCAGATAATCGTATTTATCCAGAACCGCTTTCATCAATTTATGGGAAAAATCCTGCCCCTTTTCCAGACTGAGCAGGATCTCCACTATAATCTCTCTTGTATCGGTCGTTGCATGATCACTCAAGATTAGTCTCTCCTTCTGCGATTGCCGCCGTACAGCAGGATCAGTCTGAGCAGCTGTAATGCGGAAGAGGCCGCTCCTGCCACATAGGTCAGAGCCGCTGCCGTCAGCACCTTTTTGCCGCCGCTTACTTCTTCACTGCCTAATAACCCGTATTCTTCCACCTTCACGATAGCTCTGTGGGAAGCATTGAATTCCACAGGCAGTGTCACCAGTTGGAAAATAACGGTCAGGGCAAATGCCCAGATACCAA
>OHHS01000957.1_pt1 | contig 11859 bp, 9 predicted proteins | sample 1568161 | NCBI WGS metagenome assembly OHHS01 (sample SAMEA3879519, study PRJEB24766) | human gut metagenome | biome: human-associated habitat; feature: feces | place: USA | collected 1985/1987
GTGTCAATGGCACAAGTGCCATGGCAGAAAGAAGGATTTACGTTATGAGAGAAGTTGTAATGAATAAGAAAACGAATCTGCTGCAGCTTGAAGAGCATTTTTATCAGTTGGCAGATGTAAAGGAACCAAATGTATTCCACAATCTGTTTCCGTATGATGAGATCCCGAAGATCGCATTCAACGATCGAATTGTTCCGCATAATATGCCGGAAAATATCTGGATCACAGATACGACATTTCGTGACGGTCAGCAGTCAAGGGCACCGTATACCACAGAGCAGATCGTGACGATCTACGATTATCTGCACCGCCTGGGCGGGCCAAAAGGTCTGATCCGCCAGAGTGAATTCTTTTTATATAGTAAAAAAGACAGAGATGCTGTTTACAAATGCCTGGAACGTGGTTATAAATTTCCGGAAGTTACCAGCTGGATCCGTGCAAGCAAACAGGATTTCCAGTTAGTAAAAGATATCGGTCTGCGTGAAACAGGTATTCTGGTAAGCTGCTCTGACTACCATATTTTCTATAAGATGAAAATGACAAGAAGAGAGGTTATGAATCTTTACTTAAGTGTCATCCGTGAGTGCTTAGAGACAGGTATCAGTCCGCGTTGCCACTTGGAAGATATCACAAGATCTGATATTTACGGCTTTGTCATCCCGTTCTGTGTAGAACTTATGAAACTGATGGATGAATATAAGATTCCGATCAAGATCCGTGCCTGCGATACTATGGGTTATGGCGTTAACTTCCCGGGTGCCGTGATTCCGCGAAGCGTGCCGGGTATCATCTACGGTCTGACCACACATGCAGGTGTGCCTTCTGAACTGATCGAGTGGCATGGCCACAACGATTTCTACAAGGCAGTTAACAACTCCACGACCGCATGGCTTTACGGTGCAAGCGGAGTCAACTGTTCCCTGTTTGGAATCGGAGAGCGTACCGGTAACACACCGCTTGAGGCAATGGTATTTGAATATGCACAGTTGAAGGGAACACTCGATGGCATGGACACTACCGTGATCACAGAACTGGCAGAGTATTTTGAGAAAGAATTAGGCTATGTACAGCCGAGCCGTACCCCGTTTGTCGGCAGCAACTTCAATGTCACAAGAGCCGGGATCCATGCGGACGGACTTCTCAAAAATGAGGAGATTTACAATATTTTTGATACCGGAAAATTTTTAAACAGACCACCATTAGTATCTGTTTCCAACACATCCGGTCTTGCCGGAATCGCTCTCTGGATCAACTCTTATTACCATCTTCCGAAAGATAAGAGCGTAGACAAAAACTCAGAGCTTGTGAAAAAAGTAAAAGTATGGGTAGATAAACAGTACGAGGATGGACGTGTTACGGTATTGACCGATAAAGAATTAGTGGAAGAAATTGAAAAATGCTGCAAGGAATTAAATGTAACAATAGGAGCATGAGGTGTCATATATGGGAGAGGATAATTATTCCTTAAGTTCCCGTGTGTTTCATACGATCCGTGAAAATATTTTGTCCGGAAAATATGCGACAGACGAGGAGTTAAAGGAAAAAAATATTGGTGAGGAGTTAGGTGTCAGCCGTACTCCGGTGCGTGAGGCACTCCGTCAGCTCGAACTTGAGGGATTAGTCACCATTATCCCGAATAAAGGTGCTTATGTCGTAGGTATTTCCAAAAAAGATATTCAGGATATTTATGAGATAAGATCACGCCTGGAGGGACTCTGTGCAAAGTGGGCAGCGGATAAGATCACCAAGGAACAGCTGGATGAACTGGATGAAAATATATATCTGTCGGATTTTCATGCTGCAAAAGGAAATTCGGAACAGGTTGTGGAACTTGACAACCGTTTCCATGAAATTTTATACAATGCTTCCGACAGCAAAGAATTAAAACATGTGCTGCTTGATTTTCATCATTATGTACAACGCGTGCGAAAAATCACACTTGCAGATCCGAAGCGTTCCGTACAGTCAAATCAGGAACACAGACAGATCGTGGAGGCATTAAAGAAGCATGATGCCGGTCTGGCAGAGAAACTGGCGAATGAGCACATGATGAACACCATTCACAATATGGATAATTACGGATGGGACAATTTATTTCAATAGAAAAGGAGAACACAATGGAAAAAATCAAAATGACAACCCCACTGGTAGAGATGGACGGAGATGAGATGACAAGAATCCTCTGGAAAATGATCAAAGATGAGTTACTTCTTCCGTTTATTGATTTAAAGACAGAGTATTATGATCTTGGATTAGAGCATCGCAATGAAACAAATGACCAGGTAACCGTTGATTCTGCCAATGCCACAAAAAAATACGGTGTTGCTGTAAAATGTGCAACGATTACACCAAATGCAGCGCGTATGACTGAATACAACCTAAAAGAAATGTGGAAGAGTCCGAATGGTACGATCCGTGCCATGTTAGACGGTACGGTATTCCGTGCACCGATCGTTGTAAAAGGCATTGAGCCATGTGTCAAAAACTGGAAAAAGCCCATCACGATTGCACGTCATGCCTATGGTGATGTATACAAAGCATCCGAGATGAAGATTCCGGGAGCAGGTAAATGTGAGCTGGTTTATACTGCAGAGGACGGCACAGAAACAAGAGAACTGATTCATAACTTTACCGGAGCAGGTGTCGTTCAGGGACAGCACAACCTTTGCAATTCGATTGAGAGTTTTGCAAAGAGCTGTTTTAACTATGCACTTGATACAAAACAGGATCTGTGGTTTGCAACAAAAGATACGATTTCCAAAAAATACGATCACACATTTAAAGATATTTTCCAGGAGATCTTTGATGCAGAATACAAAGAAAAATTCGAAAAAGCAGGCATTACTTATTTCTATACTTTAATTGATGATGCAGTTGCCCGTGTGATGAAATCTGAAGGCGGTTATATCTGGGCATGCAAAAATTATGATGGCGATGTTATGAGTGATATGGTTTCCAGCGCATTTGGTTCGCTTGCCATGATGACTTCCGTGCTGGTTTCTCCGGATGGCTATTATGAGTATGAGGCTGCACACGGAACGGTACAGCGTCATTATTACAAACACTTAAAAGGTGAGGAAACATCCACGAACTCTGTTGCAACCATTTTTGCATGGACGGGAGCACTTAAGAAACGCGGAGAGCTTGATTCGAATGCTGCATTGTCCGATTTTGCAGAAAAACTCGAAAAGGCTTGTATTAAGACCATTGAAGATGGTAAAATGACAAAAGACCTTGCGCTGATTACTACGAATCCGAATCCGGTCGTATTAAACAGCGAAGATTTTATCAAGGCAATCAGAACGACGTTAGAGGAAAGTTTAAAATGATTTTGTCATGTCAGAGTATCTCAAAGTCTTTTGGAACAGATGAGATATTAAAAGATGTAAGTTTTCATATTGAAGCAAATGAAAAAGCAGCGATTGTCGGCATCAATGGTGCCGGCAAGTCTACGCTGCTTAAAATTATTATGGGCGAAGAAACGTCCGATGCCGGTGAAGTGATTCTTGCAAAGGATAAGACAATCGGCTACTTAGCACAGTATCAGGATGTATCCGGCCATAGAACCATCTATGATGAGGTTCTTTATGCAAGAACCGATATTCTGGAAATGGAACAGAAACTTCGTGATATGGAGTCTGAGATGAACAGCCGTACCGGTGAAGAATTAGAAAAGCTGATGGATATTTATCACCGCCAGAGCCATGAATTTGAACTGCAGGGCGGATATGCATACCGCAGTGAAGTGACCGGTATTTTAAAAGGACTTGGTTTTTCAGATGAAGATTTGAGCAAACAGATGAGCGAGTTATCCGGAGGACAGAAAACAAGAGTTTCCCTTGGCAAACTTTTAGTCACAAAGCCGGATGTACTGCTTTTAGATGAGCCGACGAACCATCTGGATATGGAGTCGATCCGCTGGCTTGAGAATTTTCTGCGGGCTTACAAAGGGGCTGTTGTGATCGTAGCACATGACCGTTATTTTCTGGATCGTGTTGTCACAAAAGTTGTAGAGATTTTCCAGCATAAAGCGTATGTATATCAGGGAAATTATTCGGATTTTGCAAAGAAAAAAGCAAAAGTTCGTGAAGATCTGTTAAAACAGTATTACAACCAGCAGCGTGAGATCAGACACCAGGAAGAAGTTATTACAAAATTAAAATCATTCAACCGCGAAAAATCTATCAAGCGTGCGGAAAGCCGTGAGAAAATGTTAGATAAGATTGAACGCATTGAAAAGCCGGTTGAGGATAATACGGATATTAAGATCGTGTTAGAGCCAAATGTGGTCAGCGGAAATGACGTCCTTACCGTGTCAAATCTTGCAAAATCCTATCCGCCGGTCACATTGTTTTCGGATATTTCATTTGAGATCAAACGTGGGGAACGGGTGGCGCTGATCGGTAACAATGGAACTGGTAAAACGACCATACTAAAGATCATCAATAATCTGATTCCGGCAGATGGCGGTACCGTGACACTTGGTTCGAATGTGCATATCGGATATTACGATCAGGAACATCAGCTTTTACATATGGAAAAGACGATCTTTGAGGAAATCTCAGATGCCTATCCGGGGCTGAATAATACGAAGATCCGCAATGTGTTAGCAGCATTTTTGTTTACAAATGATGATGTGTTTAAGCGCATTTCAGATTTGAGCGGTGGAGAGAGAGGACGTGTTTCCTTAGCAAAATTAATGCTTTCCGATGCGAATTTTCTGATCCTTGATGAGCCGACGAACCATTTGGATATTACATCCAAAGAAATTTTGGAATCTGCGTTAAACCAGTATACCGGAACCGTATTTTTCGTTTCCCATGACCGCTATTTTATCAATCAGACGGCGACGAGGATCCTTGAACTGACAGGTGAGACGGTTGTAAATTATATTGGAAACTATGATTATTATCTGGAAAAATACGATATCATGACGCAACTGTATGTAAAACCACAGGAAATATCGGATATTCAGGCAGGAAAACAGGATGATGCGGTCAATAAACTTGACTGGCAGGCGCAGAAGGCAGAACAGGCAAGGATCCGTAAGATTGAAAACAGTCTGAAAAAAATAGAAGATGAGATTGCAGCATTAGAAGAAGAGATAAGCGCGATCGATGAAGAATGTGCGAAGCCGGAAAATGCAGTCAATTCCGCAAAGTTAAATGAACTTGCTGCACGACAGCAGGAGTGCAGGGAACGCCTTGAAACCTGCTATGAAACGTGGGAAGATCTGTCAATGCAGCTGGATGGAGCTAAAGATAGTTAAAAATTTCACACATTGACAGACACAGGGGAAATCACTATAATAAACGAGAGAACGTAAGAAAGGTGGAACCTTTTGTGCAGGAAAAAGAGATATCACAGGCAGTGATCCGAAGGATGCCGCGTTATTACCGTTACCTCGGAGAACTATTAGACGCCGGTGTGGAGCGTATATCATCCAATGATCTGAGCAAACGGATGAATGTGACCGCATCCCAGATCAGACAGGATCTGAATAATTTTGGCGGGTTCGGTCAGCAGGGCTACGGCTATAATGTAAAATATTTATATGAAGAGATCGGTAAGATCTTAGGTTTGAATGAGAGACACAATATTATTGTAATGGGTGCCGGTAACCTTGGTCAGGCACTTACCAATTATGTAAAATTTGAGAAACTTGGCTTTGTTATCATAGGACTTTTTGATGTAAATCCGGCGCTTGACGGAGTGACTGTACGCGGGATCAAAATCCGTATGTTAGATGAATTAGAGAGTTTCTGTGAAGAAAATCAGGTAGATATCGCAGCGCTGACCATGCCGAAGGAAAAGGCAGATGCGATTGCAAACAGGCTGGTCGGACTTGGAATCCGTGCAATCTGGAATTTTGCCCATGTAGATCTTGAATTGATCGACAAAAATGTTGTCGTGGAGAATGTACATCTTTCCGACAGTCTGATGCAGTTGTCTTACAACATTGTCAGAAACAAAAAAGCAGAAGAAAACGGCAACTGAAAAGGTGCTGTAAATGTAGAGAGCAAATAGCTGCCGCACAGATTTATGTGCGGCGTTTTTTGCCTTATAAAACAAGGAGAAAAATCCTGCACAGCTTGCTGGGCATTGCTCCTGCATAGGCGCATGCTATGCAAAAGCGGCATAGCAGGCATTTTGCTCCGCAAAACAAGGAGGATTTCATGAAATATCTTGTAGACAGCCGGGAAATGCAAAAATATGATGCAAATACCATTTCACATTTTAAGGTGCCGGGACTTCTCTTGATGGAGCGCGCTGCAATAGCATTTGTGGAAGAGCTGCATAGACAAAATGTGGATCTTACGGAAGTACTCATTGTGTGTGGCAGTGGAAATAACGGTGGAGATGGTCTTGCGATCGCACGCCTTTTATTTTTGGAAGGACATGCTGTCACGGTCGTTTATGCCGGAAATAAAGAGCACTGTTCGGAGTCAAACAGGGTACAGCAGGATATTTTAAATGCATACGGTATTTCTATATACATGGATATCCCGGAAAAGATCAGACCTACTCTTGTAATAGACGCAATATTTGGTGTGGGACTCTCAAGAGATGTGACCGGTGAATATGCAGATATGCTGTGCCGGATGAATGAACTTTCCGGGGAAAAAGCGGCGGTAGACATTGCATCCGGGATCTCTGCGGACACGGGAGCCATTCTTGGCACAGCGTTTCGTGCAGATCTTACGATCACATTTGCATTTGAAAAATTAGGCAGTATCCTCTGGCCGGGAAATGAGTATGCCGGCAGGATCATTGTATGTGATATTGGCATCACGAAAGAAAGCTGGCTGGGTGAACCGCCGGCCGTGATGGCACTTGAAGAAAAAGATTTTTCGATACTGCCAAAAAGAAAAAGCCATTCTAATAAGGGCAGTTATGGAAAACTCTTGCTGATCGCCGGAAGTGTCAATATGGCAGGGGCGGCAGTTTTGTCTGCGAAAGCAGCTTATGCCACAGGGTGTGGTCTGGTGCGTGTGCTGACTCCGGGGGAAAACAGAACTATTTTACAGTGCAGTGTTCCGGAGGCGGTTCTTACTACTTACGATAAAACTTTAGTACCGGAAGAACCGGTTCTGAGGGAGATCCTTGACTGGGCAGATGCCATTGTGATCGGTCCCGGACTAGGAAAAGAAAAAACTTCTGCACAGATATTAAATTTTGTGTTAGAATATGGAACGTCACATGAGAATAAAGCATTTCTTTTTGATGCTGATGCATTAAATCTGGTGGCAGAGCAGAAAAACACCGGAGTGCAGGGGGCAGATAGATGGAAAAATTTTAAGAATACTGCCGTGATTACACCGCATCTTGGAGAGATGAGCAGGCTTACCGGAAAAACAGTTGGAGAAATCCAGAAGAATCTGCTGCAGACAGCTGCAGATTTTGCAGATGAAAATCAGGTTATTTGCGTCCTGAAAGATGAACATACAGTGACCGCACTGCCGGATCATAAAAGGTATCTGAATCTTTCCGGTAATCCGGGAATGGCAACTGCAGGAAGCGGGGATGTACTAAGCGGTTTGATCGGTGCACTTATGGCACAGAAACTGACATCATATCAGGCGGCACCTCTTGGAGTATACCTTCACGGTTTGGCAGGTGATATCATGGTACAGACGACAGGTTTACAGGGCCTTACAGCCTCGGATCTGATCACCGGGATCAAAAAGGTACTAAATATTTACACACAACAGTAAAAGCGCGTATAGATTTTGTGTTGAACAAAAAAGTAATGAAAAAAATAGATTGGAGAACAACATGAACAGATACAGCAGAGTGCATGCGGAGATCGATCTGGATGCAATTCTTCACAACATGGATGCAATGCGTGGGAACATTGCAAAAGATACAAAAATTATGGCGGTCATCAAGGCTGACGGCTATGGACATGGTGCCGTAGAGATTGCAGAGACGATTGAAAAACTTGATTATCTATACGGTTATGCGGTTGCCACGGTGGAAGAGGGACTGATCCTTCGAAATCACGGGATCCAGAAACCAATCCTGATCTTAGGATATGTGTTCCCGGATCAGTATGTGGATATGATCAAAGCGGGCATCCGTCCGACCGTATTTACCAGAGAGATGGCAGAAAAGCTTTCCGTTGCGGCTGCAAGTATCGGCAGGGACTGCAAGATTCATTTTGCAATTGATACCGGAATGAGCCGGATCGGTTATCAGGTTACGGAAGAAGCTGCGGATGAGATGGCACAGCTTTCAAAACTACCGCATATTATAGTGGAGGGTATTTTTACCCATTTTGCAAAAGCAGATGAAAAAGATAAGGAGCCGACATACCAGCAGATAAAACTTTTCCGTAAAATGATCGACATGTTAGAAGAACGCGGGGTAAGTATCCCGATTCACCACTGCTCAAACAGTGCAGGAATTGTCGATATCCCGGAGGCAAACATGGATATGGTGCGTGCAGGGATTACGCTTTATGGAATGTGGCCGTCTGAGGACGTGGATAAGACGGCAATCAGCTTAAAACCTGCATTATCGCTTGTGACACATGTTGCATATGTAAAAGAGCTTCCGGCTGGCAGGGCAATCAGTTATGGCGGAACTTATGTCACAAAAGAACCGCGTATGATTGCAACGATCCCGGTCGGTTATGCAGACGGCTACGCGAGAGGACTTTCAAACAAAGGAGCTGTTCTGATCCACGGAAGGCGTGCACCGATTCTTGGCCGTGTCTGTATGGATCAGTTTATGGTAGATGTCACAGATATTCCGGATGTTAAAAATGAGGATGAAGTGATACTGATCGGCAGGGATGGTGATGAGTGCATTACCATGGAAGAGGTCGGCGGGTTATCCGGACGTTTTAATTATGAATTCGCCTGTGATCTTGGAAAACGTATACCACGTGTTTATATCCATGGTGGACGGATCATCGGTACGAGAGATCATTTTTCGGAATAATAGAAAGGAATGGAATACACCAGTAAAAATTGGCAATACTATCCGTAAAGCAAGAAAATGGAGTGGAAGTATATGGTAATTAGACGTGGTGATATTTTTTATGCAGATTTAAGACCGGTCATCGGCTCAGAACAGGGCGGTGTAAGACCGGTGCTCATAATACAGAATGATGTTGGCAACAGGCACAGTCCAACCGTGATCTGTGCAGCAATCACATCCCAGATGAATAAAGCGAAGCTTCCAACACACGTAGAACTTGACAGCAGAAAATATGATCTGGTCAAAGATTCTGTGGTGCTCTTAGAGCAGCTTCGCACAATCGATAAAAAACGTTTGAAAGACAAGGTATGTCATTTAGATTCCCAGATTCTGGTGAAAATAGATAAGGCGCTTGAGGTAAGCTTAGAGCTGTATACATAAATAGGCTTGCCAGAAAACGGAAATAGTGATAAAATAAAATGTATTTTCGAAGCAATAAACAAGTGAGAAAAGAGGAAGTATTTATGTCAGGACATTCCAAATTTGCGAATATTAAGCACAAAAAAGAAAAAAATGATGCAGCAAAAGGAAAGATTTTTACAATTATCGGACGTGAGATTGCCGTTGCAGTAAAAGATGGCGGCCCGGATCCTGCAAACAACTTTAAACTGGCTCAGGTCATTGCCAAAGCGAAAGCAAGTAACATGCCAAACGATACGATTGAGCGTGGTATCAAAAAGGCATCCGGTGAAGGAAACTCTGTCAATTACGAGTACTGTACCTATGAGGGATATGGTCCGAGCGGAACAGCTATCATCGTAAAATGTCTGACCGACAATAAGAACCGCACAGCTGCCAATGTCCGTAACGCATTTACAAAGGGACACGGAAGCATCGGTACACAGGGATGCGTTTCCTATATGTTCGATGAAAAGGGACAGATCATTATCGCAAAAGAAGACTGTGAGATGGATGCGGATGATCTGATGATGATCGCACTTGATGCAGGCGCAGAGGATTTTTCTGAGGAAGATGACAGCTACGAGATCATCACAAATCCAAATGATTTTGAGGCAGTACACGCTGCACTTGAAGCAGAGAAGATCCCTATGGCAGAAGCAGAGGTTACAATGATTCCACAGAATTATGTAGAGCTGACAGCAGAGGAGGATTTAACAAATATCAACCGTATTCTTGAGCTGCTGGATGATGATGATGATGTTCAGGAAGTATATCACAACTGGGATGAATAAATAAGATTCAAGGTACATAAGATAAACGGCATGGATGAAAAGTCTGTGTCGTTTTTTATATGAAAATAAAAGTTTTTTTACATTGTATTAAATTTTTCTGCTTTGCAGTAAAAAAATATGGTATTCTTTTCGGAAATGTTATATGATAATAGTAATTAAGATTTGAAGAATAAACACAGGAATGGAGATTGCTATGAAGAAAATACTTTTTGCAGCATCGGAGTGTGTTCCGTTTATTAAAACCGGGGGTTTGGCAGATGTATGTGGAGCATTGCCGAAGGAATTTGACAAAAACGAGTGGGATGTCCGGGTTGTAATACCGAATTACAGCTGCATACCGGACAAGTTTCGCAGCAAGTTTGAATATGTTGCTCATTTTTATATGAGTGCCGGCAGTTATATTACGAATAAGTATGTCGGTATTTTAAAATATGTCATGGATGGCATTACATATTATTTTATTGATAATCAGGAATATTTTAACTGTGCAGTACCGTACGGTGATGTCCGTTATGATATTGAAAAATTCTGTTTCTTTGACAAGGCTGTTTTGTCCATGTTAAAACAGATCGACTTCTGTCCGGATATCATTCACTGTCATGACTGGCAGACGGGTCTGATTCCGGTATATCTAAAAAATGAATTTCAGGCTGATTCCTTTTACTGGGGCATGAAGAGTATTATGACGATCCACAACTTAAAGTTCCAGGGAGTATGGGATATCAAGACCATGCAGGGACTGACCGGATTTTCAGCTTCCCTGTTTACACCGGATAAGCTGGAAGCATACAAGGATGGCAACTTCCTGAAGGGTGGTATTGTATTTGCAGATGCTGTTACTACAGTAAGTAATACATATGCAGATGAGATCAAGACACCGTTCTATGGCGAAGGTCTGGACGGACTGCTCCGTGCACGCTCCAACAGTCTGCGTGGTATTGTAAATGGTATTGATTATAATGATTTTAATCCGGAGACAGATATTAATCTGTCAGCTCGTTATAATGCTACCACTTTCCGTAAGGAGAAGGTTAAGAATAAAATCCAGCTACAGAAAGATTTAGGACTTGAGCAGGATCCGAAGGCTATGATGATCGGTATTGTTTCCCGTCTGACAGATCAGAAGGGATTTGACCTGATCGCTTATATCATGGACGAGCTTTGTCAGGATAGTGTACAGATTGTAGCTCTTGGCACAGGAGATGAGCGCTATGAGAATATGTTCCGTCACTTTGACTGGAAATATCATGGCAAGGTTTCTGCACAGATTTATTACGATGAGAGCATGTCTCACAGAATCTATGCAGCTTCTGATGCATTTCTGATGCCGTCATTGTTTGAGCCATACAATGAATTCGAAGGAACCGGAACCGGATTTTCATTCAGCAATTACAATGCACATGAGATGCTTTCCACGATCCGCTATGCAGAGCACATTTACTATGACAAGAAGCGCGAATGGAATAAGATGGTAGACCGGGCTATGGCAAAGGATTTCTCATGGAGTAATTCCGCACGCCAGTATGAAGAGATGTACAACTGGCTGATCGGGGAATAATGATTCTGTAAGAAATATGCCATTTAAAGTACGGATATAGATATATATGGTACATAATATATACGGTACATAATAAGATGAAATTCGGACATACTACTTTCTGTAAAGTGTCCGCCTCAGGAT
>OHHS01000978.1_pt1 | contig 11613 bp, 10 predicted proteins | sample 1568161 | NCBI WGS metagenome assembly OHHS01 (sample SAMEA3879519, study PRJEB24766) | human gut metagenome | biome: human-associated habitat; feature: feces | place: USA | collected 1985/1987
ACAGCCCGACCTGAACGCTCTGGCATTTATCATGTTCACTTCCGGCACCACCGGCCGCAGCAAGGGCGTTATGATGTCCCAGGCCAACCTGTTTGGCGCCATGCCTGCTTTTTTGGACCCCTTTGATGATATGCAGCGGATCACCGGATGGTCACTGGACGGCTTCTGCTCCCTGTCGGCGCTGCCCATGTTCCACATCTCGGCCATGACCAGCCTGGTCTCCTGGAGCCTGAAGGGCCTGGCCGTGAACCTGTGCAATGACCTGAAATATTTTTATCGTGACCTGGCCGCCATGCCCAGCGATGTGATGGCGGTGGTACCCGTGCTGCTCAAGAGCATCTATAAAGATGTGATGAAAGGCCGCCGGGAGCGCCTGGGCGGGCTGCGGGTGCTGACCTGCGCCGCCGCTATGTTCGACCGCAAAATGCTGCTGGATCTGATGGACAAGGGGTTCTTTATCGCGCAGATGTATGGTCTGACCGAGACCTGCGGCGACGGTGCCTACAATACCTCCCAGGAGGAGAAGTACCTGTCCAGCGTTGGCAAAATGGACCCGAACCTCCGCTTCAAGCTGGAGGATGGGGAGCTGTGCATCCAGGGACAGCCGGTGATGCTGGGCTATTATAAAGAGCCGGAAGCCACCGCCGAGGTCCTGGACGCTGAGGGCTGGTTCCACACCGGAGACCTGGCCCAGGTCACAGAGGAGGGCTACCTCTATCTTACCGGCCGCAAAAAGAACCTGATCATCCTGGACAGCGGTGAAAACGTCAGCCCCGAAGAGCTGGAAAAGAAGCTCTCTGCCTGCCCTGACATCCGGGAATGTCTGGTCAAGGAGCAGGATAAAAAGATCTGCGCTGTGATCTGCTGCGAGGACGCCAGCCAGGAAACGGTGCGTGGGTTTGTCACCCAGCTGAACCGCAGCCTGCCGATGTACCAGCGCATCACCACTTTGGAATTCACCAGCCAGCCGCTGCCCCGCAATGCCGCAGGCAAGCTGGAGCGTAAATAAGGAGGGTTTCCCCTATGGCACACACACTTTACGCTCTGGTCACCCGCAATATGGAGCGCATCTACCCCCAGCGGGCTGCTTTCCGCTGGTACGACGAAGCCTCCGGCACAGTCTGCACCCGCACCTATGCCCAGTACGCCCAGGATATCCGCCGGGCTGTCCGCTGCTTTGCCCAGAGCATCCCGGAGATGCAGGGCAAGCGGGTCTGCATCCTGAGCCACAACTGCTACGAATACGGTGTCAACGCCCTGGGCGTAATGCTGGCAGGCGGCGTTCTGGCCCCTCTGAACCAGCGTGCAGACTGGGGAGAGCTGCAGGCACAGCTGGAGCTGGCGCAGCCCGCTGCGATCCTTTCCGACGGGGTGGATTACGGCTGCGCCGAGCAGCTCCAGGCCGCCTACGGCAACCTGCTCCGCCCCATGGACGGTTACACCGCCTTTGAGCCCACCGACCTGGACCCCCACTGCATCGACCCGGACGGTCTGCTGATGCTGGCTTTCACTTCCGGCACCACCGGCCGCAGCAAGGCGGTCATGCTGTCGGAGCGCAACTTCTTTACCTCCATGGCAGCTTTCACCGATATGGTGGATACGGTGCGCACCCTCCGGCAGGACCCCGCTCCTGAGCTGTCCATGCTGGCCATGCTGCCGATGTTCCACATTGGCACCTTCGCCTGCTTCTTCTCCTGGCCGGTGGCAGGCTGGACCATGAACCTGGTGGGAGACCTGCGCAACTTCTACCGTGAGATGGAGCGTATGCCCAGCGACTATATGCTGATGGTGCCCATGGTGCTGCAGGCTGTGCTCAAGGACCTGCGCGCCGGCCGGCGGGAGCGGCTGGGCAAACTGCAGGTCGTCTGCTGCTCCTCCGCTATGTTCCGACCCGAGGACCTGGCCGAGCTGGCCTCCTACGGCATCCTGGTCATGCAGATCTATGCCAGCACCGAGACCTGCGCCTGCGGACTGTTCAATGCTGCCCAGGATACTGAGCACATCGGCGCTGTGGGCCAGGCCTGCTTTGGCACCCAGTACCGCATCGCTCCGGACGGTGAGCTGTGCATCCGCGGCGACATGGTGACCAAGGGATACTACAAAGACCCCACGGCTACTGCCGAAGTATTGGACGCAGACGGCTGGTTCCACACCGGAGACCTTGCGCGGACGGACAAAGAGGGGTATTATTATATTACCGGACGCAAAAAGAACCTGATCATCCTGGACAGCGGCGAAAACGTCAGCCCCGAAGAACTGGAAAAGCTGCTTTCCGGCTGCACTGCCGTTCAGGAGTGCCTGGTGCAGGAGAAGGGACAGAAGATCTGTGCGCAGATCTTCTGTCCGCAGGCTGACCAGGCCGCTGTGCGCGACTTCGTCACCCAGCTGAACCGTACCCTGCCCATGTACAAGCGGATCACGGCGCTGGTCTTCCGGGACGAGCCGCTGCCCCGCAACGCCGCAGGCAAGCTGGACCGCCAGGCTCCGGCTCTGTAATGCGTCTATGATCTTGTCGGAAAAGAAAGGGACAACTTATATGGAAAGAGCAGAAATCATTGCCCAGATCCTGGCCATCCTGGAGGATGTTGCGGAGATCTCCCCGGAGGATGTAAGCGAGGACAGCGTGCTGATGGACGATCTGGATCTGTCCTCTATGGAGATCCTGACCATCGTAGCTGACCTGGAGGAGGCTTTTGGCCTGCGCATCCCGGAAAAGGAGCTACGCAGCTTTGTCACCATCAGCGACCTGGCCGACTACCTGTCGGAGCATGTGGGGTAAACCCATGCCCGCAGATGCACACACCGGAGAGTATCTGTTCCAGGGGCGGATGTATTTCTACCGCCAGGACCCGATCCTCTGCCGTTATCACTTTACCTTCCGGGACCCCATTGACCCGGCCCTTCTGCAGCAGGCGCTGGACAAAGCACTGGGGCTGGCCCCCTACTTTGCAGCAGAGATCGAGCTGACCGCCAAGGAGATCCATCTCCGCCCCAACACCCGGCCCTGTCAGGTGCGGACGGGGGCGCTGCAGCCCACGCTGCCCGCAGAGGACGGCTGGCTGATGGCTGTTTCCGCACAGGAGCAGACCATCTACCTGGACTGGCATCACTTTTTGGCAGACGGCCGGGGAATGTCCCGCTTTGCCGCCCTGCTGCTGAAATGCTACTGCAACCTGCGGTACGGCACAGATTTTGCGACCCCTGCCCTGACCAACGCCCCCGCCTACGACATTGCCGCCTTGGTGGAGCGCTGGCCCGAAGCATACCAGACCGGTGATTTTGACCGGGAGGTGGTGCAGACCTGGGAGGGGCAGGTACACCGCACCCTCGTCCGCCTGCAAAAACAAAGCCTGGTGGACGCAGCCCTGGCGGCTGGGGTCAAGCCTTTCAGCGCCTTGTGCGCCCTGCTGTGCATGGCGGTGCGCCCGTATCTGGACAAGCAGCAGCTGACTTTCTCCTACACGGTGGATGCCCGGCAGGCGCTGCAGGTACCGGAAGCGCTTTACAACTGCGTTGCATCCTTCCAGGGGGAAGCACCCGCAGAGCAGACCAGTTTTTCTGCGCTGGCAGCCGGAGCGGATGCCGCCATCCGCCACAGCCTGGACCTTGAGCGTATCCAGCGGCAGCTGGCCATGCAGATGGGTTGGGTCTACCGGGTCTCCCAGCAAAAAGCCCCCCTGCGCATCCAGCGTCGGCTGTTCCAGATGGGCGAATATCTGGGTGGCATCCCCGCTGACCTCTGGGTCAGCTATCTGGGGTACCCCTTGGGTGCTGAGGGCGCTGAGCTGGAAGATTACCTGACCGATTTTCAGGTCTGGGTCCCGCCGGATACCGGTTCTCTTGGGGTGGAGGCAGCTTCCCTCCATGGAGTCATCACCCTGTGCATTGAAAACAAAGCCCCCGCCGAGGGGCTGTCCTGCGCCATCCGCACTGCACTGGAGCGCCAAGGCGTGCAGGTGCTGGAAGCTGTGGAGCTGGACTGAATGTTCCGGGAGACTCTGTTTTTCAAGACTGCACTGTATTCAGCATACGATTGGCTGGCGAAGATCCGCCAGCCAATTTTTTGCCGTGTCCCCTCCGCCTTGCAGCTGCTTTCGGCAGGCGATTTTCCCATGGCCCAGCGGAGCGTCCCTCCTCCCTTGAATCCCGTTATTGACCCAGCTCGGCTTTTGCGGTAAAATTGATGCAGATATGGGCGAAGCTGTGCGTTTTGCCCAGCCGCTGCCCGTGCTTTGGGGCGGCGCTGAATGTTATGCAAGACAGGAGGTTCTGTTTATGAGGACCAAACGATTGACCGCAATGGTACTGGCTCTGGTGCTGAGCCTGAGCGTGCTGGCAGGGCCGGCGCTGTCGGCATCCGCCGCCGCTGCACCGCAAACAGCGGTGACCGACCAGACCAATGGAGTGGTGTCCATCCGCATCAAGGCCGACGGTGAGCTGGTGTATGGCTCTCCGCTGCAGCTGCGGGTAGAGACTACCCCGGAGGATACCCAGTATATCGGCGTGGTGGTAGGCACGAAGGGCGAGGCAAAGGGCTTTGTGACCTTGGCTCTGTCCGAGAAGTTCCGTATCCTGCTCAAAATGATCCCGCTGCCCCGGGTCATGTCTGCGACCCCGGATCAGGAGGAAGAATTCAACGTCTATGACTACCTCAAGCAGCTGATCGACGGCAACGATGTGAGCGTACTGCTTCGTGTGGCCGACGAGGTGGCTTCGGTGATGGATGTGCTCAAGTTCTATGCACCCACCCTGAACGATATCTCGATGGGAATGAAGCTTTCCCTGAACCTGATCCGCCGCTTCCTGCCGGAGGATATGCATACCCGCATCTACCTGGATGAGCAGCCCGTCGATGCAGGCAGCTACGTGGCAGGTGCTGTGGCACTGGAGAGCGGGGATATGAATACCGCAGGTATCGCGATGTTCACCATTCGCCCCAAGAGCACCGGTGTGCGGATGTATTGGAATCCGGAAGTGCCGGAGACCTTGACCGCAGAGCAGGCGCAGCAGCTGATGAGCAGCTCCGCTGTGATCGAGGTGGATGGCCAGGTGGTGCCGGAGGGCAAGGTAAGCTATATCTACCGCAAAAAGGGCAGTGGATTTTTGGCGCAGCTGATGGGTGCGGAGAGCAGTGCGATCCCCACCGAGCCGGGCACCTATACCCAGACCGCTTATATCGGCGGCAACTATAAGTGCGACCCTATCTCCCGCACGATCACCATCGCAAAGCCTGTCCCGCTGGAAGGGCAGTAAGCAAATAAAAAAGCCGCTGGCATTTGCCAGCGGCTTTTGCTTTTGTTTTGTTGCAGTTTGCTTGTAATTGGATCAGAAGCAGAACAAAGGCCGGAAGAACATCCGCCCGCCGCAGCAACAGTTGCACAGCAGGTTCAGCAGGATCAGGTTCCAGCACCACTGGGTCACACCGCCCGACTGGGTATAGGTGGTCTGGGTGCGGTAGTTCTGGCCGGGGTTCTGCATCTGGCGCAGATGCATCTGGTATTCGGTGTTGTTCGGGTCCATCTGCACAGCCCGGCGGGCATCCTGCAAGGCATCGATGCTCTTGCCCAGGCCCTGGTTGGCCAGCGAGGACAGATAATACCACCGGGCATTGCGGCTGGCCATGTTGTCCAGGACACGGCGGGCCTCCGGGTAACGGCCGTTTACAATAAAGTTTCGGGCAGCCTGCATCTCCGCACTGTCGCTGCCGGAGTAGCTGGCACCGCTCTGCGGGCCGCCATAACTGCCGCCATAGCCAAACCCAAAGCCGAAGGGGTCAAAGCCATCAAAACCGCCGTAGCTGTTCTGCTGCCCATAGCTCTGCTGGCTGTATCCGCCGTAGCCCTGCTGTCCGTAGCCGCCGGCCTGAGGTCCGGTGTCGCCGCGGGTAATGGCATCGTAGGCGGCCTGTACTTCCTTAAAGTGCTCCTCTGCGGTGGGGTCGTTGGGGTTCAGGTCTGGGTGCCAGCGCTTGCACTTGGCACGGTAGGCTTTTTTTATCTCTTCGTCACTGGCACCCCGCTGGATGCCGAGTACCTCGTAAGGATCTCTCATCAGAATATACTTCCCTCGCGTCTTTGGTTCTTGCCCGCGGCGCGGGCGCTAACTTCTATAGTTTACAGGACAGCGCACAAAAAATCAAGAGGGAGCGCAGCTCTGGTCGGGGCCAGACAAAAAGGATGCGCCCTGTCTTTTGGTAAAAAAACGGGGCGATGCTGCCGACAGCCCTCTTGCAAGACCCACCCCCCGCGGGAAGATCCCAGCAGGGGGCAGGGCGGTTTACTTCTTTTTTTGCTCCTCGGCGTTTTTGCACTGGTATTTCAGCCAAACGCCGGAATAAAGGATGTTCCGCAAAAGATCGGTGTCCTCCACACAGGGCAGACGCTCAAAGCTCTGGGCAGCTTTGGCCAGCAGCAGCGCAAAGATCTCGTGCATTTCCTCTTCGTAATCCGGGCGCTGGCGCAGCTCTTTCAGCGGATTGTAAGAGCCTTTGCGCAGATCTTTATCCAGGTCGTCATAGGCGTCCAGCAGATAAAGGTATTTGCCCAGGTTTTCCCCCAGGGAGCGCAGCTCCGGGGTCCAAAGGTCCTGCTGGTAGTCAAACAGCTCTGCCATCAGTGTGCCAAAGCACCCGGCTACGGCATCCAGATCGGTGCTGTTTTCCGCTTCAAATGCAGCCAGATCTGCAAGGCTCTGGCGCATTGCCTGGCACTGACGGGGCCAGCGCTGCTCGATCTCTGCCATGCGTCCAGCAAGCAAAGCCTCAAAACTGCGTCCGACCAGGCTGTGGTCATCCTGCCATTTGTCTTGGGCGTTGTAATAATGCAGCGCTACTCCAAGGTCAGCACAGTAGTCCGTGGGACCAGCGCTGCGCCAGTCCACCCCCCGGAACGGATGCACAGGGCAGCGGTCCCGGCCGGTAAGGGCAGGGGTGTCGCCCTCGTACAGGCTGCACAGCAGCAGGTCCAGAAAGGTCAGGTCATAGCTCAGGGTCAGCCGTCCCCGCAGGCCATGCAGCGCACCGATGCGGCGGCACAGCCCGCAGTAGGCAGAGCGGTACCGGTCCTGCTGTTCGGGGGTCATTACGGATTGATTTGGGATCACATAGCCAAACATGGTCTCTCAGCTCTTTTTGATAAACTGGGTGCCGCACCGGGGGCAGGAGATCTGGATCCGGCCCCGGCCCCGGGGCACCCGCAGTTTCTGGCGGCACTGGGGGCAGCGGTAGTAGTGGTACAGCTTGCGGTTGGCCCACTGCTCTTTCAGGCTGCGGACCTTGCCCTCCAGCTGCTGCTTCAGGGTATAGAACTTGTAGTTTTCCTCGGTGCGCTTGGGGATATTGCGGCTGAAGGTGCGGTAATAGCACCAGATCAGCACACCCATGCCCACCCAAGTGAACAGATTGACCCGGGTCAGAAGCGCGACCAGCAGCAGCACGATGGATACGATGCTCAGAAACTGGTTCAATGCGTCTGTGCCGTAACGCCCGGCCATGAAGCGGCGGAATCTCTCTCTCATACCAAACTCCTACATTTCACTTTTTAGGCCTGCTTGCAGGCTTGAGAAAGAGGGGGCGGGCTTTTGTAGGCCGCCCCCTCGCATTTTTACAACTTTATAATAGCACCCATCCATGATAAAACTTTGAACAGAGTGCAAATCTATCATGAAAGGACAAAATTCAAGGACAAAATTTAATCCCGGCGGCTGCGCACGGTCAGGGTCAGCTCGGTGTCCAGCGCACCCTCCATCCGGCAGTGGAGCACGGCCCGTCCGGCGGCGCCGGTGGTGGACAGATAGGTGCCCGCCATGCCGCCCCGCAGGGGTACGATACTGGGGCCCAGAAGTTTGACGGGGCCTTCTACCCACAGCTGCACGGCCTCGCCGCAGTAGGGCAGCAGGTTGCCGTTTTGGTCGATGGCCCGCAGACTGACGGGGGCACAGTCCCAGGTGGGGCCGTCGGTGAGCAGCTGGCTGGGGGCGGTACATTCCAGCCGGACCCGCTGCACGGGCTCCTTGACGACGGTGCGCACAGCCCGGCCATGCCATACGGCCTCAAATCGGTAAACGGCCGAGGGGCCGCCCAATACGCCGATATACTTGTAGTACAGCCGGACCAGGTCAGACCAGCTCATCCGCAGGGACAAAGCCTTGGCGCGGGCCAGGGGCGGCAGCTCCAGCTCGGTGCGGCGCATCTCATTCAGCACAGCGGCGGTCTGCTGGGCCAGGGCACGGTCCATGCCCTCGTATTTTTCCAGCAGAGCGCCCACAAAGTCCTGGATCTCCACCGGGGGGTGGGGCAGTGCTGCAAACCGGCCGTGCCGGTCCGGGGAGAACTCCGCAATAAAATCGTTGTCCCGGTACAGCCGCACGCTTTCGGCGTTGGTAAAGGCCCAGCAAGCGCCGGCAAAGCCGCCGGGGTGATCCCCCAGCGCCATGCTGGAGGAGATCTCCAGCACGATGTCCGAAGGCGCACGGGGGGTCTTTTGGCTGGCATATACCGCCGCCGAAAGTTTGGGGTTGCGGAACATATCCATTACACCATGGTAGCAGATCCGATCGCCGCTGCCGAACTCCCGGTGGGTATTGTAATCGGCCATGCACCAGCCAAAGCTGCCAGCGACCCCCTGCTGGGCGATGCTGTCGTTCAGCACAGCGGCCAGCCGCAGCGCCTGAGCCAGCCGGTGGGGCTCGTCATCAAAGGCTTTGGCAGGGAACTGCCGTCCCCCGAATTCGCTGATCAAATAGCCTTTGCGCACATCCGGCGTCACAGAAGCGCGGGGGGCGCAGCCGGGGCCGTGCCCTGGGTAGGTGAAGTCGTTGTAGGCGTACACATCCTCCAGCAGCTGGCTTTTGCGGTGCCCTCTGGCACCGGCTGTGGGACGGGTGGGGTCCAGCCGGTGCGCCGCCTCGTTGGTGCGTTTATAAAACGCTTCGTCGTCGGCACTGCCGCTGATGCGCACGCCCCACAGAAATACGCTGGGGTGGTTGCGGCACTGGCACACCATCTCACGGCAGTTCTGCAAAGCCTGGGCTTTCCAGGCGTCGCCGCCGATATACTGCCAGCCTGGCACCTCCGTAAACACCAGCAGCCCCAGCTCGTCGCAGGCATCCAAAAACGCGGGGCTCTGGGGGTAGTGGCTGGTGCGCACAGCGTTGCAGCCCAGCTCTTTTTTCAGGTATTGGGCATCCAGCCGCTGCACACTGTCCGGCATGGCGTAGCCCTGGTATGGGTAGCTCTGGTGACGGTTCAGCCCCCGGAGCTGTACCCGCTGCCCGTTCAGATACAGCCCACCTGCCACGAACTGAATGGTACGGAAACCAAACCGCAGGGTCTTTTCGTCCAGCACCCGGTCTGGCAGACCGCTGGTGCCGGGCCGGATCAGCCGTACCGTCAGTGTGTAGAGGAAGGGATGGTCCAGGCTCCAGGGGTGGACACCGTTCAGCGTGCCGGTGATGGGCAGTGCCAGCTCGCCGGTATATACAGCTTTGGCCCCGGCGGGGCTGCGGATCTCGGCCTGGAGGGCGCAGCCCACCGTCTCGCCCACAGTGGAGGAGTAGATGCGGAAACCTCCCTCCGCTTTTGCTTGGATGAACACATCCCGCAGGTAGGCAGGCTCCTTGATATCCAGGGATACAGCCCGATAGATCCCGCCGTAGGTCAGGTAATCGATCCGGCCGCCAAAAGGCGGGATGTCCAAGTTTTCCCGGCTGTCGCAGCGCACAGCTACCACGTTCTGCTGTCCCAGATGCAGCGCCTCGGTCAGGTCTACGGTAAAGGCGGTGTAGCCGCAGCCATGGTGGAACAGCCGCCGCCCGTTGCAGAAGATGGTGGCGTCATGGGCCACGGCGCCAAAGGTCAGCAGCACGGTGCGGCCCTCCCATTCCTTGGGGGCAAAAAACTCCCGCCGGTAGCCGCACAAGAGCTGATAGTCATTCTCATTGCAGTAATTATAGGGCAGGGGGCGCACCGTATGCGGGATGCGCACCTCTTCCAGCCCCTGGGGGCGGTCTGCCCCCACCAATGCGGGGGTAAACTCTGGCGTAAACAGCCAGCCGTCATTCCAATCGTAGTGTTCCATAGCCGTTCTCCCTGGGGGTTTCGTACAATTTAATGGTATCTTAATGCTACCATAAAGTTATGAACGAAAAAAGCATCTGAGGGGAATTTTATCCCGCCGCAGGGAGGGAAATGCGCCCAAAACAAAAAAGCCCCCTGTAAAGGGGGCAGGAATGTTCAGATACGGGAGGGATGTTCGTGGAGGCGGCGGGTCTCTGTATGGGTAGAAGTGAAGCCAATGCCGCAAAAATCGCACTGATAGGTCTCAACACAAAGACGTGTCTCGATGGTGTCGTTGTATTTGTCCGAGAGCGGGCAGCCATAGGAACAAGGCTCATAGTGGGAGAGGATCCAGGGCTCATGGGAAGTATGGAGCAACCGCATCTCTCTCATGTTGCAGCTGGCGCAAGTAGGGCCGCGCCGCATCACGACATTATAGAGAGAATCCTCAGAGATGGCAAGGGCCGAAATGGAGAAGATGCCCAAAATCATAGACACGGAAAGGAGCAAGGAGAATAATTTCTTCATTTGGGTGCCCCCCTTTTTTTTATCTTTGATAGTTTGTTGAGCGTTCCGACGGATGAAGTGAAAAGAGCGCTTTCTATAATTATTTTACAAAAAATCGGTGCGAAATGTCAATGCGGAATGAATTGTGAAACTGCACATAGTTTTTTGCTGAATTTGTATGTGTTGCGCAGTTTTTTGAGAGAATGGAGACCCTCTCCGGCAGCGCCTGACGGCGCTGCTACCTCCCCCGAAAGGGGGAGGCCTTGGCAGAGGCGTAATGTTCGTTGTCTGTAGGTTAGTGGGTGCAGGGCGTTAAGTTGTGAGGGTTGGGCTTGCCCTCCTTGCCAAAGGATCGCCCTCTGGGAGAGCTGGCGAGCGAAGCGAGACGGAAGGGGTCCGTCCCTGCAAGCAGCATCTCACGAGGAGAAAACCCTTCCGTCATTTCGCTTTGCGAAATGCTACCTGGCCCCTCTCTGTCCCTTATAGGGACATCTCTCCCCGGCCGGGGAGAGTCGTTCCTCTCAGGTGGAGGCTTTGGCAGAGGCAGAAGGTTTGTTGGTTATAGGTTCACTTCTTTATGCCGTTGACCTGAACACCAGCAACTTTATGCACTTGCCAAAGGCTCGCCCTTCGGGAGAGCTGGCAACGCCGGCAGGCGTTGACTGAGAGGGTTTTGGGTACCCCCCTCGTTACAGCCCGCTGCGTCCCTGCCGGAAGGTGCAAGACCTGCCCTATGCTTATAAAAAACTTTGGCCCGTGCGGATGCACGGGCCGTGTGAAAAGCTTTTTTAGGTTCCTTTTTTCTCGAAAAAAGGAACAAATCCCCCGTAAAACCTCAGCGGATAAAACCAGTGCGGGGGCGGGGCGGGTTCTGCGGGTGCTCAAAGCCTGCGTCCCGGCCGACCTGGATGCAGTGCAGCAGCCAAGCCATGTTGCGGCCCAGCTCCCGCATAACGGCGCAGCCTTCTTCATCCTGGAGCACCTGCTCTGGGTTGGAGCCGTGGACCATGGGCCAGTAAGAGCCGCTGACCAGAGGCATATGGAAGAATTCC
>OHHS01000990.1_pt1 | contig 11484 bp, 8 predicted proteins | sample 1568161 | NCBI WGS metagenome assembly OHHS01 (sample SAMEA3879519, study PRJEB24766) | human gut metagenome | biome: human-associated habitat; feature: feces | place: USA | collected 1985/1987
GTTAAGAGCTTTTGACCCCGACATCATATTTATAATAATATCAGAATGGAGAGTGGAATTATGTCAGATAAATTGAATTCTATAAGTAATGAATTATTGAATAAGAATCTTAAAGCCTGTAGTAATGAGGAATGCTATGAGGTTATTAAGGAGTACGTTGCAAGGCTTGAAGTATTGAGGGAGAGAGAGGATAAGTATTTACAGTCAAAGCTTGGAAAGAAATTATATTATATATCAGCAGAATTTCTTATAGGAAAGCTGATGTCAAACAATTTAATTAACCTTGGAGTGTATGATGAGGTCAGGGCTGAGCTTGAGGCAGCAGGAAAGGAACTTGCGCAGATTGAAGAGATTGAAAGTGAGGCTTCACTTGGCAATGGTGGACTTGGAAGACTTGCAGCATGTTTCCTTGATTCAATAGCCAATCTTGGACTTAATGGTGATGGTGTTGGACTTAATTATCATCTTGGACTGTTCAGGCAGGTATTTGAGAATGGCAGACAGAAGGAAGTACCGGATTACTGGATAGGAAAGGATAGCTGGCTTATTCCAACAGATGTATCATATAAGATAGATTTTGCAGATTTTAGTGTTAATTCAATAATGTATGATATTAATGTCTATGGTGAAAAGACAACTAATAAATTACATTTATTTGATATTGATACAGTAAATGAAGCTATTGTAAATAAATCTGGAATTGATTTTGATAAAGATGATATAAAGGAGAATCTTACATTATTTCTTTACCCGGATGATAGTGATGAGAAAGGAAGAATGCTAAGAATTTACCAGCAGTATTTCATGGTAAGCAATGGAGCAAGGCTTATATTAGATGAGTGCCGTGCAAAGTGTGAGCAGCTTAATACAGCCTTAACAGATGAAGAAAGAAAGTCTTATAGAAATCTGCCAGAGCTTGCTGTTATTCAGATTAATGATACACATCCAACTATGATTATACCAGAGCTTATAAGACTTCTTACAGAGAATGGTGATATTGATGGAACAGCTATATCGATGGATGATGCTATAAAGATAGTATCTGCTTCCTGCGCATATACTAATCATACTATTCTTGCAGAAGCACTTGAAAAGTGGCCGGTAAGATATCTTGAAAAATGTGTTCCACAGCTTATGCCTGTGATAAGGGAACTGGATAAAAGAGTGCGTGAACGCTATGATGATAGTTCAGTATATATTATTGAAGAACGTGATGATGACAGCAGAGGGCTTGTTCATATGGCACACATTGATATTCATTATGGTATGAGTGTCAATGGAGTTGCAAAGCTGCATACACAGATTCTAAAGAATACAGAGCTTAATAATTTCTATAAGCTTTATCCTGATAAATTCAATAATAAAACTAACGGAATAACCTTTAGAAGATGGCTTATCCACTGTAACCATGAGCTCGCAGATTATATAACACAGCTTATAGGTGATGGGTATAAGCATGATGCTAATGAGCTTAAAGCACTTATGTCATATACAGAGGATCCAACTGTAATAGAGCATTTGTTAGATATTAAGCAGCATAATAAGACTGCACTTGCAAAATATCTTTATGATAAGCAGGGAATTGTTATTAATGATAATTCGATATATGATATACAGGTCAAGAGACTTCATGAATATAAAAGACAGCAGATGAATGCGCTGTATATTATATATAAATATTTTGACATTAAAAGCGGAAATATTCCTAAAACACCTGTAACAGTTATATTCGGGGCAAAGGCTGCACCTGCATATACAATCGCTAAGGATATAATTCATCTTATACTGACACTTTCAAAGGTTATCAGGGAGGATGAAGACGTTAATAAGTATCTCAATGTTGTAATGGTAGAGAATTATAATGTGACACTTGCAGAAAAGCTCATTCCTGCCTGTGATATATCTGAGCAGATATCACTTGCATCTAAGGAAGCAAGCGGAACTGGAAATATGAAGTTTATGCTGAATGGAGCTGTGACACTTGGAACAATGGATGGAGCTAATGTTGAAATAGCTGAGCTTGTGGGAAAGGATAACATATATACCTTTGGTGCTTCAAGTGATGAGGTCATAGCACATTATGCTAACAATGATTATTGTGCAAAAGAGCTGTATGAGGAGGAGCCAGTTATTAAACAATGTGTTGATTTTATTATATCAGATACAATGCTTGCTGCTGGTGACAAGGAGGAGCTGAACCGTCTGTAGAAATAGTAGGTAAAGACTGGTTTATGGCATTACTTGATTTAAAGGCTTATATCAATATTAAGGAACAGGCGTTAGCGGATTATGAAGACCATAGGGCATGGGGCAGGAAACAGCTTATAAATATTGCCAATGCCGGTTTCTTCTCATCAGACAGGACGATAGCAGAATACAACAGAGATATATTCAAGTTATAACAAAGCAACTTTTCATCATTTTTTCTTATCATTTTATAAAATAATTTGCCTACCGGAATATAAAAGATTATAATAATATAATGGTGGGGAGGCAGGATGAATATGTATAATATATTAATTGTAGATGATGAAAAGATAGAAAGAAACGGAATAAAGCTTCTGCTTAAGCGTATGGGCATCAATCTTGGCATTATAGAGGCTGAGAATGGAAAAGAAGCATATGATTACCTTATGTCTGATGATAATAAGGGTGAAGGGCATGTTGACATTCTCCTAACGGATGTCAAGATGCCTTTTATGGATGGAATAGAGCTTATAAGAAATGTAAAAGATGGTGGTGTCAAGCTTAAAACAATAATATTTTCAGGATATAATGAGTTCGAATATGCAAAGCTTGCTGTAAAGCTTGGTGTCGAGGATTATATACTAAAGCCTGTAGCACCGGATGAGTTTAAGAATACGATGCTAAAGGTTATAAGTGAACTTGATGAGGAATTAAAGAAAAATGAAGATTATAATAAGCAGGCTAACAGCTTAAGACAGTTTTACCTGTATTCACTTATCAACGGAAGTGCAGCAAAGGGAATTGTCAAGAATACAGAATTTCTCAATGGTTTTAACAGACTTGTGCTTATTGAATTTAATTCGGATTTTTTCGGAAAGTATGAGTTTGATTTTGATAAGGCGGTACAGATTATTAAAGAGGAGTGGGAAAGCCAGTATCTTAACCTTAATCCGCAGCAGTCAGTTATATTGCTGAAAACGCCAGAGGAAGAAACGGCTAAAGCAGATAATAATTATAGAATTGAGCACTTTCTTAGCAGCCTGCACGATTATATATATGAAAAAAGCAGACAGTTTATGTATGCAGCTGTGTCTGATGTATTTAGTGATTATCATAAGCTTTCAGATGTTATGGATGAGCTGGAATCACTTATGAACAACAAGTTTTATCAGATGGACAGATACATATATTCTGATTATGTGAATGAACAGACACCTGTGTTAGTACAGATAGATGATGATGCACTTATGAAGCAGATGAAACAGGATATTAAGATGAAGGATGTTACTTTTTTAAGGATTCATTTTGAGGCACTATGTAAGAAGTACAGAAGTCAGACTAATTTCTCACATATATATATTAAGTTTGTATTTTCCAATCTGCTGAAGGATTTTTATGATAATATACCGGGGGCTAATCAGGATGAATTCAGCCGGGAGATAGACAGATTGTATACATCTGAGGACTTTTCATGCATCATGGATATTGTTAATAAGAATATTGATTTGCTGGAAAAGTCATTTGGTAGTGATCCTGTTTCATCTCATAGAGAGATAGAGATGGTTAAGGATTATATTCATGGACATTTCGGAGAAGAAATAAGCGCACAGCAGCTTGCAGATATGGTTTATCTTGCACCTAGCTATCTTAGTTCACTATTCAAGAAAGAAACAGGGCAGAACCTCAGCAAGTATATCAAGCAGTACCGGATGGAGAAGGCAAGGCAGATGCTTGAGGATACGAACATGAAGATAGTATGTATCAGTGAGAAGGTAGGATATCCTAATGTGTCATATTTCTGTCAGAGCTTCAGGGAGTATTGTGGCGTAAGTCCACAGAAGTTCAGGGAAAATGCTGAATAATAATTAGTAATTAAACGTGCGAGGTATAGTTTGCTTGAGATGGATAAGACAGAGAATTAACAATATAAAATTACAGAATAAGCTTGCCAGTATATATATAGTTACTGGTCTTATTCCGTTGTTTGTCCTGTTTGCATTTGCGTTCGGACAGATGCGTTCTATTCTTATGGACAGGGATTTAAAGAGCATGCAGGGTTCGTTAGAGCAGTCTGTTGCTACTGTGGACGGTCAGATTGAGGTATATAATAATCTTTCTAACTATATAACATTTAATGAAACGATTTCAAGTGTGCTTGCCTATGATTACAGCAGCACATATGAAATGTACAGCCAGATTGTTACAACCTTTGACCCTATGCTGTCTTCACTAAGATATTTCCATAATGATATAAATAAGGTCACAGTATATGTTGATAATGGAATAAAGCATGATACAACGATTGCACCTATTGATGAAATTAAGAATGAACCTTTTTTCGATATGGCATCAGATTCTACAGCTATTAACTGGTATGTAGATAAGGATAACAAAAAGCTTATATCTGCAAGAAAAATGTCAACACTTGAACATATGGGAATCACAGGTATTATGTATATAGATGTCAGTTATGATAGTGTTATGTCGTCATACAGACAGGGACTTGAACCCGGATGTGGAATAATAGTGGTTGACAAAGCTGGTGCAGTGATTGGGGAGTTTAATAATATTGGTGATGATAGCAGATATGTTTTGAATTATTCGGACAATAACGTTATGGAAAGACAAGGGGCAAAGCCTGCTTTAAAAAAAATGCTGGGTGAAGTCCGCTGGGATGGAAACATATGCAGTAATGCAGGAGGCTATGCACTGGTAAGAAAAGAATCACCGGTTACAGGCTGGACAACCTATATATATGAGCCAAGGAAAATGATGTTTAATTCGACCAGCTCGATAACTGCCATGATAATAGTAGCAGTTGTGGTTGCATTGCTTGGATTGGCAGCTTCTATTACAGCTACATCTGGATTTATCACAAAAAGAATCAGAAAGCTGAAGGCTAGCATGGCTAAGGTTGAGCAGGGAGATTTTGATGCGGTCATTAGGACAGAGGATAAAGATGAGATTGGAGAGCTGATCCAGGGCTTTAATGAGATGACAACACAGACGAAGAACCTTATAACCCAGGTGTATGAAGGGCGCATAAGCCAGAAGGAGTCTGAGATGAAGGCGTTAAGGGCACAGATTAATCCACATTTTCTGTATAATTCGCTGTCACTTATTAACTGGAAGGCTATTGAATATGAGCAGGATGATATAAGCAGGATTACTCTGGCATTATCTAATTATTACAGGACTTCACTTAACAAGGGTAAGAATACACTTATGCTTGAGCAGGAGGTAAGTAATGTAAGGTCATATATAGAGATTCAGCAGGTTATGCACGATAATTCATTTGATGTTGATATCGATATAAGCAGCGATATTCTTAAGGCTGAGTCGTTGAATCTTATACTTCAGCCGCTTGTGGAGAATGCCATTGACCATGGAATAGACCTTCTGACTGATAGGCGTGGAGTGATAACTATTAGGGGAAACCGCTGCCCATATATAAATACGGCTAATGAAAACATAGATATAGTCTGTTTGTCTGTAGCTGATAATGGTGTTGGAATGGATGAAAATATGTGCCAAAGCTTTCTTACAGTGCACGTAATGTAAATGACAGAATCAGGCTGTTTTATGGGGAAGAATATCATCTTGAGGTTAAAAGCATAGTTGGTGCAGGTACAACAATCACGATTAAATTCCCAGTCAGACTGATGGAATAATATTCATTATGTGAATTTTTATATTTTTTATATTTACATCATAAAAAAACAACATATTTCTAAAATACTTTATATTTTAATTTTATAAACCTCCTAATATAATTAAATCATCAAGAAAAGTTAAAGACGTCGAAAAACAAAGGATGATTGATGATTAAATTATTAAGGAGGTTTTTTGTATGAGATTAAAAAAATTAGCAGCAGCACTTATGCTGACAACGATGTGTGGTTCACTTTTAACAGGCTGTGGTTCTGGAAATGATTCTGCCAGCACAGGTAAAGATTCAAAGACAGATGAAAAGATTACAGCAACCATTAAAGTATGGGGACCAGCAGAGGATCAGGCAGAGGAAAATGGTAAATGGCTTCAGACAATGTGTGAGAAGTTTAATGCAGAGCATCCAAACTGGGATCTTACTTTTGATTATGGTGTATGTGCAGAGGCAGATGCGGGTAAGACTGTAACACAGGATCCAAGTAATTCAGGAGACGTTTACTTCTTTGCAAATGACCAGCTTCAGACACTTATTGATGCCAATGCCATTGCAAAGCTTGGTGGTGAAACAGCAGATTATGTTAAGAAAACTAATTCAAGTGCAATTGTAGATTCGGTTTCAGTTGACGGTAATGTTTATGGTGTACCATTCACAACTAATACATGGTTTATGTATTATGATAAGAGTAAATTCTCAGAAAGTGATGTTAAGAGCTTAGATACAATGCTTTCTAAAAACAAGGTAGCGTTTAATATAACAGAAGGCTGGTATATGTCAACATTCTATCTTGCTAACGGATGTTCATATTTTGGCAAGGATGGTAAGGATAATTCAGCAGGAGTTGATATTTCTGGTGATAAGGGAACACAGGCAACACAGGCTATGGTTTCATTTGTTAACAATCCTAACTTCGTCAATGACCTTCAGGGTGTAGGTATAGCAGGCTTAAGAGATGGTTCTGTTGGTGCATACTTCTCAGGTTCATGGGATTATAAGAGTGTTAAGGAAATTCTTGGTAACAACTTTGGTGCAGTATCACTTCCAACCTTAAAGATTGGCGGAACAGATAAGCAGCTTAAGGCATTTGCAGGTTCTAAGGCAATCGCAGTTAACCCTAACTGCAAGTATCAGCAGGTAGCTGTAGCATTAGCTAAGTATCTTGGTGGTAAAGAAGCACAGCAGAGTCACTATGAATTAAGAGGTGTTATTCCTTGTAATACAGAGCTTCTTTCAACAGATGCTATCAAGAACGATGCTCTTATAACAGCACAGAATGATACATTTAACAAGACATCAGTTATCCAGCCTACAGTATCAGGAATGAATAATTATTGGACACCAGCACAGAATTTTGCAAAGGCTGTAGTTAATGGTGAGGTTACTCTGGATAATGCAGCAGCAAAGACACAGGATTTCTACAAGCAGATTAATACATCAATAGTAAGTAAATAAAGGCTTAAGTAATTCGTAATTTAAGTAATTAATAAAAGGATGGCTGTCACATTATTAGTGACAGCCAGCTTGTAACAGGAGGTATGGTGATGAAAGATGGATTTATTCAGGCATTCAGAAAAGGTAATGCCATTACCAGACTTAGTGCCATTATACTTGGACTTGGTAATCTTGCAGGAAAGCAGATAATCAAAGGCATTCTTTATCTTTCAATAGAAGTAAGCTTTATATGCTTTATGATATTCAAAGGAATCAACTGTCTCGCCATGCTTCCAAGCCTTGGAGGAAGAGAACAGCAGGAGATATGGAATGAGAAGCTGGGTGTATACGAGTATGTGGCAGGTGATAATTCACTTCTGATACTTTTGTATGGTGTGGCAACTATATTTCTTATAGCCGCTTATGTTGTTCTTGCTATGAGTTCGGTCAAGAGTGCTTATAATGTTCAAACAAGGCTTGCTTTAGGAAAGCATATTAACACATTTGTGGAGGATGTTAAATCATTATTCAATGAGAATCTACACAAGCTGCTTCTTACACTTCCGGTTGGGGGAGTACTTATATTTACCATTCTGCCACTTGTATTTATGATAAGTATGGCATTTACCAATTATAGTAAAGTAGACAGCCATCTTGTACTGTTTGACTGGGTTGGATTAGAGAACTTCAAGCAGCTGTTTGATTCGGGAAGCTCTATTGGACATTCCTTCTGGTCAGTTTTGGTATGGACTATTATATGGGCTATATTTGCAACAGGTCTCAATTACATATTAGGTATTCTTGTTGCTTTGCTGATTAACAGGAAGGGAACAAGGTTTAAGTCATTCTGGCGTTTTATATTTGTTCTCTCGATAGCTGTTCCACAGTTTGTTTCACTTCTTGTCATGAGAAGTATGTTAAACCAGGATGGTATTGTAAATGTTGTATTAAGGAATCTGGGCTGGATTGATAAGGCACTTCCATTCTTCACTAATGCAACGTGGGCAAGAATAACAGTTATTGTTGTTAATCTGTGGGTAGGTATTCCATATACGATTCTTCAGGTTACAGGAATATTAAAGAACATTCCTATGGAGCTTTATGAGGCAGCAGATGTAGATGGTGCTAATGGTTTTGCTAAGTTTACAAAGATTACGATGCCATATATGTTCTTTGTTACAACACCATATCTGATAACTACATTTACAGCTAATGTTAATAACTTCAATATTGTATACCTTCTTACTAAGGGTGATCCGGTTCTGGCTGGCGAAACTGCTGGTAAGACAGACCTTCTTGTAACCTGGTTATACAAGATGACAGTCGATTATCAATATTATAATCTGGGTGCAGTTATAGGTATTATGACATTCATATTCCTGGCAATTGGCTCACTTCTTGTATATAGAAGAACTAAGTCTTATAAGGATGAGGAGGGCTTCCAATGAAAAAGAAAAAAATCACTAAAAATATATTGGCACATATAACACTTACAATACTTGCAGTTATATGGGTAATGCCGCTTATATGGATAATCCTCACAAGCTTCAGGGCACAGAAGGGAGCGTATACAAGCTCATTTTTCCCTAAGGCATATACACTTGATAATTATACAAAGTTGTTTACAGATACAGGAATACTTAATTTCCCAAGAATGTTTGAGAATACGCTTATAGTTGCAGTGTTTTCGTGTATTATATCTACGTTTTTCGTGCTTTCAGTTGCTTACTGTATGTCACGCCTCAGATTTAGAATGAGGAAGGCTATGATGAATGTAGCTATGATACTTGGTCTTTTTCCAGCCTTTATGGCAATGGTAGCTGTATATTATATTCTTAAGGCTGTCGGATTATCTGAGGGTTCAATGATAAGGGTTGCACTTGTGCTTGTATATTCGGCATCAGCCGGAATACAGTTTTATATAGCAAAAGGCTTTTTTGATACGATTCCAAAGAGTATTGATGAAGCAGCAATTATTGATGGAGCAACGAAATGGCAGGTATTTACAAGAATTACAATACCTTTGAGTAAACCAATTATCGTGTATACAGTACTTACTTCTTTCATAGCACCATGGGTTGATTTCATATTTGCAAGAGTTATATGCCGTGCCAATGCCAACTATTATACAGTTGCGATCGGTTTATGGCAGATGCTTGAAAAGGAATATGTTGATGTGTGGTATACAAGATTCGCAGCGGGAGCTGTACTTATATCTATTCCAATTGCAGCCTTGTTTATGATAATGCAGAAGTGCTATAATGACAGTATGTCAGGTGCAGTAAAAGGATAATGTCAATAGTGCTTTGTACTTTGTGATCCTGTATGAATTAAAACGGGGATTTAAAGAAGAGGTATGTAATGCGAAAAAGAATGTTCAGGATGTTTGCAGTATTAACTGCTATGATATTATTATTTCAAGCCGGGTGTAACAGCCCGGCTAAAAGTGTATATACAACTAAAGATGATTATGATGATAAGCTGTATTATGCCATGACAACGCCTTATGGAGCGTATCCCGAAACTATAAGCTATACGCTTGGCAAAATGACAAGTGTTAATAATTCCAATATGCCAGAGGGTGATACATATACAGATAATGCATATACAAGATATATAAAGAATATGATTAATGTTCAGAATATTGATGCATTTGAGGCACAGGATACGCAGTATAATACTAACGTTTCAATGGCTGTTTCTATGGGGGCATTGCCAGATATAATGATGGTTTCAAGTCAGGATGAGCTGCAAAGCCTTGTTGAGAAAGACATGATTGAGGATCTGACAGAAAGCTGTAATAACTGTCTGAGCAGCAGGATAAGAGCTATATATAACAGTTATGGAAGCTCACTTAAGGATATGATTACATTTGACGGAAGGATTATGGCACTTCCAGAGACTAATATAACAGATGGCCCTAATCTCATATGGCTGCGTAAGGACTGGATGGATAAGCTAGGACTGACAGCGCCTAAAACAATAGAGGATGTTGTTGATATAATCAAGGAATTTATTGAAAAGGATCCTGGTAATAATGGAATAGATAACAACGGAAAGAGCAATACTGTCGGCCTTGTAGTAGATACAGAGCTGACAGGAGAGTGTGGTTATAGCAGTGAATTTCTGCTTGATATTGTTTTCGCGTGCTTTAATGCATATCCTAAGCAGTGGATAAAGGATTCAGATGGAAATGTTGTTTATGGTTCTGTTACGTCAGAGGCAAAGGATGCACTGGCATATATAAGGCAGTTATATAGCGATGGAATAATAGATAATGATTTCTTATTAAGGACAACAACTAATATATGTGAGCTTATTGAGAATGGAAGGTGTGGATCTTTTTTTGGACCATGGTGGGCACCTAATAATCCGCTTGTCAATGCAGTAAACACTAACCCTGATGCAGACTGGCAGCCATACCTTATACAGACATCTGATGATGGAAGTACAAGCTATCACAGCCAGAATCCCTGCTATAAGTATGTTGTGGTAAGAAAGGGCTTTGAGCACCCGGAGATAGCGGCTAAGATTATAAGTGTAATGTTTGATAGTGCAAGGTATGACAGCAATGCTTTGCAGGAATTTATCAATTATTACCAGCAGAATGTAGAACCGACTGCCCGTCCTATTTCAATTAATGTGGATTACAATAATGCTCTGTCTATATGCTATGAAAAGATTGACAAAGCGCTTAAAGGTGAGAGTGATCCTGATAAGCTTGAGTTGCTTGAAAAGTCGTATTACGATGCCTGCAGTTCATACATTAGTAATACAGGAAAAAACTATATAGAATCAAGCACACATGGTAGTGATGATACACTTGAAAGAAAGAATGCAACAAGTACACAGTGGGCAGCCTATGTGTCAAGAATAACAGCCTGCAGGCTGTTAAGTGAGGGTAATATACGCGTTGTTGATTCTATGTATTTTAAGACAACAGACACGATGAAAACGCGGTGGTGGCGTTTAAAGGAAAAGGAAAAAGAAGCGTACCTAAAGATTATATGTGGTGCTGAGGATATATCGTACTTTGATACCTTTGTCAATGAATGGAATGAACAGGGCGGGGAGGCAATAACTAATGAAGTACGTGAAGAACTGATGGACATCGCGGGTTAGGTAAGGTATGAGTGTGGAATTGAGGAGATAAATGTGAATGTTTAATGGCGTATGATTACCATTTTAATAAAATGATT
>OHHS01001010.1_pt1 | contig 11363 bp, 9 predicted proteins | sample 1568161 | NCBI WGS metagenome assembly OHHS01 (sample SAMEA3879519, study PRJEB24766) | human gut metagenome | biome: human-associated habitat; feature: feces | place: USA | collected 1985/1987
GGCCGAACTTCTGGATGCAATGGGATGCTACAGTGATCTGAGATTGAGAAGAACTCTGAAGAATTCCAGTATGCTTTCCTCTGACGTAAGCGCAGGCTATGATCCGGCTTATGGGGAGGCATTTGAGAAAAAGAATGCAGCTTATCTTGGAAGAGGTATCGTGTTAAATAAATTTACCGGAGCAAGAGGTAAATCCGGCTCAAATGATGCAAATGCAGAATATGTGGCAAGAGTCAGAAATATTTTTGACAGCCATGAAGTTGCATTCCAGACAGCTGAGCTTGGAAAAGTAGACGTGGGCGGAGGCGGAACAATCGCCTATATCGCAGCACTTTATGGAATGGAAGTTATTGACAGCGGTGTGGCAGTACTCAGTATGCATGCACCATGGGAAGTGACAAGCAAGGCAGATATTTACGAAGCCAGGAAAGCATATAAGGCATTTTTGCTGGAAGCATAAAAAGTCGGGCAGATGCAGAATAAAAATATGAAGAAATCGTGGAAGCTGTATCGTTTCTGATAACAGAGACTTGCAGATTCCGCAGATAAGGGCAGAACTTTTGGAAAACTGAAGCGCTGCCCTTTTAACATATAAGTGAGGTTATGATTGTAAAAGGTATTTCTGATATCTTACGAAAGACAGGTTGCGATTCTGTAAGATCTGGATTGGAGCAGGATATTTAATAGACGGGAGGGAAAGATGGAGGAAGCGCTGATCAGAGTAAAAGATTTGTGTAAAATATATAATCCCGGCGAGAATGAAGTACGGGCGCTGGATCATATTAATCTGGAAATTAATAAGGGTGAGTTTGTTGCTATTATCGGACAGTCAGGTTCGGGAAAGTCTACATTTATGAATATGCTGGGCTGCCTGGATGTGCCTACATCCGGCGAATATTTTCTGAATGGAACTGATGTGTCCACAATGGAAGACAATGAACTCTCAGAAGTCAGAAACCGGGAGATCGGATTTATTTTTCAGGGATTTAATCTGATCTCGAATCTGACTGCAATCGAAAATGTGGAACTACCGCTGGTTTACAGAGGAGTAGACAGAAAAACGAGACATAAGCTGGCAGTAGAATCACTGACCATGGTAGGGCTTGAGAAACGTATGGATCACAGGCCAAATGAAATGTCAGGAGGACAGCAGCAGAGGGTGGCTATTGCAAGAGCAATCGCGGCCCAGCCACCGGTGATCCTGGCAGATGAACCTACAGGCGCCCTGGACTCCAAGACCAGCCGTGAGGTTTTAAATTTCTTAAAACAGTTAAACGAAGAAGGAAATACCATTGTAATGATCACCCACGATAATTCTATTGCCATGGAGGCAAAACGGGTGGTGCGCATTGCGGATGGACACAAAATATTTGACGGAGATGTAAAAGATTATGCTGCAATCCTTTAAACTGGCTATAAAAAGCATATGGGGCAATAAGATGCGCTCTTTCCTGACTATGTTAGGCATCATCATCGGTGTGGCAGCGGTCATTATCCTGGTAAGTCTGGTCAATGGCTATATGGGAAGCGTAGTGGAAAGCTTTGCCAGCATGGGTGTAAACCAGATCAATGTAAATATGACCAATCTTACATCCCGTACTGTAGATGCAGATCAGATGTATGCATTTTACGATGAACACGGAGATCTTTTTGACGGTATCAGTCCTAATGTATCTTTGTCAGCTACTGTAAAAAAGGGAGATGACTCCATGAGTTCTACCAGTGTGGCAGGCAGAAGCGAGCAGTACCTGGATATGAAGGATTATGATCTGCAGATCGGAAGAAATATTGCTTATTCTGATATTGCTTCCCGGCAGAAAGTATGTGTGATCGGTTCCTATGTGGCCCAGGAACTGTTTGGAAGTGCAGAAAAGGCCATTAATGAGACCTTGAAAATAAATGGTTATGCCTTTAAAGTAGTTGGTATCGTGGAGACTCAGGATGAGGATAACATGGAAGACGGCGGGACGGATGATTTCGTGTGGATCCCTTACAGCGTAGCCACCAGCCTTGCAGGAAGCGCCAATATCAGCAGTTATACATTAACGGTATCAGATACAGATAATGCAGATACAGCCAAGACCCTGATTCAGAATTTCCTGTATGAGACCTTTAAAGACAGTGACCTTTACAGAGTAACAGCTATGAGTGAGATGCTGGACTCCTTAAATGAACAGATCGCCATGATGAGCGGTATGCTAGGTGGTATTGCCGGAATTTCCCTTTTAGTTGCAGGTGTTGGTGTTATGAATATCATGCTGGTATCTGTAACTGAGCGTACAAGAGAGATCGGCATCAGAAAGTCACTGGGAGCTGACAAGGGAACTATTTTACAGCAGTTTGTCATTGAGGCGGCAGTGACCAGTTCTTTAGGCGGCGTGGTAGGGATCATCATCGGCTGCGTAGCCACAAAAGTAGTGGGAACCATGATCGGGATCTCCACATCCCCTACACTGGCGGCAGTGCTGATCTCCTTTGGGGTGTCAGTAGCCATTGGCCTGTTCTTTGGATATATGCCGGCAAGACGGGCGGCAAACTTAAACCCTATTGATGCACTTAGAAGTGAGTAATAAACGTTCTCTCCTGCAGCAGGGGGAGAAGCGCCACCCGGCTGACAGTCAAATGTGAGATTTTACACAAATTTTACATTTGGCTGTTTTTGTTTTTACACAGCTGTGGTATGCTGATGATAAGAACATAACTGCATACTGCGGTTTTGCGGTTAAAAAGGGAAGGACGAGGATCACCATGGATAAAATTTATATCATCGAAGATGATGAAAACATACGCAATCTTTTAAAAATAGCGCTGGAAGGCTTTGGTTATGAGGCAGAAGGCTTTGAAACAGCAGAAGAAGGATTAGAGCGCATCAAAGAAGAAGTACCGTCACTTGCTATTTTTGACTGGATGCTTCCGGGAATGGATGGGGTTACGGCAATCCGCAAGATCCGCCAGACAGATGGCCTGCAGGAACTTCCCATTATGCTCTTAACTGCTAAAGAGAAAGAGCTGGACAAAGTAGTAGGTCTTGACTGTGGCGCTGATGACTATATGGTAAAGCCATTTGGTGTTCTGGAGCTTTCTGCAAGGATACGCAGCCTGCTGCGTCGTGCCAAAAGAGAAGAAAAGAAGGATACCCTTACTTTTGAAGATATCGTAGTCAACAAAAAGACCAGGGAAGTGACCAGTGAAGGTCATTTATGTGAACTGACCTTAAAAGAATTTGAACTTTTGGTCTATCTGATGGAAAACCAGTCCCGTGTGGTCACAAGAGACGAACTTTTAAATCAGGTCTGGGGCTATGAATACGACGGGGAGACAAGAACGCTGGATATGCACATCCGTACTCTGCGTCAGAAACTGGGAGATAAGGAAAGTTCCTGCATTAAGACAGTCCGTGGTGTAGGTTACAGACTGGTGCATCAGGAAGGATAAAACCGGGGAGAGAGGAAAAAGTATGAGAAAAGCCATTCTTGAGAAATTTATCTTTGTACTTTTAGCGGCGCTGTGTATCAACAGCGTCATCTTTTATATTGCCAGCCGGAATACGATACTGGATACAACAAAAAAAGACATGCTTTACACCATGGAGATATTGGATCAGACTCTGGATTATGAGGGAGATCTGGCAGGTCAGGTGCAGCGGATGGAGAATTTTACAGCGGGAAATCCCAGCCGTCTGACTTTGATCCGTACAGATGGAACGGTGGTTTCTGACTCAGATGCAGATCCGGCTGAACTGGACAATCATTTAAGCAGAAAAGAAGTAGTCCAGGCAATGAAAAAGGGCAGTGGCTTTGCGGAACGTTATTCCCACACATTAAAGAGAAATCTTTTATATGTGGCCTACAGATCCAACCGGGCCGATATGATCATCCGTGTTTCCGTGCCTTATTCCGGGGCCAGCGAATACCTGACCATGCTCCTTCCGGCGGCTCTTTTCAGCTTCCTGGCGGCTCTTGCCTGTGCGCTGGTGGTTTCCAAACGTTTCGTGGACTCTGTAACACAGCCTTTAAGCAATATTGCAGCGGAAATGTCAAAGGTAAAGGGAGATTACAAAGGAGACTATACAGAACTGCATTTTGAAAAATGCCAGTATCCGGAGTTAAATGTGATCGCTGAAACTACCATGGAAATGTCCAAAAATGTGAAAGCCTATCTGAGCCGCATTGACAAGGAAAAACAGATCCGTCAGGAGTTTTTCAGCAATGCTTCCCATGAATTAAAGACTCCTATCACATCGATCCAGGGATATGCGGAATTAATAGAAAATGGCATGATTCAGGATGAGAACATGAAAATGGACTTTATCAAAAGGATCAAAAGGGAAGCCATCAATATGGCCGGCCTTATTAATGATATCCTGATGATCTCCAGACTGGAAGCAAAGGATGCGGAAGTGGTTGTATCAGATGTGAGAGTCAGTGTGCTCCTTGAAGAGATCATAGACAGTTTAAAACCTGCAGCAGCAGCTGGACAGGTATTTATACACTGTGACTGCCAGCCTCTTAGCATCAAGGCCAATCCGCAGCAGATGAAAGAACTGCTCTCCAATCTGGTGAGCAATGCTGTAAAATACAACCGGCCAGGCGGTCAGGTATGGGTCAATATCCGGGAAAAAGACGGCAATATGGTTGCCCGTGTGCGTGATAATGGTGTTGGCATCCCTCAGGAGAGTCTGGACCGTATTTTTGAACGGTTCTACCGGGTGGATAAGGGCCGCAGCAGAAAACAGGGCGGTACCGGACTGGGACTTTCCATTGTAAAGCACATTGTTAATTTCTATCATGGAACCATCCGTGTGACTTCCCAGTTAGATGAAGGTACAGAATTTGTAGTGACTATTCCTTTAAACTGGAAAGACCTGTAAAATTTAAAAGACCGGTCAAGAATATAACTGGAAAAAACTGGAAAATCCATTGGTAAAAACGACGAAAAACACTTTATTGCTTTAAATTCTAAGAAATTTAAAGCAATAAAATTGACGTGGGGATTTTTTTGTAGTATCATACCCTTAGTTCGTATAAAACGAATGAGTTTTTATCGAAAAGAGGACGGTATTATGAAAAAATCTACAAAGATCATGTCAGTATTATTAGCAGCAGCCTGCGCAGCATCTATGACCGGATGCGGCGGCTCCGGCAGCACAGCTACCACAGCAGCAGCGTCTGAAGCAGCAACAGAGGCAGCTTCTTCCGAAGAAGCAAAGAGCGATGCAGCAGCTTCCACCGATGGAAAAACCTACAACGTAGGTATCTGTCAGCTGGTACAGCACGTAGCACTGGATGCAGCTACCCAGGGATTTAAGGATGCATTAACCGATGCACTGGGCGATGCAGTTACCTTTGATGAGCAGAACGCACAGGGTGACTCCAACACCTGTTCTACCATTATCAACAGCTTTGTTTCCAATCATGTAGACCTGATCCTTGCAAACGCAACTCCATCTCTCCAGGCAGCACAGGCAGGAACCAATGAGATCCCTGTATTAGGTACCGCTGTTACAGAGTATGGTGTAGCACTTGGCATTGACGGTTTTGACGGTCTGGTAGGCGGAAACATTTCCGGTACTTCTGACCTGGCACCACTGGATGAGCAGGCAGCTATGCTTCACGAACTGTTCCCGGATGCAAAGAACGTTGGCCTGTTATACTGCTCTGCAGAAGCTAACTCCCAGTATCAGGTAGATACTGTAAAGGCAGCTCTGGAAGAGATGGGATATACCTGCGAATACTACGCATTCTCTGACTCCAACGACCTTGCAACCATTACCACCAATGCAGCAACCAACAGCGATGTGATCTATGTTCCAACTGATAATACAGTAGCAGCAAACACAGAGATCGTTAATAACATCTGCCAGCCTGCAAAGGTTCCTGTAATCGCAGGAGAAGAGGGCATCTGCTCCGGCTGTGGTGTTGCAACTCTTTCCATCAGCTACTATGACCTGGGCGTTGCAACCGGTAAGATGGCAGTTAAGATCCTTACAGGAGAAGCAAATGTTTCTGAAATGCCGATCGAATATGCACCTCAGTTTACAAAGAAGTACAACAAGACCATCTGCGATGCACTGGAGATCACAGTTCCAGATGATTATGTAGCAATCGAGGAATAATAAGAAAAACTAAGTTTGCAAAGAAACTTTTAATGTAAAAAAACTTTCATGGCAGACACAGCGGGAAGGCAAATGGGCCTCCCGCTGTATGCTGTTCTAAAGGGGAAAACAATGAATATAATGAGTTTATTAAATGCTCTTCCTGGAGCAGTGGCACAGGGCCTGATCTGGGGCATCATGGCCATTGGTGTTTATATCACATTTCGTATACTGGATTTTGCGGATCTGACCGTAGACGGTTCTTTATGTACCGGCGGTGCAGTCTGCATTATGATGATGTTAAACGGACAGAATGTATGGGTGGCCATGTTTGCAGCACTCCTTGCAGGAATGGTGGCAGGCTGCGTCACCGGACTTTTACATACTTTTATGGGTATCCCGGCTATCCTTTCCGGTATTCTTACACAGTTAGGCCTGTATTCTATTAACCTGAAAATAATGGGAAAGGCAAACCAGGCGATCAACGTAGACAAGTACAGCCTCCTTGTTTCTTTACGTTTTATCCGCAATGTGCCTCTCTTTAAAAATACCATCCTTTTAGTATCCCTGATCATCGTTGTGCTGATCGTTATCCTTTACTGGTTCTTCGGCACCGAGCTTGGCTGCTCCATCCGTGCAACCGGCTGCAATGACAAGATGGCAAGAGCCCAGGGTATTAACACCGACTTTAACCGTGTTCTGGGTCTGATGATCTCTAACGGTATGGTAGCTCTTTCCGGAGCTCTTCTTTCCCAGTATCAGGGCTTTGCTGATATCAATATGGGCCGTGGCGCTATCGTTATCGGTCTGGCTGCTGTTATCATCGGAGAAGCAATTTTCGGAAAGATCTTCAGAAACTTTGGCTTACGCCTTTTAAGTGTTGCTTTCGGTTCCATTATTTATTATCTGGTTCTTCAGATAGTCATCTGGCTGGGAATCGATACAGACCTGTTAAAGCTGCTGTCTGCAGCAGTAGTAGCCATCTTCCTGGCAATCCCAACATGGAAGGCACGTTATTTTTCAATGGGTTCTAAAGGAGGTAAAGCCTGATGCTTCAGATCAAACATGTATCAAAAACCTTTAATAAAGGCACAGTAAATGAAAAACAGGCGTTAAGGGACTTAAACCTTACACTGAAAGAGGGAGATTTCGTTACCATTATCGGCGGTAATGGTGCCGGCAAGTCTACTATGTTAAACGCTATTGCAGGTGTGTGGCCGGTAGACGAAGGCCAGATCATCATTGATGATAAAGATGTGACCAAACTTCCGGAATATAAGAGAGCCGCTTTCTTAGGCCGTGTATTCCAGGATCCTATGAACGGAACTGCCGCTACGATGGGGATTGAGGAAAATCTGGCTCTGGCTTTAAGAAGAGGAACTCTTCGTACCTTAAAACCGGGTATCAATAATAGTGAAAGAAAGCTTTACAGAGATCTGCTGTTAAGACTGGGACTGGGACTGGAAGACCGTCTGACTTCCAAAGTGGGACTTCTCTCCGGCGGACAGAGACAGGCTCTGACACTGCTTATGTCTACTTTAAAGCGTCCGAAACTGCTTTTATTAGATGAGCATACGGCAGCTCTTGACCCGAAGACTGCAAGAAAGGTTCTGGAACTGACAGAGGAAATGGTCAACGAGCAGCACCTGACAGCTTTAATGGTTACCCACAATATGAAAGATGCCATCCAGATCGGAAACCGTCTGATCATGATGAACAGCGGCCATATTATTTATGATGTGGAAGGAGAAGAGAAAAAGAAACTGACAGTAGAAGATCTGTTAGCAAAATTCTCTGAAGCAAGCGGAGAAGAATTCTCCAATGACCGTATGATGCTGGCAAAATAGAAAAATGTGATCCAATGCCCGGAGGGGAATGTATACTATGGTATATAGCCCTTTCGGGCAATCTTTTTTTCTATGTATGTCAATAATTTTTAACATTTTTAATACTTTGTTCACTTTTTGCAGCGAAATATATGATATACTTACATATAGTGCGCCAGGAGGCGTGTCTATAAATTGCCGTGCATCTGTAAGAAACTGCCGCAGGCAGGTCCTGCAGATGCTCTAGTAATAACAGGAGAAACAAAACAATGAATGAAAATAAGGATTACGTATCTCACCTGAATAAGGCGAGAAAAAAGAGAAACCAGAAATGGGATCCCCGTTACCTGCTTTTAGCCATTGTCGTTGTACTGCTCATTGGTCTTGGAGTATTAGCGGCGGTAAATGTAAAGTCGGCGGTTTCAGGCAAGGCAGCGAGAAAAAGTGATAATGTGATCGAGGAGCCTGGAACGGGTCTTGAGGCAGCCAGCGCTTCCAATGCAGCAAGAGAGGAAGAAGAGAAGGCAAAAGAAGAACAGGAGATCCAGAGCGCCATTGACGCATACCAGAATTTAGGGATCGTTCAGGTATCCGGTTATGTAAATATCCGTGAAACTCCGGATATGAAGGGAAATATTATCGGAAAAGTTTCAGGAGACGGAGCCTGTGAGGTTTTAGGAGAAGAGGGCGAATGGAGCCATATCACTTCCGGCGGTATTGAAGGCTATATCAGCAGCCAATACCTGGTAACAGGAGAGGAAGCAAAAGAACTGGCAAAAAGTCTTGTGAAGAAACGTGCCATTATCATGACAGAAAATGACAATCTGAATATCCGAAGCGGCCCAAGCAAGGATGCAGAGATCGTAGGACAGGCACTTCCTGCAGAGCGTTATGAAGTACTTTCTGAAGCAGATGGCTGGGTAGAGATCAACAGTGGTTATATTTCCGCTGATTACTGTGAAGTAAAATATGCCTTAAATGAGGGACGTAAACTGGATCTGAAAGCACAGGCCATTAACCAGTATGATAATCTGGTCATCTTTAAAAAGAGCGGCTATATGAATGTGCGCAGCACTCCGGAAAATAAAGGTGATGACAATGTAATTGGTAAGCTGACCAGTAAGGCAGCCGGTGATATTATTGAGACGTTAGATGGCTGGTATAAGATCAAGTCCGGCACAGTAACCGGTTATATTGCAGCAGATCCGGAACTGATCGCAACAGGACAGGAAGCAAAAGATCTGGCAATGCAGAATGCTACCCAGATGGCTATTATCACAACGGATGTATTAAACGTCCGTGTGGAACCAAATACCGACTCCAAGATCTGGACACAGATCGTCAAAGATGAGCGTTACCCGGTAGTAGACCAGCAGGATGGCTGGGTACAGATCGACTTAGGTTCTGTGGATGCAGAGGATGGCAGCCAGGACGGAGATGAAAAAGCATATATTTCAACCCGCGACAATAACGTAGAAGTACGTTATGCTTTAAATGAAGCCATTAAATTTACACCGGCCAAGGATAGCAGTTCCGGTGCTTCATCTGACGGCTCCGGCTCCAGTACCAAGCAGTCCCGCCGTTCACAGCTTGTAAACTACGCTCTTCAGTTTGTAGGAAACCGCTATGTATGGGGCGGAACCAGTCTGACCAATGGTGTTGACTGCTCCGGATTTACTATGAGGGTTATGGAGAAATTTGGTGTATCCCTTCCACATTATTCCGGCTCCCAGGCACAGATGGGTAAGAAAGTCACCTCCGCTACTATGAAACCGGGAGATCTGATCTTCTATGCAGGAAGCAACGGAAAAGTAAACCATGTAGCGATTTACATTGGAAATGGCCGTATCGTACATGCAGCCAGCCGCAGAAGCGGTATTAAGACATCTACATGGAATTACCGTACACCGGTGGCGATCCGCAGTATGTTGGATTAATAGCTGGATCATGATCAGATAAAAATGAAATAGCAAGAAATAGTATTAAAAAAGAGATCACCTGAAAGAGGTTTAAAAGCTTTTTCAGGTGGTCTCTTTTATTTATACCAGCGGGAAGAATAAGGGGATTAAAAACCAGATACATAAAAACTGGATCAGTGCATGGGGCAGAGTGTATTTTAAATAATCGGAAAATTTATATCCGGCTACCAGCGTCATACTGATCTGTGCTGCTGCCAGAGGAGTGGAGCAGGCAAGACTTGCTGCAAAGTAGATACCCAGGCAGACAGTCATAGGATTTAAGCCCATGGCAGTTCCAATGGAGAAACCAATGGGAAGTACGATCAGGATCGCCGTAGAGTTGGTGATAAAGTTGCTTAAGATCAGTGTGAGGAAGCAGAGGATGCCGTACACGATCATTGGGGAAGTACAGCTGCCAAGGAAGCTGCTTGCAACATCTGCCAGGATCTTTCCGGATCCACCGGTGTTTAAAGCGTCAGCAAGACCTAAACAGAAGGCAAGGAACAGGATAGTATCCCAGTCCATGTTTTTGCGGATGCTTTTTGTGTTGGTACAGCCTGTAAGGATACACAGCATGGCTGCGCACATGGCGGTCATAGCAGTGGAAAGCCATTCTGTTACATAAAATAAGATCATCAGCCCCAGGATAACAAACATGATGGTGATCTTTTTATGATCGGTATTCCCATCACCGGAAATGATCTTCCGGTTGGTATTTTCCAGTTCCATAGCTTCTTCCGGACGATCACTCCATATCTTTTTACCAAGGTTGTAGCCGAATAACTGGGTGCCGGCCAGATACAGTAAAAGCATGCAGAAACCAGGACCAAACATGGTAAACATGCTCATATGAAGGCCGGTAGTCTGTTCAAGCAGTGCATTGGCGGTCAGCTGGGGAGTACAGCCGATCAGGGTGCTGGAACCACCGATCATGGCACAGATGGCAATATTCATGGTCAGATTTTTCCGCTTCATATTGCTGGAATTGGAGCATACACTTTCTACAATGGGCAGAAAAGCAGCAATGGTAGCTGTGTTGGCTAAAAACATGGAAAGACAGCCGGCTGTAAGACCGGAGATAAAAAGGAAAAGACGTTCATTATCTCTGGAAAGCCGGATAACCTGTCTGCCAATCAGGGCAGCAGCTCCTGTCTCAAACATGGCATTGCCTACGATCATGGCACCAAAGAGAAGATAGATGATGGAACTGGCGAAGCCGGAAAAGGCGTTGGACAATTCGCATACATGGAAAAGAACCATGAGAAGACAGCCGAGAGCGCCTGTAACAACGGAAGGCAGCCATTCTGTAATAAAAAGTACGATACAAAGAAGCAGGATAAGAAGACCTACAATACCGCTGGACATTTTTGTACTCCTTTCAGACGCATAGCGCCATAGATTTTATAAATGTTAAAAAAGTAACAATACAGACCATAAAAAATAGGCTTCGCCTATTCAACTCCCCTGCCCCTCAATCTTGAGGGG
>OHHS01001018.1_pt1 | contig 11323 bp, 10 predicted proteins | sample 1568161 | NCBI WGS metagenome assembly OHHS01 (sample SAMEA3879519, study PRJEB24766) | human gut metagenome | biome: human-associated habitat; feature: feces | place: USA | collected 1985/1987
TATGCTGATGTATCGGCTGGTCTACAAAAAGAACGGCGCTTCCATAGACAACATGGGTGTCCGTCTACCCGTCCGCCAGGTGCTCAAGGCTCTGCTGCTGGCCGTACTGACCTTTGCAGCCACCTATGGAATGCTGGTACTTATCGACTACCTTTTCAAGGTCGATTATCGCTTCTGGGTATTCAGCATCCGCACTCTCACACCGGTCAAGTGGGGCATTTGGGCCCGGTATCTGCCGTTCTATCTCATTTTCTTCCTGATGAGCGGTTTGAGTCTGAATATGACCACTCGTATTCGTGGAAAGAGCGAAGTATTGAACACTACCCTGTGTTTTATCTGCTCTGCTTTTGGGCTCTTTGTTCTGTGCATGCTGGACTATGGCGTCTTTTTTGCCACCGGCTACAAGCTGTTCCCAGTAGTAGGCGGTGCAGGCACCAGTCTGGCTGGCATCCTGCTATGGGGCGTAATTTTCATCCTTCCGCTTTCGGCTCTGATCTCTCGTTTCTTCTTTAAAAAGACTGGTTCTATCTGGGCCGGTGCCTTTGTCAACAGCTGTGTTGTCACCCTGTTTGCTGTCTCCAATACAGTAGTTACCCTGGGTGCACTGTACTAAAACCATCAAACGGTTCCAAAAACACGCTAACATTCCCTTCCCCTCTGCCTCCCTTTGGCTCATCTATCCTTGATCTCTTCATAGAGAAACCGCCCCATGGTCAGGAAACCATGGGGCGGCTTTGTTTTCTTACATCTCCCAGACGTCGGGGTTTGTGGTGGAAACAGCCACTGCGCCGGCAGCCAGAGCGGTGATCACATCCTCTTTATCCTGGATCAAGCCCCCGGCGATCACGGGCCGGCGGGTGCTCTGCGCCACCCGGGTGATGATCTTGGGCATCAGTCCGGGCAAGACCTCTACCAGGTCGGCGCTGCTGGGGCTGAACTGCTGGACGCTGAGCATGGCTTTGGAGTCCAACAGGAAGAAACGCTGGATGCCCACAAGCCCCAGTTCCCGGGCACGGCGGGTCAGCGCCGCCTTTGTGGAGATGACGCCGTCCGCTACCGTATTGCCTGCGATAAAGTCGGCGGCCACCTCTTTGGAAGCCAGCCCTTCGATCATATCCAGGTGGACGAATACCAGCTTGCCGCAGTCATGCACCTGGGCTGTCAGCTGCGACACGGTAAGGATGTTGCCGTACAGCAAAAAGATCACGCCCACGTCGCTTTGCAGCGCGCGCTGAAACTCCTCGTTGTTCTTTACGGCGGCTATGATCGGCTGATCGCTCAGGATCTCCAACAGACGTTCTGCTCGCAAAGCAGCTCACCTCTCCCTGGACAGACTACGCAAAACCAGGGGGATCTCCGCCGGATGGCCGGTATCCCCCTGGTACGTTCGATTTCTGTTTTTAGTATACCATACCGGCAGTTGAAACGTCAATCCGGCGCTCATCTCCGGGCATACCGGGTCTGTACCAGCCGGTCGGGGGCATACTGCTCAGAAAGGGTGCCGTCCATGCTGGCGGCGTAGTAATACAGCGCCGTCCAGCTCTTCAGTTCGTAGTCGGTGCCCTCCAGGATGCCCTGGCCCTGGCAGTACGGCGCCCAGAACCGATAATATTCTTCCGAGGTATTATCCGCCGGAACGGTCAGATACTCGCCGGTCGCTCCGTTGTAGGGAGCAAAGGGGACGGCACTTCCGAATGCAGTCCGGGTGATGGTCGGCATCAGCCCCGACAGATTCTGTGTGGATTCAAAGGTAAAGGAGGTCCTGTATGCGCGGTCATACTCCAAGGGCTTCCACTCATTCAGTTCCGGGAAGTAGACTTCGATGCTGGACACATCGCAGCTGATCTTGCCGTCCGCAGTGGTGTAATGGTAGCGCATCCCACTGGTGTGCAGGCAGCGTTCCTGCGCCGCCATAGGGCGTCCCCTGCTTGCTGACACCAGAGCACATCGCATCAAAAATGCAGATCGCCGCCAGCTGCATGCCGGACAGATCGCAAACCGCCAAGCTGGAGCCAGCGCTGTGATCCACCGCCGACTCACCCGTGGACTGCTGATTAAAGGCATCTGCTACGGTATACTCGCCCTGATAGAGCGCACTGCGGACATAACCGCCAAAGGCAAAGGACACCTGCGACTCTGCGGCATAGTTGAAAGCGTCGCAGATAAAGGCGGTCACCGGAGACTGGATGTAGGTGTACCCGATCGAATGGCCATCCTCATACTGAACATAATCGTATCCCGTCGGGACCGTCATCACGACAGAACCAGGGGTCACGCCTTCCAGGCCCAGTTTGGAGAAGTATCCGTCCGGAGCCACCAGCTCTGCATCGTACTGCTCCACAAGTGCCTGCAGGGAGCGATAGTTCCGGGCTTCCTTCGACAGATCCCACAAGTCGTTATAGTCATAGGCTTCCGTCAGATCGTAGCAGCGGGACTCACCCTCTACATACGTCCAGCCTTCCGGGGTCTTTTTCAGGCTCAGCACGCCCAAATTTTGCGCATAGCAGCCCGAGGACATCAGAATAACGCCATTTTCTACCAGAGGCTTTTCAAAGCAGACATGCGCATGGGCGCTCTGGATCACATCCAGATATCCCTCTGATGCAGCTGCAATGGCTTTATCTTCCGCAGTACCGCAGTGGCTCAGCGCAATGACCAGGTCGCAGCCTTTTTCCTGCTTCAAAAACTTTGCATAGACATTGGCCACTTTGCTGCAATCCATCCGTTTCAGGTCGGAGTTTTTGCAGTAGCCATAGGCCTCCTCACCCAGAATGCCAAACAGACCTACTTTATAGCGGCCCACCATCTTGATGGCGTAATTCTTTGCTTGGGCCTGCGCATACGTACCCGCCGCAAAGGCATTGGTGCTCAAGTTTTCAGGCTGGATGTCGGCATCTGTATACGCGATCTCCTGCCCGTCTGGATCGTACTTGATAAATATATTGGACACCAGCAGCTGCGGCAGAGCATGGGTCACCCCATAATTCCACTTGCTTTTCCGCGCATTGACCCAGGAGTTTACCACCGCCTGGTCGCCCACATCAAATTCGTGGTTGCCCAGGGTGCAAAAATCCACTTCCATCTGTGCCAGCGCCAGGATCTCCCAGCCTTTCTGGTATCCGTCCTGATACGGTGTTCCCTGGGAGTAGTCTCCGCCGTCCAAGGTGAGAGATCTGCCCAGGGCTTTGCGGCGCACCAGCGCCTGCGCTGCCGCCATGCGGGCTGCACCACCCATGATCTTTGTGGAGCCATCCGGGTTCATGGTTTTGGAGGTGGTCAGGTTGGAGTGGATGTCGTTGCTCAGCAGCAGCACCACATCTCCTTGGTACTGTTCGTGATCCTCGATCCTTGGCCAGGCCCATCCTCCCAGCAAGGGGGTCACAGCCGCAGCAGCTGCAGCGGCGCCGGCGGTTCTAAGAAAATTTTTGCGCGAGATCTTCTGCATCTTTTTTCTCCTTTTCCTGTGTCCTGTAAAGCGGGCCATGCTTCCAGAACGCAGAGGCAAGTGTTCTTCTTCCCAATATGAAACGAGTCCCTGTTCTGCGCAGTAAAAGACGCAGTCCACTGGCAAAACTCCAGTTGGAATGCGGCTTTTCGCTATCGCTTGCGTAGGTTTTTCTGGACTTCGTTGTATCCATAATAGCAGTTCCTTTCCGCCGAAACAACGATTTTACGGGTAAATTTCTGCAAAATTCCTGTAAATCAACGAGATTCCCGTTTGATATGACGCAAGTTGTCCCAAAAGTGCGCATGTTGTCTTCTTCTGTTGCTTATTGGCCAGACTCTGCGCCGCTCATCTCCGGGCATACCGGGTCTGTACCAGCCGGTCGGGGGCATACTGCTCGGAAAGGGTGCCGTCCATGCTGGCGGCGTAGTAATACAACGCGGTCCAGCTCTTCAGCTCGTAGTCGGTGCCCTCCAGGATGCCCTGGCCCTGGCAGTACGGCGCCCAGAACCGATAATATTCTTCCGAGGTGGTATCCCGGGGAACCTGGGCATAGGTGCGGGTGGCCTCGTCGTAGGGTGCAAAGGGGATGCCCTTGCCGGTGAGCTTGCGGGTGGTATCTTCCATCAGACCCACCAGGTTCTGGGATGCCTCAAAGGTAAACGAGGTGCGGTATGCCTTGTTGTAGTCCAGCTTCTCCCACACATCCCGCTCCGGGTCGTAGACCTGGATGCTATGCAGATCGCAGAGGATCTTTTTGCGTCCCAACGGCAGATAGCGGTAGCGCAGGTTGCTGGTGTGCACGGTGCCCGCTGTGCCGTACAGTGCGCCGCCCTCGCTGACACCGGCGCAGAGCGCATCAAATACGCACAGTGCGGCCAGCTGCGCCCCGGACAGATCGCACACCAGCAGGCTGGACCCGGCGCTGCGGTCCAGTGCCGACTCGCCGGTGGACTGCTGGTTGAAGGCATCCGCCACCGTGAACTCCCCCTGATGCAGCCCGGTGCGGACATAACCGCCGAAGGCAAAGGACACCTGGGACCCGGCTGCAAAGTTAAAGGCATCGCAGATAAAGGCCGTTACCGGGGATTGATGGTAGGTATAGCCCAGCGCCTCTCCCTGTTCGTACTTGAGGTAATCATACCCTTGCGGGATCTGCATCACCACAGTATCCTGGGTCAGGCCCTCCAGACCCAGCCGGGAGAAATAGCCGCCCGGGGCCACCAGCTCCTCATTGTACCGCTGGATCAGCGTTTGCAGCGCCCGATAATTCTGCCCCTCATCCGTCTGGTCCACAGGGTCCGGGTGGTCAAAGCTGTCGTCCAGGGTATAGCAGCGGGACTCGCCCTCTACCCAGCGCCAGCCCTCCGGGGTCTTTTTCAGGCTCAGTACGCCCAGATTCTGGGCATAGCACCCCGCAGACATCAGGATCACGCCGTTTTCGGTGCGGGGCTGGTCAAACCGCAGGTGGCTGTGGGCGCTCTGGATCACATCCAGCCAGCCCTCCGACGCTGCCGCCGTCGCCAGATCTTCCTCTAAGCCGCAGTGGCTCAGCGCAATGACCAGGTCGCAGCCTTTTTCCTGCTTCAAAAACTTTGCATAGACGTTGGCCACCTGGGCGCAGTCCATCCGCTTCAGGTCCGAATTTTTGCAGTAGCCGTAGGCTTCGTCTCCGACCAGGCCAAACAGCCCCACCAGATGCTCGCCCACCCGCTTGACGACATAGTTTTTGGCCCCTACATGGCCGTAGGCGCCAGAACCGAATGGGTTTGTGGACAGATCCTCCGGGCGGATATCCGCAGCGGTATAGCGGATCTCGTGCCCTTCTGCATCGTATTTGATGAACAGATTGGAGACCAGCAGCTGCGGCAGGCTGTGGTCCACCCCATAGCGGAGGGCATTGTCCCGGGCCGCCGACCAGGCATTGGCCACCGCCTGGTCGCCTACGTCAAATTCGTGGTTGCCCAGGGTGCAAAAATCCACCTCCATCTGTGCCAGCGCCAGGATCTCCCAGCCTTTCTGGTAGCCGTCCTGGTATGGGGTGCCCTGGGAGAAATCGCCGCCGTCCAGGGTCAGATACTTTCCAGCGGCCCGGCGGCGGATCTGTGCCTGGGCTGCCGCCATCCGCGCCACACCGCCGGTGACATGGGTGACGCCGTCCGGACCCATCTGTTTGGACGGCCCCAGATTGGAGTGGATATCATTGCTCAGCAGCAGCACCACATCTCCCTTGCAGGGTTCCGCCTCTTCCGGTGCAGGCAGCGCCCAGCCGTGCAGCATAGGGGTTACCACCGTGCCCGCCGCCAGGGCAGCGGCCGTTTTCAGGAATCGATTGCGGGAAATCTTTTTCATGGTACGGTACTCCTTTTTGTCTTGGGCCGCCGCACCCCCACCACCAGAGGTGCGGTTTTGCGCAATAAAAAAAGACGCGATACGGCCCCGGACCGGGCCGCATCGCGTCTCTCACTTCTCACGCAGACTCCCATTGCAATTCTGATAGGACTACTATAGCAAATCTTGTACCAAAAATCAACAACTATGATGATAATATTTTAACAATACGCTGTATTTTTGTGCAAATCGTGCAAAATGATGCAATGCACACAAGATAACAAAAGCCCCCGGCCTTACGGCACGGGGGCTTTGTTCGTCGTTCTAGGGTCTGGCTCAGACAGCCTTGTTGGCACGCTTGGCCATGCGGCTGATCTTGCGAGAAGCGGTGCTCTTCTTCAGCACACCCTTGGCGCGGGCCTTGTCGATCGCGGAAACAGCAGCCAGGACGGTTGCGTCCTTGTCGGCGGCATTCGCATCGATGGCAGCGTTTGCCTTCTTGACGACTGTTTTCAGGTTGGTCTTAATGGCCTTGTTGTGGGCCTGCTCCGCAGCAGACTGCACGACACGGTCCTTCTGAGATTTGATGTTAGGCATTCGTTCCACCTCCTTGGCTACCTATAACAGCGCATCTTATGATACCATATTTGCCGTACCAACGCAAGCGTTTTTTGATTTTTTGTATAGAATTTTTTTGCACTGTCCATACTCTGCCCAGCGGGGCGGTCTGCAAAGGGCCGCAAACCGACCAGATGAAAAGGAGAGTGGGACAAAATGCGGCAGACGGATCTGGCGGATGAGCTGTTTGGCACGGCAGGGGCCGCCCTGCCCACAGGGGTGCGGCTGGCCACAGCCCGGCAGGGGGCAGTCACCGTGACACGGGTGGAGATCACCCGGGAGGGGCTGGCGCGGCCCAAGGGCCGGTATGTCACCTTGGATGTGCCCAGCGTCTCGGTGCTGGACGAGCGGGACAGCCGGGTGATCGAGCTGGCGGCTGCGGAGCTGCGGGCGCTGCTGCCTGCAGAGGGGCCGGTGCTGGTGCTGGGGGTGGGCAACCGCCGTGTTACCGCCGATGCCCTTGGCCCCCGCACCGTGCAAAAAGTGCTGGTGACCATGGGCAGCCCGCATCCCTGGCCGGTGGCAGGCATCCGGCCGGTGGCGGCGGCTGCGCCGGGGGTCTCGGCTGCTACGGGGCTGAGCCTGCAGCAGCTGGCAAAGGCGCTGGTCTCTGCGGTCAGGCCCGCCGCCCTGGTCTGTGTGGACAGCCTGTGCACCGCCGAAGCCCGCCGCCTGGGCCGGAGCCTGCAATTTGCGGACACAGGGCTGTATCCTGCACAGCCAGACAGCGCAAAGCACCTGGACGCCGCTCAGCTGGGGGTACCGGTGGTGGCGGCGGGCATCCCCACCCTGATGGAAGCCCGGGAGGGGGCCGACCTGGTGGTTGCCCCGCGGGACCTGGATGGGGTCATCGCCCACGGCTCTGCACTGCTGGCTGGGGCCATCAACCGGGCGTTGCAGCCCCGGCTCAGCCTGGCGCAGCTGTGCTGGCTGGCCGGGTGAGCAGCGGGCGGTCTTTTTCGCACCGGCGGCGCATATACTCCCTACGACCCAAAACAAAAAGGGGGTGCGGAGATGCGCCGCAGAATGGGACAAGAAGCAGACCGCCGCTGGGGGGCGCTGGCCGGGGCGGCGGCGCTGGCCGCTGCGCTGACTGCGCTGGCACGGCCTTTGGTGCTGGCAGCTGCCCTGTGGACGGCGGGGCCGCTCCCCGCCTTACAGACCGCCTTATGGTGGACCAGCGGGCAGTCCGAGGTGCTGCAGACTGCCGCCAGCACCGAGACCATCCCCCTTGCCGGGCCGGAAGCCGAACCACCGGCGCCAGCCGCCGCTGCTGCCGCCGGGCCGGACATCCAGGCGTATTTTGTGGAGCTGCAAGGGGAGCAGGACCGCCCTGCCGACGCTGCCCCGGTGACCGAAAAGACCTATGCCCAGGGCAGCGGCAGCCAGTACATCCCCTGCGGGGCAGGCAGCATCAAGAACAATACCCGCGTCTCAGCGGCTGACGCCGCTGCCGGGGGGCTGCCCTTTGGCATCCAGCTGGACAGCGACCAGCCCCAGGTTTTGGTGATGCACACCCACGCTACCGAGACCTACCGCCCCGCCGCCGGGCTGTGGTATGCCACGGGAGATGGCGCACGCACCACCGACCGTGCCCGGAATATGTGCGCCGTAGGGCAGGTGATCACCGACACGCTGAACGCCGCCGGTATCTGCACCCTTCATGATGAGACCCTGAACGACTACCCCAGCTACACCGGCAGCTATGCCAACAGCCGGGCTGTGGTGCAGCGGTATCTGCAGCAGTACCCCAGCATCAAGGTGGTGCTGGATGTGCACCGGGACGCCATCGAGTCCGGCGGGGCACGGATCGCACCGGTATGCACCATCAATGGGCGGCCCTCTGCACAGGTGATGCTGATCTGCGGCTGTGACAACGGCGGCAGCGTCCGCCTGCCCAACTGGCGGCAGAATCTGGCCTTTGCCGCTGCCTGGGAGCAGGCGATGGAGCGCCGCACCCCTGGGCTGACCCGGCCGGTGCTGTTCAGCTACCGATTCTATAACCAGGACCTGACCACCGGCAGCCTGCTGATCGAGGTGGGCGGCCATGGAAACACCCTGAACGAGGCCCTCTACGCTGGGCAGCTGGCTGCGCAGGGGCTGGTGGATGCGCTGCTGGGCAGCAGTGCCCCCTGACCGCCCCGCAGCCCCTTGACAAAGCTGCGTGCATATGCTATGTTTTACAGTATCAAAAGCCATGATCGGGAAAAGTAGCGCAGTCCAAACGCCACAGAGAGCACGGCAAAGCTGAGAGCCGCGTGCGCACGGCGCGTGAACGAACACCCGGGAGCTGCAAACTGAACCCCGGCGCTGCTGCGCCGCCAGTAGGTGCGCCGCAGGCCCAGCGTTAAAAGGGGCAGCGCTTCGGTCGGAGCGCGCGAGGGACCGGGCTATGGCCTGGTAATTCAGGTGGCACCGCGGACATTACAAGACAGCTTGTTCGCCCTGAACATTCAGGGCAAAAGCTGTCTTTTTATTTTTCGGAGGTAAAACTATGGAACGCACCGAGATCGCATCCCTGTACCGCTGCCCCCCGGCAGACGGCACCAAGCTCACCGTCTGCGGCTGGGCCAAAAACATCCGTGACTCCAAGAACATTGGCTTCATCGCCCTGTCCGACGGCGGCTGCTTCAAGACCCTGCAGCTGGTGCTGGAGGCCGGCAAGGTAGAAAACTATGACCAGGTGATCCACACCGGGCTGTACAGCAGCCTGCGGGTCACCGGCACCCTGGTGCATACCCCCCAGGCCAAGCAGCCCTTTGAGCTGAACGTGGATACGGTGGAGATCCTGGGCAGCTGCCCGACAGAGGAGTACCCCCTGCAGAAAAAGAAGATGAGCATGGAGTATCTGCGCACCATGCCCACCCTGCGCCCCCGCACCAACACCTTTAACGCCGCATTCCGGGTGCGCAGCACCGCCGCCTATGCCATCCACCGCTTCTTCCAGGAGAACGGCTTCGTCTACGCACACTCCCCGCTGCTGACCGCATCGGACTGCGAGGGCGCCGGCGAGATGTTCCGGGTCACCACCCTGGACCTGGAAAACCCGCCCAAGACCGAGGAGGGCGCCGTGGATTATAGCCAGGACTTCTTCGGCAAGCCGGTGAACCTGACCGTTTCCGGCCAGCTGGAGGCCGAGGCTATGGCGATGGCATTTGGCAAGGTGTACACCTTTGGCCCCACCTTCCGGGCTGAGAAGAGCTTCACCACCCGCCATGCAGCCGAGTTCTGGATGATCGAGCCGGAAATGGCATTCTGCGACCTGGCCGGTTATATGGACAACGCCGAGGCTATGACCAAGTATGTGATCCGCTATGTGCTGGATAACTGCCCGGATGAGATGGCGTTCTTCAACCAGTTCATCGACAAGGGTCTGCTGGAGCGGCTGGAGCTGGTGGCAAACAGCGAGTTTGCCCGCATCACCTACACCGAGGCCATCGAGATCCTGAAAAAGAACAACAAGAAGTTCCAGTACCCGGTGGAGTGGGGTGCAGATATCCAGACCGAGCACGAGCGCTACCTCACCGAGGTGGTCTACAAAAAGCCGGTGTTCGTGACCGACTACCCCAAGGAGATCAAGAGCTTCTACATGAAGCAGAACGCCGACGGCAAGACCGTGGCCGCAGCGGATATGCTGGTGCCCGGCATTGGCGAGCTGATCGGCGGCAGCCAGCGTGAAGAGGACTACGACAAGCTGGCCGCCCGTATGGACGAGCTGGGCCTGGATAAGACCGGCTACGACTGGTATCTGGATCTGCGCAAGTTTGGCGGTGTGGAGCACGCTGGCTACGGCCTGGGCTTCGAGCGTCTGCTGATGTACCTCACCGGCATCCAGAACATCCGTGACGTGCTGCCCTTCCCCCGCACGGCTTACGGCTTCTGATCCCATCCGCTCTTAAAAGAACAAAAAGGTGTACCCTTTGTGCAAGGGTACACCTTTTTTCATGCTTCCTTTACCAAGTCAATAAAACGCTTCATCTGGGGGGTCAGCCATTTGTCCCGGTGGTAAAACAGCTGGCGGTGCATCTCCATCTGACAATCCGGCGTGTGCAGCCTGGCCAGCCGCCCGGCGGCCAATGCGTCCCGGACGATGAACTCCGGCAGGAACGAAAGCCCCATGCCCCGCTCCACCAGCTGCTCCAGCAGCACGGCGCTGCCCGTCTCCAGACAGGGCCGCAGCGTAAGGCGGCGGCTGGCCAGCCACTGGTCCAATTCATCCCGGTAGCTCATGCCTCGCTCTGTAAGCAGAAAGTCCTGCCGGACCAGGTCTTCCAGGGTCAGGTCTTTCCGCCCTGCCAGGGGGTGCCCCGGCGGGGCTACAAAGCAGATGGGCTCCGGTTGGTCTACTGCCAGCACAAAACTGGGCTGCGCCAGGGGACGGTCCAGCGTATACGCCAGATCCATCTGGTTGGTGCGCAGCAGCTGCAGCATCTCATCCGCAGTGGCGGTGCGCAATACCAGCTCCACCTGGGGGCACAGCGCATGGTACCGCTGCAAAAGGTCCGGCAGAAAGGCACTGCATACCGAGTCTGCCAGCGCAATGCGCAGCCGTCCCTGGATCTGCTGGGCAGGCTGCAGCGCAGCCTGCGCCTGCTGCGCAGTGGTCAGCAGCGTGCGGGCGTACCCCATAAAGGTCTCGCCTGCCTGCGTAAGACGAACGGTCTTGCCCACCCGGTCCAGCAGCGGGGTGCCCAGCTCATTTTCCAGCTGGGCGATCTGGGACGATACAGCGGACTGTGAATAGCCCAGCTCCCTTGCCGCCTGGGAAAAGCTGTGCAGCTCGGCAACGTGTAAAAAGGTTTGGATCGTGCGCAGCTCCATGGGGCCTCCTTTGTATCCTGGTGTTTGGGTGGGTCGTGCGGTGGTTTCCGGGGCGAACCCCTTCCGTCATTTCGCTTTGCAAAATGCCACCTCCCCTTTTTGTCCCTG
>OHHS01001032.1_pt1 | contig 11221 bp, 10 predicted proteins | sample 1568161 | NCBI WGS metagenome assembly OHHS01 (sample SAMEA3879519, study PRJEB24766) | human gut metagenome | biome: human-associated habitat; feature: feces | place: USA | collected 1985/1987
CTCCTGCATACCGCTGATCTCCACCTCGGCGGTGCAGCTCTCCACACCGGCCAGGGCATCCACCATGCTCTGACGGGCGGTCTCGATCTCGGCGGGGTTCAGGCTCTCGTCCAGCAGCACGCTGATCTGGTAGCTGCCGTAGCTGTTGGCGCCGTCCAGCATCGAGGTGATCTGGCCGGGCAGGCCCAGCTGGCTGATATCAAAGCCCATGATGCTCTTATCCGTCACGATCGCAGCCTCACGGACGTTCTCCACCCCCATCACAGCTTCCAGCGCCTGGCCGGCTGTCTGGTAGGACTCCTCCTTGGTCAGGCCGTCCTGGGTGTGCAGGGTAATGGCTGCTTCGTTGCTGGTCATGGCGGGCAGCAGCTCCACGCCCATGGTCAGCACCTGCCAGCCGCAGAACACCAGCAGAGCCGTAGCCGCCACCAGGGGCAGCGCCTTATGCTTCAGCGCCCATTCCAGGCTCTTGGCATACTTATCCTGGATCTTATCAAACCAGGGCAGGGACTTAGGCTCTGCCTTTTTCAGCAGGGTAGAGGCAGAGGCAGGCACCACGGTCACAGCCACCAGCAAGGAAGCCATGAGGCAGTAGCCGATGCACAGGGACATGGGCAGCATCAGGTTCTTGACCAGCTGGCTGGAAAAGACCACCGGCAAAAAGACGCACACCGAGGTCAGGGTAGAGGCCACGATGGACATACCCACCTGTTTGGTTCCCTGCACCGCTGCACGGGCTGCCGGCACGCCGCGGCTGCGCAGGCGGTAGATATTCTCGATGACCACGATGGAGTTGTCCACCAGCATGCCAATGCCCAGGGACAGGCCCGCCAGGGTCATCACGTTCAGGTCCATATTAGAGAAGTACATCAGCACCAGCGCAAACAGCACCGACAAGGGGATGCTGACGCCGACCACGATGGTGGGCTTGAGGTCCTTGAGGAAGATGGCCAGCACCAAAATGGCCAGTACTGCACCCAGCAGCATACTGCTGAGGATGCTCTTGATGATGATGGTGATATAGTTGCCCTGGTTGGACACCACCACCACATGCAGACCGGGGTTCTGCTGCTCCAGCTTATCAAAGGCCGCCAGGCAGTTGCCGGACACCTGTCCGGCGCTGGAATTGGTGCTCTTATAGATCTTGACCACGGCGGCATTCTCGCCGTTCAGGCGGGTAAAGGTAGCGGCTGCGTTGTCGATGATCTCCACGTCCGCCACATCTGCCAGGCGCACGTCTCCAAAGCCATCCACCCGCAGCAGCAGCGCACCGGCGATATCCTCCACGCCGCTGTACTCCTGGCCCACCTTCAAAAGCCAGGACTGGCCGTCCTTATCGGCGATATAACCTGCCGGCATCGAGAAGTTCTGGGCATAGATCAGGGTAGACAGGGTCTCGATATCCAGCTGCTTGGACACATCGGCGCTGGACAGAGCCTTCTGTTTGGCTTCCTCATAATACTGCTGGGCTTCCATGAACTGCTCTTCGTACTCCCGCAGCATATTGGCCGCCTCGGTAAACGCAGTAAATGCATCCAGCTGCTGCTGAGAGAACTGTCCCAGCGCTGTGGAGAAGCCGCCCATCAGCTCCGGCACATTGTCCATGGCCTTGATGGTGTCTTCCAGCGTTTTATAGATAATATCCAGGCTCTTCTGCACTTCCAGGCTGTCTGCCAGGTCCGAAACGTTGCCGCCCTGGCCGCCGCCCTCCGCATTCAGGCGGGTCTGCAGGTTTTGCAGTGCGGTGGTGAGCTTATCGGTGATGGAGCGCAGCTCTGCCACGATCTCGATGAGGGAGTCGATATCCCGCATACCGGTCTCGTTGAACTTATCCATCACATGCTGCAGCCCCTGGCTTACTTCCACCAGAGCCTGCTGGATCTCCGGCTCATTGACGATGGAGATCAGCTGGTTGATGCTCTGCAACAGCGCCTGGGCCTGGGCACGCACCGTCTCCACGGCCTTGCCCACCTCGTCCGACATCTGTTCCATCACCTGGGAGGAGACGTTGGCGCCAAAGTTCTTTTTCTGCTTATTGTACTCCGCACGGCCAGCCTCCAGCTGTGCCTGGGCTGCGTCCAGCTGGGCCTTGCCCTCGGCCAGGCGGACGTTGACCACCTCCAGCACACGGGCATTGATCTCATCGATCTTTTTCTGGTTCAGCTCCACCTGCACCATCTGGTCCACAAGACCGGTGGAGGACACGCTGGACACACCGTCCGCCCGCTGCAGGGTGGGCACCAGGGTATCCGACACATAGTCGGACAGCTCGTACAGGTCTGCCCCTTCCTGGCTGACAGCCGCCGTCATAAAGGCATTCATGTTCAGGCTGTACTCGATGATGGAGGGGGTCATGCAGCTTTCCGGCAGGCCGGAAGCCAGCTGGTCGATCTTGTTGGAGACCTTGACCAGGGCGCTGTTCATATCCGTCGTTTCTTCAAACCTCATCAAAAGCAGGCTGAAGTTTTCCGACGATGTAGCGGTGACCTGCTCCACGCCGGTGATGTTGCCCAGGCCGTTCTCCATCACGTCCGAGACTTCGCTCTCGACACGCTCCGGGCTGGCGCCGGGGTACACCGTCACCACCATCAGGTACGGGGTGTTCACATTGGGCAGCAGGTTGGTCTGCATACCGGTCACTGAGACAAAGCCCAGCATGATGACCATGATCACGGCCACCAATACCGTAAATGGCCGTTTGACACTGAATTTTTCCATGTTCTCCTACCGTTTCCACTCCTGCGCATTGCGCGGGTATATGTCCTAACATTCCTATTATACACAGGGTACGGGGGGTTGCAAGGGGCATGGCAAGAATATTTGCCTTTTTTTCACCGCAGACAGCCGATTTGCACCCGCCCTTCCCCAAAACCCGGCATTCAGTGGAAACACGTCCCAGCAAGGGCCAGAATTGCAGCTGCGCCGTTCCTTTGCCAAATCTTTGCTGCCCGGGCGGGCGCCCCGGCCCCTTTTTTCAAGCATAGAAAACCGCCGGGATTTATGGTATACTAACCCTGTATCGAAAACTCTGCGCCGGCAAAGCGGCGCTTTTTGAAAAAAGATCGAGGAATACCATGAAGCAAGTGATCTCAGTCCGTTTCAAGGACAACGGAAAAAGCTATTATTTTGACCCCGCCGGGGCTGACCTGGCAAAAGGGGACTATGTGATCGTGGAGACCGCCCGCGGCGTGGAGTGCGGCGAGGTGGTCTCGCCGGTGCGCCAGCTGCCGGAATCCGCCCTGCCCAAGGCCCTGAAACCCATCACCCGGGTGGCAGACAGCGTGGATGTGCGCCGGATGCGCCAGAACCGGGAGGATGAAAAGCGGGCCTACCACACCTGCCAGGAGTGCATCGCCCGCCACGGCCTGGACATGAAGCTGGTGGATGCAGAGTATACCCTGGACCGCTCCAAGATCATGTTCTACTTTACCGCCGACGGCCGGGTAGACTTCCGGGAGCTGGTCAAGGACCTGGCGGGCATCTTCCACACCCGCATCGAGCTGCGTCAGATCGGTGTGCGGGACGAGAGCAAGATGATCGGCGGCCTGGGCATCTGCGGACAGCCCTTCTGCTGCAGCCGCTTTTTGAAGGACTTCCAGCCCGTCTCCATCAAGATGGCCAAGGAGCAGAACCTCTCTTTGAACCCCACCAAGATCAGCGGCGCCTGCGGGCGGCTGATGTGCTGCCTGGCCTATGAGGAGAGCGCTTACGAGTACCTGAACAGCATCATGCCCATGGTGGGCAGCACCGTGCGCACCCCGGACGGCCTGGGCACCGTGCTGGAGGTGAACCCGGTATCCGGCTACCTGCGGGTACGCTGCGGGGCCGAGGCCCTGGCCCCCCGCTACTATAAGGTAGGCGTGTGTGAGTATGTCTGCGGCGGCAAGCGCGCCCCCCGCCGCCCCGACCCGGAGGACGATTACTCCGGCGTGCGCAACCCCGCCCCGGTGGTGGCCGCAGCCGACCCCGCAGAAAAGAAGAAACGCTGAGTCTTTGGCTCACTCGACCAAATCCGCCCCAAAAACTTTGTGCAGATTGCTAAAAACCCAAAAAATTTTTTCCATTCAGGATAGTTAGTCTTGCCTTTTGGGGCCGATTTTGCTAAAATCCAAGTTAGGAGCAACTTCCTAGAGGGCATCGCTTGCAGCCGTGCCAAAGCAGACCTCTTTCATCATTTCAGGGCACGGAGTTAAAAGGAGAGTCTTATTATGGCACACAAGGTTACTGACGCATGTGTTGGCTGCGGCGCTTGCGAGGGCGCTTGCCCGGTTGGCGCTGTCGCCGTTGAGAACGGCGTGGCTGTTGTGAACGCAGATACCTGCATCGACTGCGGCGCTTGCGAGGGTGCTTGCCCCACCGGCGCTATCGTTGCTGAGTAATCAGACGGCGTAAGGCTGAAAAGCCAAAAAGCACATAAGTCAAGGCGGCGGGAGTTTCCTCACCATGGGGGGCCCGCCGCTTTTCTTCTGCCAAAGTTTTGGGTCTTGCACCCGGTTTTTTTGTTACAGGAAAGACGCTGGAGATATGGAACATTCCACCGAGATTTTGTATAATAGGACTGCGGTCTATTGCTCTGCCGAGCATCGCTTTGGGTCAGACGCACTGCTTTTGTCCCGGTTCTGCGCCCCCAAACGGGCCGAAGCCGCCGTGGACTTGTGCTCCGGCTGCGGCATCGTGGCACTGGCCTGGCACGACGCCGGGCACCGCGGCCCGTGTGCCGCCGTGGAGCTGCAGCCCCCGGCCAGCGCCCTGCTGCAGGCAGCGGTGGCCGACCAGGACATCCGGCATATCCAGCCGGTCTGCGCCGACCTGCGCACCTTTGCCCAGCAGCCGGGCCAGTGGGACGTATGCGCCTGCAACCCGCCCTATTTTACCCAGGGCCCTGCCGCCGACAGCCCCGCCCGGGCCTTGGCCCGGCACGAGGAGAGCTGTGGGCTGGAGGATGTGTGCAGCTGCGGGTTCCGGCTGCTGCGGGACGGGGGCAAGCTGGCTTTGTGCCACCGGCCGGAGCGTCTGGCCGAGGTGCTGGCCGCTTTGCGGGCGGCACGGCTGGAGCCTAAGCGCCTGGCCTTTGTAAAAAACACCCCCGACGGCGCACCCTGGCTCTTTTTGGTGGAAGCCCAGAAGAACCGCCGCACCGGCCTGCGGGTGGAGCCGGACGTATTGATCTGCAGCGGGGCTGCCCGCTATGGCCGGTAAAAACAAAAGAAGGATAGAACAGGAGGGGCTTTTCATGGCCGGAACTCTCTACCTGGTTGCCACCCCCATCGGCAACCTGGACGATATGCCGCCCCGGGTGGCGGCCACCTTTGGGGCAGTGGATTTTATTGCGGCGGAGGACACCCGTGTCACCCTGCGGCTTTTGAACCACCTGGGCTTGAAAAAGCCCTTGGTCAGCTACTACGAACACGCCCTGCAAAAGGGCGAAGGCATCCTGCGCCGGATTGAGGCGGGGGAGAGCTGCGCTCTGTGCTCGGATGCCGGTATGCCCTGCATCTCGGACCCCGGCGAGGTCATCGTCCGGGACGCATTGGAGCGGGGCATCCCGGTGGTGCCGGTGCCCGGGGCCAGCGCCTGCGTCACTGCGCTGGCCGTCTCCGGACAGGACACCAGCCGCTGGGTCTTTGAGGGTTTTCTGCCCGTGGAACGCCGCCAGAAAAAAGAACGCCTGGCCGAATTGCTGACCGAGCGGCGGACCATGATCTTTTACGAGGCGCCCCACAAGCTGCGCACCACCCTGGCGGACCTTTCTGCCGCCTTTGGGCCGGAGCGCAGCATCACCCTCTGCCGGGAGCTGACCAAGCTCCATGAGGAGATCTGCAAGACCACCCTGGCCGATGCCATTGCCCGGTACCAGGCCCAGGACCCCCGCGGGGAGTATGTGCTGGTGGTGGCGGGCGCCCCCGCTGCCGCAGACCCCGCCCAGGAAATGACCCTGGAGCAGGCGGCCCGCCATGCCCTGGAGCTGGTGGAAAGCGGCTTTGGTCCCACCGCCGCAGCCAAGGCTGCCGCCAAGGACACCCGTTTTTCCAAGAGCGAAGTTTATAAAGAACTGCTGCTGTTGCAGCAGGAGCAGCAGGGGTGACATTGCGGACGTCCCTTGCCCACACACTGCCCGCCCTGCGGGCCGATCCGGAATTGCTTATGCTTGCCAAAATACTGCCAGCGCGGCTGCGCTGGCCCTGCGAAAAGCTCTTTGATACCACCATTTTGACCAATCTCTCCAAAATGGTGGAAGTGCCCGTATCTCTACAAGGAGGAACATCTTCTGTGACAAAACTTCTGATCCTGAGCGACAGCCATAACAGTCCCGACGTGGTGCAGCGCATCCTGCGGGACGAGACCGACGTGGACGCTTTGATCTTTTTGGGAGATGGCCTGCGCGATCTGGAGCAGGGCCTTACCCAGCACCCCCGGCTGCGGACCTATGCTGTGGCCGGCAACTGCGATTACGGCGCGCTGGAGCCGCTGGACGGCCTGGCCGCTTTTGATAAGACCGTGGTTTTTATACCCACGGGCATATGTACGGGGTAAAGTACGATCTTGACACCCTGGCCCAGGCCGCAGCCGCCCGGGGGGCGGAGGTGGCGCTGTTCGGCCACACCCATATCCCCCTGGCCGAGCAGCGGGGCGGGGTGTTCCTGTTCAACCCCGGCTCCTGCGGCCGGTGCTATACCGGGCCGGATACCTACGGTATTCTTACACTGGACGATGGCAAGGTCATCGCCCATGCACATAAGGAGGTCCCCCAGAAGTGAGCATCAACGAGGTGCGCTGGCTGGACAGCTGCCCCAGCACCAACGCCTATGTAAAGGAACATTTTGAGGAGTTCGGGCCGGTGGGTGCGGTGTATACCACCAACCAGACCGCCGGACGGGGGCGGCTGGGACGCAGCTGGGAAAACGCCGCCGGGCAGGCGCTGTACTACACCGCCGCCATCCGGGAGCCGCTGGCTCAGCCCGCCACCCTGCCGCTGCTGGCCAGCCTGGCGGTGCGCCGTCAGCTGTTTTTGCGCTACGGCGTCCAGTGCCAGATCAAGTGGCCCAACGACCTTTTGCTGGGCGGCAAAAAACTGGCCGGCATCCTGTGCGAGATGGTCAGCTACGGCTACGAGAACCAGGGCCGGGGCCTGCTGTGCGGCATCGGCATCAACCTGGCCCAGCCCCAGTCCTATTTTGATGCGGCGGGCCTGCCCCACGCCACCTCGCTGGCATTGCAGGGGGTGCAGGTAGACCTGGACGCTGACCCGGAAGTGCTGGCAGAAGGGTTGACGGATTTTGGCTTTGACCGGAACCTGTACCAGTTTGCCCGGGACGGGTTTGCCCCCTTTTTGGAGGAATACAAAGCCGCCTGTGTGAACCTGGGCCGGGAGGTGACCTTTGACCTGCCCGGCGGCGGCGAGGGCCGCGGCATCGCCCAGGACATCGACTCCGAGGGGCGGCTGGTGGTATGCACGCCGGAAGGCACCCGCCTGGTGTTTACCGGGGAGGTCTCGGTGCGGGGCATCTACGGCCAGCTGTAAGGCCGATCTTGCAAAAAAACGCACAGCCCCTTGGCTGCCTCCGAATAAGAAACCATTGTTTTCTTATTTGGAGGCAGCCTTGCGGGACTGCGCAGCAGCATTGCGTATAAAACTCAGCGGTAACGGCGGCGGCGACGGCGGCCCAGATTCAAAGACCCGCCCCCGGCTACCAGGGTCAGAAAGCCCATGACGGCCAGACCGGGGATCAGCCCCGCCAGCAGCCGCAGGGTGGACTGGGCATCGGTGACAAAGTCCGAGACGTAGGCTTCCCGGGTCACAAGGTCCACGGTGCCCACCTCGTACCCGTCCAGATAGACGGTGGCGGTGCCCAGCACCTGCCCAGCCTGCACGGTGGCATCCACCTGCTCCGGCACAGAGAAGGTATAGCTCACCTCGTCCTGTGCATGGCCGTAGCCGTACACCTGGGCGGCAGGGTAGAGGGCGGCCTCCGCATGGGCACGGCATTTATTCAGCGGCACGGTGGTCAAAGGCTCCGGCGAGGCGGTGTCCACCAGCAGCCGGTCCGAAAAGCTGGCAAAGGCCCAGTCCAGCATCTCGGCACATTCCCGATAGATATTCTCCAGATCCGACCCCAGCACCACCAGGCCGTAGGTATGGCCGTCCTGCTGGGCATAGGTCACATAGCACCGCCCGGCCAGCGTAGTAAAACCGGTCTTCATGCCCTGGATATAGCCCCGGTAGTAGGGGTATTCCGGGTTCAGCATCAGGTTGGTGGCGGAGATCACCCGCTCGCTGCTGTGGAGGTTGGTGGCGGGCAGGGTATAGGTCACAGCGTTGGCAGCCTGCATATACGCCGGGTTCTGGTAGCAGGCAGCGGCGATCTTGGCAAGGTCGGTGGCGCTGGACACATTGCCGTAGTCGTACAGGCCGTGCACACAGGTAAAGTTGGTGTCGGTACAGCCCAGCTCTTTGGCCCTCTGGTTCATTTTAGCCACAAATGCCGGCAGGCTGCCGCCGGACAGGTCGCTGGCGATGACACTGGCTGCATCGTTGGCGCTGGCCACCAGCAGGCCGTACAAAAGGTCGATGCGGCGCACCTTTTCCCCAATACGCAGGTTCATGGTGCTGCCGTTGGCGTTTTGGATATCCTTAAATTCCTGGCTCAGGCTGTCCGGGATGGTGATCTCCGCCTGCAGGTCCCGGCCGCTTTCCAGCAGCAGCAGGGCGGTCATCATCTTGGTCAGGCTGGCGATATAGCGGGGCTGGGCGGCGTTCTGCTCCAAAATCGGCTTGCCGGTGGCTGCATCAAACAGATACACCGACTCCGCATCGCTGACCGTCCGGATGGGCATGGGATAGGCCGCAAGACCTTGCAGCGCTGCCAGGCAGGCCAGCAGGACCGCCAGCAGCAGCGCTGCTGCACGGCGGCAGACAGATGAGTTGAGCATGAGCATTTCCTCCCCAAAACAGCGTAGAGTAAGCCTCTGCCTGTGGGCAGGAAAAGGCTCTTCTTAAAGCATACCATAAAATCACACAAAGAGAAAGGTGGTTTCTCGACAATGTTGGCGAGCTTTTGCGGTAAAACGCCCCAAGACCAGGGGGCGGTGTTCATTGCGCCCAGCGCATCGGTGATCGGGGATGTGGTGCTGGGACCGGGTTCCAGCGTGTGGTACAACGCAGTGCTCCGGGGCGACGCAGGCACCCTGCGGGTAGGGGCCAATACCAACATCCAGGATGGCGCCGTGCTGCACTGCGACGAGGGCGGCCAGGTGCTGCTGGAAGCCGGTGTTACCGTCGGCCACTGTGCCCTGGTCCATGGATGCCAGGTGGGGCAGGACAGCCTGATCGGGATGCACGCCACCCTGCTGAACGGCTGCGTGGTGGGCAAAGGCTGCATCATCGGCGCAGGGGCCTTGGTCACCGAAGGCACCGTGATCCCGGATGGGATGCTGGCGGTGGGGGTGCCCGCCCGGATCATCCGTCCTGTGACCCCCCAGCAGCTGGAGGAGAACCGCCGCAACGCTTTATTGTATGTCCGCCACGGGCAGGAGCATGCCCTGGCTTTGACCGAACAGACACCCTGTGACCCTCAAAAGGAGGACTGAGCTTATGTTGGAAGTTGGGACCCTTGCACCGGATTTCACCCTGCCGGACCAAGATGGCACGGCCCATCGCCTCTCGGACTACCGGGGCAAAAAAGTGATCCTGTATTTTTACCCCCGGGACAACACCCCCGGCTGCACCAAGCAGGCCTGCGGCTACTCGGCTCTTGTGCCGGAGCTGGCCGCTAAAAACGCCGTGGTGCTGGGGGTCAGCAAGGACAGTGTAAAGTCCCACCGCAGCTTTGCGGACAAGCAGGACCTGCACTTCACCCTGCTGTCCGACCCGGAGCGTACCGTGATCGAGGCCTATGACGTCTGGAAAGAGAAAAAGAACTACGGCAAGGTGAGCATGGGCGTGGTGCGCTCGGCCTACCTGATCGGGGAGGACGGCACCATCCTGGCGGCAAAGGGCAACGTCAAAGCCGCCGAGAACCCGGCCCAGATGCTTCAGCTGCTGTGAGCTGCCCCCGCAGCCTTGACAACAAAAAAAGGATATGATATCATGCCTTTTACATCGGAGGGCTGCACACGATAGGACACGGGCCGGATAAGGTGCCGCACAAAGCGGAAACTTATCCGGCCTTTTTTGTGCCAAGGCTGCGGCCGTTTTCCATCCGCTTTATTTATAGGAAAGGAGGACACCCATGTCCAAATCCCCGATCCAGCTGTCGGATCACTTTACCTACGGCCGCCTGCTGCGCTTTGTTGCCCCCTGCATCGGCACCATGCTGTTCACCTCCATCTACGGCATCGTGGACGGGCTGTGCGTATCCAACTTTGTGGGCAAGACCGCCTTTGCCGCTGTCAACCTCATCATGCCGCTGCCCATGCTGCTGGGCACGGTGGGCTTTATGCTGGGCACCGGCGGCAGCGCCATTGTGGGCATCACCCTGGGGGAAGGGGACGAGGCCCGGGCCAGCCGGTATTTCAGCCTGTTTGTGCTGGCCACGGCTCTTTCCGGCACAGCGCTGGCCGCAGTCGGGCTGGCTGTGCTGCGCCCGGTGGCGGTGATGCTGGGGGCAGAAGGCCCCATGCTGGACTATGCGCTGCGGTACGGCCGCATCCTGATCATCTCCATGCCCACCTTTGCGCTGCAAAATATGTTCCAGAGCTTTTTTGTCACCGCAGAAAAACCCAACCTGGGGCTGGGCTTCACGGTGGGGGCAGGCGTCACCAACATGGTGCTGGACGTGGTGCTGGTGGGTGCGCTGGATCTGGGCGTGGAGGGCGCCGCCATCGCCACCTTTATCAGCCAGATCGTAGGCGGCGTGCTGCCGGTATTCTACTTTCTCTCCCGGCGCAGCACCAGCCGGCTGCACCTGTGCCGCCCGCAGGCAGACTGGCGGGTCTTGGGCAGCGGCTGCATCAACGGCTCTTCCGAGCTGATGACCAACCTCTCTATGTCGCTGGTCAACATCCTGTACAACTACCAACTGCTGCGCTTTGCCGGGGAGGACGGCGTGGCCGCCTATGGCGTGATCATGTACGCCGCCTTCCTGTTCGTGGCGGTGTTTGTGGGCTATGCCGTGGGCACCGCCCCCATCGTCAGCTTCCATTACGGCGCCCGCAACCAGCCGGAGCTGCACAACCTGTACACCAAGAGCCTGCGGCTCATCGGCGGGGTGGCGCTGGGCAT